>QWCK01004825.1_pt1 | contig 12839 bp, 5 predicted proteins | sample 1972571 | NCBI WGS metagenome assembly QWCK01 (sample SAMN09866710, study PRJNA288562) | Human gut metagenome isolate term2_stool, whole genome shotgun sequencing... | isolation source: gut | host: Homo sapiens | place: USA: California
TGAGTCTCTTTCGAAAGATCTTCATCCAGACTATTCTCCTACAATGATCTTTGATTTAATTAACGGCAGATTTCTTCTTCATGTGCTATAAAGCCAAATGGCGCTGCGGGGCAAAAATGTGTTACCAACGATGCGTTTGTGTTACCAATGTGTTACCACTTGATATTTCACAAATTGCCCATACTTTTTGTAAAAGTTTCGTATATCATTGAAAACGAACTTGTTGTAGCGTTTTGAGTGGTAACATATAAGGCTTAACTCCATGCAAATAGCGATCCCAAACGGATCACTTGATGCCCCATGCGGATCACAGTAGCGGAAGCCCTTTAAATACTTGCATTGACGCACATTCCGCACTCCACACAGAACTATATATCAGTTAAAAAAAAGAGATTATTTTCTCAAATTTGACGCTAAACGCGTATCCTTTTGAGTATCCTTTATTTTAACTTTTATTAAATGGCAACACTTTCCTTAACCGTTTTCAAGGCAAAACGGCTTGCTCATGGAAACATAAACACCCTAAGAAACATCTATTTATGGAAGCCGCGATTTAATTCTTGGTAAAATTCCATTTGGAGTTGTCGCTCCCGAAATCGAATGGAGCCAGTACCGGCGTGCTGTCGCCGAGCGAAACCAACACCAAGGGTTCGTTGGTGCCGGGCACCTTCTTGGGCATGATGCGGTAGGTGCCGTCGGTCAGCTGGTCGATGCGCCAGAGCTGGGCATCCTCGCCGGTAAATTCGGGTTTGGCAACGACGTCGTGCCCTGCCGTGGCCGTGAGGCAACGCGTGGTGCCCTCGATGCATATCTTATAATAAGGTCCGCCCAGATAGCCACCCTTACCCACGGGTGTGATGGTCCATTTTTGATGCGGACGAAACATGTAGTCACTCATTCTCACGCTTACCTCACCCTTGGGCCACGTCGGCTCCACCTCCTCCAAGGTCTGGGGCTCGATTTGCCCCAATGGCTTGGTGGGCTTAACCCAAAACGGTTCGATGTCGCGCTGCATTCTCACAAAGTCGACCGCAATCTCCAGGGCATAACCCCTGCGCACCGACTCTATCTCATAGCTGCCCTCGTGAAATTCATCGCCCGCCACAGGCCAGTCGTCCTTCCACAGCAGCGGGCGGATGGCCAGCACGCTCCGTCCTCCCTGTCTGAAATCTGACTCGTAATGGAACGACATTTTCTCGACCCCGTCTTCGACAACGAACCTGCCGAAATGGCCGGGACCGGTCTTGAGGTTGTTGGCCGCAATGACCATTTTGCCACCTCCCTGCAATATCTGTCGGCCGATGTTGTCCACGTATGGCCCGGTCACCTGGCGCGATCGTCCCACCACGATGTTATAGGTGGAGTTGGGGCCGTCGCAGCATGTGCCATGCGTGCCGAGGAGATAATACCAGCCATTGCGGTATATCAGGTCGGTGGCCTCGCAGTCGATGGCAATGTTGACGGGGACGTTGCCCTCCATGCGCTTGCCAGTCGCGGGGTCGAGCTCCACCAGCCTGATAAACCCGAAGTAGGTGCCGTAGCTCAGCCAGAGCCTGCCCGTTGTAGGGTCGAGCAGGAGACCTGCATCGATGGCATCGCAGTCCTCGTCGTCCATGGACGATGCGACAACCACGGGCTCGGTGAATTGGAAATCGGGAGATTCGGGGTCGAGTGTTTTGTTCCACATGGTCAGCACGTCACCCCGATGGGTGCCGCCCAATCCGCCTCCCGTAGCACTGTAGGCCACCAGATAGCGGTCACCTATCTTGAGCACGTCGGGTGCCGCACCACGTCCGGGACGCACTGCGCTGCCGTGCCACGTCCAGCCGTCGGTCGACCAAAGACCGCCTTCGCCTGTGCCAAAGGTGTAATACTTGCCGTCACACTCTGCTATGGTCGAGGGGTCGTGTATGAAAGGCTCGCCCACCTGGGCTTGTGCCATCCGGGTCGAGAACGTCAGCATGGCACACAAAGCAGCTGTATAGATTGTATGTTTCATGACTTATTTCACGTTGATAGATATGTTTCGGACGGGATTGCCCTGTTCGTCGATTAGCCTGATGCAGAAATCGCTCATGCCCGGTCCGTTGATCACGGCACCATGCAAGATGTTGCGCCCCTTGTTCAGGACGATTTTTTTGGAGACCACGTCGTCTTTCACCATGCGTCGGTCGCCCTGGAGCATGACGGCCTCTTCGCCGTTGAGCCACCACATCGAGGCGCTGTTCGAGCCAACTGCCAAGCGCACGTCGTGCATCTCCTCGGGACTATCGATAACGGTAACCGCCCAGAACATCACACCATACTTCGGCTTGTTGAAAGAGGTGGCAAACCGGAAGAGCTTCACGTTGAAGAGCTTGCTGTCTAAGGCATGCCATTTCAGTTTGTTCCTGCCCACCCTGACGGTGGAACCAGCCTTGGGTAGCACCGCCGCCGGACTGGGAAAAAAGGAGGTGTTGAACTTCTCTTTCAAATAGCTGTCTGTAAACACCACATTCGACTTGATAGGCATGGGGATAGGTTCAAGTAGCAGCCAGCGCCTGATGAAACCATACTCGTCGGGACTGCTGTCCTGTTGGGAAACGAGGGTGAAGTAGGGGTTGATGGCCTCGGGCAATTTTTTGTCCTGATCCTGTGCGGCGACCTGCCCAACAAGCATGGTGCAGCACGCTATCCCCATGATGATTTTTGTCAATCTGTTCATTCGTAGTCTGTGTTGCTTGTTTTTGATATATAGGAGACTATTGATTGCGCGGCTCGATGATCCGATAGTTGCCACTCAGGTGCATGAAGGCGAAGAGCCTCAGCAGGCCATCGTAGTAGGCATCGAAGAAGCCTTCTGCATCAGGTTCGTGGCGAGCATTCCAGAACTTGTGCACAAACTCCCTGCCCTTGGCGTGTGTGCTGACCAGCGATGCCGCGGCCGACGTGCCTATCAGGCCTATCGAATGGCGCAGCGCCTTGGGCGCATTGCCGGCGCGCAGGGTGTCGATCACGGTCGTGCCGTCCACGTTGTATTGGTCCACGAAGGTATCGATGCCATGACTATACAGGAAGTTCTGGAAGGTGTTGGCATACCACTGTTGCCACTCCTTGTCCTTGCATGCCCACGAATAGTCGAGCGCGATGTTCATCGGCACGCGCCACGAGTCGTAGCGGAAGGCATCGCCGATGATATTTCCCGTCCTCATGAGGCTTCCGTCAAAATTGCAGTAGTCGGGGTTCAGGCCAGTGCGCTCGTTGATGCACGTGTGCAGGAACTCGCGACTCTTCCGGGCACACTCCTTCCAGAACTCCGAACGCCCGTCGTTGGCCCATTTGGCCCACACCTCGTAGAAGGCCGGCAGGTGATAAGAGGGGTCGGTAAACGTGTTGCCTTGCCTGCTGGGCGTGAAGTTAATGAGTTGGTGTTCGAGGTTGATGAGGGGTGCCATCTGATCCATTCCCACCTTCTGCATGCTGCAGTCGAGAATGTTTTGTGCCTCCTTCAGATAGTCGATGCCCGTGTCGTTGCCCCAGCGGTTGGACGCAAAGATGAGCGAGGTGACGAAATAGAGCTCGCCGTCGGAGGCCGCTCCCTGGGAGTTGCGTGTGCCGTCAGTCTTGCAGCTCCATGCAAAATAGCCCTTGTAGGGGCCGTCCTGATGCTGCATGTATTTCTTACCCCAGCGCCAGAGGCGGTCGAAGATATCCTTTTTGTCAAACTGTACGGCGGCCATCATGCCATACGACATGCCCTCCGTGCGCACATCGCGGTTCTTGATGTCGCTGACATAGCCCATGGAGTCGCCCACCTCGAAGTATACTTTGTTCTTGCCATAGAACACATCGTGGAATATATCGTTGAGCTTTCGATTCACATCCTCGGCCTTATACCCCATCTCCACGAAGAGGTTGCGGTATCGCCCGGTCTCAAAGGCTCCTTTCTCCCATGGCAAGGCATCGAAACCGAGCCAGTCTACCTGCACGTCGGCTCCCTTTTGGAGGGACACGTGGATGTTGTGTATGCCCAAAGGCGCATCTGCTACTGCGGTGCTGACGTTGATCCATTGATTGCTTTTCGGAATCCTGACCTTGGCCATGACCCGACCTTGTGCGCTGTCGGCTCGCACTACCAACGTGCCACCCTTGGACGACTTGGCACGAACGGTGATTTGTTCTACCCTCTCCTGCCCAAAGTCCACCGTGTTATACGTCAGCGAGGTCATGGGGCGGGCGAAGACAGTCTTCCATCCTTTGAAGTAATCCTTGGTATCAAGATATTCCACCTGAATGCCCTTGCCTTGCAGAGATGAGTATCGGTCTATCTGAATGCGGGTGCGCGCTTTTGTGACGCCCACGCCCCTCAGGGTTGGGATAACCTTTTGTATCGTGCCGTCGGCATTGAAGTTCAAGGAGTCGATATGCACAGATCGGTTCTTGTCGAACTTGGGCGAGTAGTCGTTGTGGTGGTAGAACAGATACCATTGTCCCTGATATTCCACGATGGAATGGTGGTTGGTCCAGCATTTTGTAGGCGACTCGTCCATAATAATGCCCTTGAAGGTGAAGGGACCCGTTGCGCAGTCGGCCATGGCATAGGCCAGGGTTTCGGTTCCGTTCTTCTCTCTCACCCATGGGAAGGTAAGATAATACTTGCCGTTGCGCTCAAAGGCAAACGGCCCTTCCTTGAAGCCCTCCGGCAGTCCCTCAATGAGTTTCGGCTCGGAGTCAAGTTCCGTCATGTTGGGTTTCAGCTTGGCCATTCGCAGTCCGTTGCCTGCCCAGTAGATGTAGGCCTGCCCGTCATGGTCGATGAGCACGCAGGGGTCGATGCCGTTGATGCCCGCAATGGGTCGCCACATCGGTGTGAAAGGTCCTTCGGGACGGTCGGCAACGGCTACGCCCACGCCAAATCCTTTCTCAACTCCCTTGGGTGTCGCCGGGAAATAGAAATAATATTTGCCGTCCTTGTGAACACAATCGGGAGCCCACATGGTGTAGCTGCCGTCCTGAACCCAGGACACCCGGTCTTGCGAGACGATGACGCCGTGGTCTTCCCAATCTGTAAGGTTGCATGAGGAAAACACGTGATAGTCGGCCATGCAAAACCAATCCTTGAGCTTCTCTATCGGACTTGGGATGTCGTGCGAAGGATAAACATACACTTTGCCATTAAATACGCGTGCTGTCGGGTCTGCGGTAAACTGACCGCTGATAATCGGATTCTGTGCCACGGCGGCACAGGATAGTGCCAGCATTACGGCGCATATCATCGCTTTCATATGAATAACAGATTTTTGTGTTGGTTGATAGGTTTTAGTTTTCGAGAGTCACATTCACCTTTTTCAGGTCTTTATCGGCGGAACTACTACCGTAATACACTTCGTAATTGCCCGCCTTGGCACGGACAGTGTTACTGCCGGCATCGAAAAGCTCAAAGGTCTTGCTGTCAAGCGTAATGGTAGCTTCGGCCGTTTGACCAGCCTTCACGGGCACTCGCTGGAAGCCTTTCAACGACTTGATTGGTCCCTCGCTGTCGGTTGGGTCTTTCACATATATCTGTATCACCTCGGTGCCGTCTCGTTTGCCGATATTCTTAACCGGCACTTTCATGGTGATTGTGGCACCCGGTGTCAGTGTTTTGCCCGACAGCGTGGCATCGCCAATGCTGAAATCGGTATAGCTCAACCCATAGCCAAATGGGAAGAGGGCATCGTTCATATATCGGTAGGTTCGGTTTTTCATGCTGTAATCCTTGAAGTCGGGCAGTTGTTCAGTGTTCTTATAGAACGTAATGGGCAGCTTTCCTGACGGATTGTACTCGCCGAAGAGTACGCGTGCCACGGCCTCGCCACCCTCCTGTCCCGGATACCAAGCCTGAAGAATGGCGTCGCAGGTCTTAGTTTCCGGTGTGAGAGCGATGGCCGAACCTGAACAGCAGACAAAGACAACGCTCTTGCCAGCTTGCTTCAAGGCTTTCAGGAACTCTCGCTGCACCTTAGGCAGCTCTATGTCCGTGCGGTCGCCACCCTTGAAACCGTCCACATTGATGGGCATCTCCTCGCCTTCAAGCTGTGGAGAAATACCGCCTACAAACACCACTGTTTCACAATCTTTCAGCTGCTTGATAGCCGATGTATAGTCGATAGGGGTTTCGTGGCCAATATTAAACTTGATGTCGGCATTATAATTGGGCATCTCGTGATAGCGTATTTCTATCTTATACTCCTTGCCCTTCACTCCCTCGAACTCAATACGCGACTGCGTGGTGCGCCAAGTGGAGTGCTCGGCCTTTTTCTCACCGTCGAGATACACCTCGTAATGGCCGCAGCCGGCCACGTCGAGCAACACCTTATCAGTCTGTTTCGGGCGGAACACGGTTTCGTATTTGGCCGAGAATCCCACCAACTTCACGTTTGGTGCGAAGGCATACTGCCCATAGGTAGTTACCTGCACGGGGCGCTTCTCCTGCGTCACGGTTACGGGCGCACCCTCGTAGTTGCGGTTGTTCCAGAATGTTCCCCTGAACCCAACCTTGCCGTCTATGCTGCATTGGTCGTAATAAGAATTGAGCGTCTGGTCGTTGACTAAGTCGCAGCCTCTGAAAGTGACGAGCTGGTTCTTCCGCAAACGGCTCTTGATGCCGTCCAATATAGTGACGGTGCTTCGCGGCGTGCCGTTATAATTGCCCCACATCATCGGTTCGTTGTCGACGTTAGGACCGATGACGGCTATCTTCTTTTCTTTTTTATTCAACGGCAATACGTCGTTGTTGTTTTGGAGCAACGTCATGGTTTGGAGCGACATGTCGAGTGAGAGCCGGCGGTGTGCGTCGCTGCAAAGCACAGAAGACGGAATGGCAGACCACGGCACAATACTGTTATCGTCCATCTCACCCAGATCGAATCGGCCTTCCAACAAACGAACGACATGCTCGTCCACCTCGGCTTCCGTCATTGCGCCATACTTCACAGCCTCCGGAATAGATTTGTAGGCATAGTTGTAGCCACACTCCACGTCGGTGCCGGCAAGCACTGCCTTGGTGGCAGCGTTGCGGGCATTGCTCGATGTTTTGTGGCTTGTCCAGAAATCGCTGACGGCGCCACAGTCGGAGACTACTAAATACTTGAACCCCCATTCATCACGCAGAATGCGTTGCAATAGCCGGTTGTTGCCACAGCATGGGTCGTCGTCCCAGCGTTGGTAGGCGCACATCACCTCCCTCACGTTGGCATCTTGTACCAGGGATTTGAAGGCTGGCATATATGTTTCCCAAAGATCGCGTGGAGAAACATCGGTGACATTATCAGTATGGCGAGCCCATTCCGGTCCGCTATGGATGGCATAGTGTTTGGCGCAAGCCCAGAGTTTACGGTATTTTGCGGTCTCCGGTCCTTGCAAGCCACGCACCACAGCACATCCCATGCGCGAGGTCAGATACGGGTCTTCGCCATAGGTTTCCTGTCCACGCCCCCAGCGTGGGTCACGAAAGATGTTCACATTAGGTGTCCACACCGATAGGCCGTGGAAACGAGTAACCTCTTTACCACTTGCCTGCAGTTCGTTCCACTTGGCCCGCATCTCGTCGGAGGTGGCATCGAACACCTGATATACCAAGTCGTCATTAAACGAGGCTGCCATGCCGATGGGTTGCGGAAACACTGTTACATCGCCCATGTTGGCCACGCCGTGCAAGGCCTCGCTCCACCACTGGAAGCGCTTGATGCCCAACCGAGGTATGGCAGGCGAGTCATCAAGCATCAATGATGCCTTCTCTTCCAAGGTGAGCCTGCTGCATAAATCGACGGCCCGCTCATGAGCCGAGAGAGCAGGATTCTGGTAAGGCAACTGTTGCGCCGGCATGTTGCAGAATGGCAATGCAGCCATCAGCAGGGATACAAATGTCGCTTTTCTGTTCATAGTTATTCCATTAAGTTATGAGGTGCGATTGTTCTTGGTCTTATTGCAAAGTTAGTATTTCCTGACAAGATCGGCCTTAACACATGTGTCAAATACCTTATGATTTGTGCCCAATACAATAAAAAGAGGTGGCGTCTCGTGAGAAACACCACCTCTTAACATTTGACATTACTCAGCTGTATATAGAGCGGAAATGGCTTATCAGTTTTTTCTATTTGTTTGTTTCATGCTTTGTATATGCTGCGTTTTGATCACACAATGGATTCTTCAGGATTTCATCATGCGGGATGGGCATGTCCATTTTTAAATCGTTGTATTTATAGTTACGGTTAGTCCATGGAGTGTCAGCCATTTTGTCATTGGGAGTCTCACGCATAGGATAATCATGTTCTACGTGATCCTCCATGAACCCAGACTTCTGCATGTCAGGTCGCAAACTCCATTCGCAGTTGAATTCCTTGCGACGTTCAGTATTAACAGCCACCTTCCACAAAGGAGACTTCAAGCCTTGCTTTGTCTTAAAGGCGGTGTAGAAAGCCTTAGCGTCGGGAGCTTTGTTGATGCCTGGATAACTACCAAATGGGATAGGGTACTCACTACGTGTTTTCTGAAAAATTCTATCGTTTTCGTTATCACTATTGGGATTGTGAGTGCGCTCTGTCCATTCTGCAAACTGATTGTAATAAGGAAGATACTTCTCTGTCAATGCTTTCTCCTTGCCATTTTCGTGGAGTCCGAAAGCTCGCTCTCGGAGAAGGTCTATCTGCTTCCAAGCCTCTGCGTCATCACCGCCATACAGACGGAAACGACATTCTGCATAGTCGAGCATGACGTTAGGCAAGCGTTTCCAGTAAATTGGTGTTGGACTCCAGTGTCCGTCACCCCAAGCCTTGTAGTCAGCTGAGGCAGTACGCCAGAATTTCGTGCTCCAGATAGCTGGTGCGAACTGTCCATTGGTGAAGTGAAATTGTTTAGTCTTAGTGCCAGGGTTGCCTTTGCCCAACACTTCCTGCAAGTATGGATTCCTACCATATACAGATGCTACGTACCAATCCTTATACTGTGGGTCGTATTTTTCATTATTGGGATCAATCTGTGGAACAGCTCCCGTGCAGGCAGATCCTTCACGACGCTTATCTCCCCTTTCGAAACTGGACCACCACTCCCAGGAGAGATAAAGCGATCCCCATCCTCCGTTTTCAGGACATGCAGTGAACCATTTCAGCATCAGCTTAGAGGTGAGGTTATCCCACTTACCCCAGTTGTTACCCTCGTCAAGTTGCTCCACCCATATGGCCTCAGGCCCCCAAGCTGAAGCTGGATCCCATAACGTGGTAAATGAGTCGTTTAGCTTATATGGACCATTCTTCAGAACTTCAGCAAAGCATTTTTCTGCTTCCTGATAACACTTCTTGGCTTCGGCTTCATCTTGCTTTTGTCCATTGGCTCCATTGGTGAGTCGATAGGCCTTCCACATGTAGGCATCTCCAAGATAGGTTAGTGCCATTCCCTTGGTGGCACGACCGTATTGACCATCCATGGGTTGCCAATCTAACAAGTCGGCGGCTGCTCTGAAATCATCGATGATGAAGTCCCACATCTCCACGTATGTTTCTGCCCGTGCCTTATATGGTGTGTTGATATAGTTTTCTCCTGTGGACAGCATGGGCACACGGCCAAAGGTGGTGGCTAGCCAGTGGAAGAAGAAAGCGCGCAGTGCTCGCCCTTCACCTTCTAATGATTTTTTAGCACCAGAACTTACTGCCTCTGCCTTTTCCAATCCAGCCAGATAGTCGTTTGCACGGCAGATACCAGCATAGACATGTTTCCAACCATTGAGCAAGTTGCCGTCAGATTGATTCCAATTTTGCGTATTCCAGTCCTTATCATCAAGAGTGGCTTGTGTATCTATCGTGGGATGGCAGCCCGTGAACAAGTTGGGCTTGAACCCCCAGTCTGGGCCATACGAATCGTTAGGGAACAACATGTCGTAAACGCCATTCAATCCTTTCTTTGCATTGGCATCATTGGCGAACATGGCATCTTTTCCGATGATATTATATTGGTCTACTTCAAGAAACTTATTGTCATTGCAAGAAGTCATACCGATTAAAACACCGCAAACAACGGCAGTGATATGTATATATTTGTTTTTCATTATAGTAGTTTTCATGTTTCTATATTTTCAGCATCATTGTTTTAAAAGGTTACGTTGACACCTGCCATAAAAGTACGTGGCATGGGGTAGCGTCCGGTGTCGAGACCAGTATAGAGTACAGAACCTTGACCAACCTCAGGATCTCCGTACTTATTATATGCAGAGATGGTAAGCAGATTCTGAACACCCATGTATACACGTGCCTTCTGGATGTAAAGTTTGTTTGTCAGTTGCTGTGGCAGTGTATATCCGACCTGAAGGTTGCTGATGCGGAGAAAATCTCCATTCTTCACCCAGAGGTCGCTTACTCGACCGTTTCGGTTTGCGTCATTGAAAGTTAATCGTGGTAGAGAGCCTTGTCCGTTACGCCATGCATTCTTATAGGCATCTTTCAGGATATTGGGTGTCCACTGCTCATCGAACAGTGCCATATTACTCAGACGCATGGCTGAATATGACAGGATATCCTGTCCCAGCACACCATACATATAGAGATTAAGATCCCAGTTCTTGTAGTTGGCTCCAACGTTGATACCGTAATTTAACTTGGGAAAGCCATTGCCAATAATCGTCATGTCTTTTTGGTCGATGATATTGTCGCCATTGAGATCCTTGAACTTCATGTCACCAACACTCAGTGGGTGGTTGGCGTCACTCTTTGAAATGTTGTCACTGATTCTGTTTTGATACTCGTTCAGGTCTGCTTCATCCTTGATAATACCGTCTGTTAAAAATCCAAAGAAAGATCCCACAGCTTCACCTTCCTTGCAGATAGAGTGATTGGTCCACACCCCGTCGGTTCCTAACACAGCCTGCACGTTGGAACCATCCAATGTGCCTGCACCATTCTCCGAACAGGTGTTGTAGAGCGGTTCACCCATCTTCTTCACCTTATTTTTCAAAGTAGAGCCTGTTACACGGACGTTAAAACCGAAGTCCCTGTTCACCTGCTTATGGTATCCCACGGCAAATTCGAATCCCTTATTTTCTATTTCACCATAGTTGGTATAGATTTGTGTGTAACCTGCAGAAGAACGTATCTGACGGGAGAGTAGCAAGTCCTTGGTGTCCTTAATAAAATAGTCAAGCGTGATATCCCAGTTGTTCAGGAATGCGAAATCAATTCCAAAGTTAGTCATCTCAGTAGTTTCCCATTTCAAGTTAGGATCTACCAACGGAGCATACCATCCTGTCTCACGATTGCGATTACCCCAATATCCAGAAATGCCATTGGGACCATAGAAGGCATAAGCAGCATCGCCGCTCAGAGCCACAATAGCTTTGCCAGCCATGTTGCCTGCATTTCCTGTTTGGCCCCAACCCACACGAAACTTGAAGTTATCAACAAATTTCACATCTCTCATGAAAGGTTCCTCGCTGATGCGCCATGCTCCTGCCAAGGAGGGGAAGGTACCCCAGCGGTTGCCAGTACCGAAGTTTGATGAGCCATCCTTACGAACCGTACCTGTCAGGATGTAGCGGTCTAGTAAAACATAAGATGCGCGCGCGAAGTATGAAACCATACGTGTGTCTGCATTGTAACCCCCATTGGCATTCTTTGAGTTGGGATCTTCGGTAAGAGACAGGCTGCGGTTGAACTCCGATGGGAACTTTCGGGCAGCTGCGTTCACCCACTGACCCCATGATTTGCTGACTTCATTGCCGATCATCAATGTCAGGTTATGGATATTGTAGTTAAGGGTATACGTCAGATAAGTCTGAAGGCCAAGGGTATAGTTATGGCTGTTATCTAGTGAGAAAGCAAAGGCTTGGTCGTCTCTTAAGGTCACTTCCGTCATTTTGCCGCCAATCAGGTTATAGCGCTTGCGTCCACCAGTGTAGTCTGAGCCGTTGTTGGCAGCGTATGTATAAGTACCTTGACTCTTAAGGTTCAGCTTGTGTTGCTTGGTGTTCAGGAATGATAGGTCGACATAGGCTGTGGTCTGGATACGGTCGAAACCGTTACGACCACGCTCGCCATTCTCCATTTGCATGGCATATACGTTGCTGGCCATGGCTGAGTTACCCTCCCATCCATCAGGAGTCAACTGATAACCTACACCGTAGGTGCCGTCTGGGTTCTGAAGGTTCACATTGATCAGTTCGCCTTTGGCCAGGTCGTTGTTGTTAACATAGTCAAGCGTAGGGGTCATTGTGGCGAAGTCACGTATGGACGATAGGTTTCCGTTGTTACCAACCGTACCATTAGAACCGTGACTTTCGCTGTGTGTATAGTTAATGTCTCCGCCAATCTCCAAAAAACTGTTTACTTTGCTGTTGATATTAGCGTGGGAAGTGAAGCGCTTGTAGCTGGTATTAACTACCATACCCTTTACATCCAGATATCCAAATGAGAGGTTGTAGTCTGTTTTCTCCGAACCTCCCGTAATGGATGTTCCATATTGCTGGCGTAGAGCTGCGCGGGTCATCTCTTTTTGCCAGTCGATGTAGTTGCGCTTTCCGTCGAACTTAGGATCCCATACGGCATTGCCTATACCATCACCATCATTGGTTTTCTTTGCCTCGCGAAGAGCCTCGGTATAACCGTCAATATCCAATACGTCAAGCTTGGCAGGCAGAGTTTGCAATCCGTAGTCGGCAGTGAAGGTAACAATGGCCTTGCCTGCTCCTCCACGCTTGGTTGTGATCATAACCACACCATTGGCACCGGCTGAACCATAGATAGCAGTTGCCGAGGCATCTTTCAGTATTTCGATGCTTTCGATGTCCGATGGGTTTACAAAATTAGCATTGTTACCCACTTGTACGCCGTCTACTA
>QWCK01004826.1_pt1 | contig 12838 bp, 7 predicted proteins | sample 1972571 | NCBI WGS metagenome assembly QWCK01 (sample SAMN09866710, study PRJNA288562) | Human gut metagenome isolate term2_stool, whole genome shotgun sequencing... | isolation source: gut | host: Homo sapiens | place: USA: California
GTCTTACGCGCTAGGGCTCAAAGCAATCGGCACCATGAATGTAGAGTTTTATACCGATATCGAGGAAACTCTACCGGAACCAGTGCTAATTCCGCCGCTAATGGATGTTTCCGCCCTGTCCGGTAAGCGAGTATTGGTAGTCGATGATGTTGCCGACTCGGGGAAAACTCTAGAATTGGTGATGCGTTTGATTCGCGAACGCGGGATTCCTTCTGGGCAAGAAGGCGAGCGGGTAGCGGTTTCAGAAGCCAAATGTGCTTGTATCTATGTGAAGTCGCGGTCGATTATTACTCCCGACTATGTACTAAAGCATACCGATAAATGGATTAATTTCCCCTGGTCGACTCTGCCTCCGGTTACAGCGGAAGGGTTGGGACATTAGGGGCAATCGCTAGTTACCATCCCCGTTATCCAACGGGGTGAGGCTACTTTTGAAAGTAGACAGCTTGGAAGAGGTATTAGCATTAGCGCGCCGCACCTTGGATGCCTGCGGCCTGCAGGACTGGGAAGTTGGTCTAGATCATGCACGCCGCCGGGCTGGCGCCTGCCATTTTGGAGATAAACGGATTAGTTTTTCTCGCTATCTGCTCCCGCTCTACGATTCGACTGCCGCGCGCGAAGTTGTTTTACACGAGGTCGCTCACGCGCAAGTAGGACCTAAGGTGGGGCATGGTAAGCGCTGGCAGCAGGCGGTTAAAGCCCTAGGAGGCAACGCTGAACGGACGGTATCCCCAGACGCTCCCTCCCTCCCGGCTCCCTGGATCGGGGTATGTAAAGCCGGACACCGTATTGAACGTTTCCGCACTCCCACCCGGGTTTTAGCCTGCTCTAAGTGTTCTCGTTACTTTAAAGCAGAAAACATTTTCACTTGGACCTACCGGGGAGCCCCTCCCCGTCACCACCGGGCATACCTGCGCGAACTCCGCAAGATTTGCGCCAATCAGTAAAATCAACATCGAGGTGACAGAGGGATTTTTCGTTCTGAACCCTTAAACTGGATGTTGAAAAGTTATCGACTAAGTTACAGGGAATGTATGGATAGTTATCAGACGGCACAACCCTCTGCCGGATCCCCCTTCCCTGTTGCCGGAAATTCGAAGAAGTCGGCGGTACAATCTTCCAACATACAGACCGCGACGATCGCTGGTTATCGTCTGTTAAAGGCCTTGGGTTCGGGCACTATGGGTGAAGTGTGGAAGGTCGCTGATCCTTGGGGGAACTTATACGCCGCTAAGATTTTGCGTTCCAAATTGGCAATCAAGCCCGGGATTGTTCAACGCTTTCGAATGGAAAAAGATTTGGTCACCGGGGTGCGGCATCAAAATATTGTAGAGGTTTATGACCTGATCCAGACCCCGGAATATATGGCGATCATTATGGAATATACCGATGGCGGAGATTTGGGGGAGTTACTTAAAAGCAGAGGCACCCTGCCACCGTTAGATGCTGTCTACTATTGCATGGGTATTGCCGCTGGTCTGTCTCCGATTCATCATGCTGGAATTGTCCATCGTGACCTAAAGCCTTCGAATATCTTATTGCAACTACAAGGGGGCTACCTGGTGCCCAAAATTGCGGATTTTGGGTTAGCCCGGTGGATTGATCCCCGTTACGAAATCCAGACTACGAAGCGTTCTGGAACCCCCTACTATATGGCTCCCGAAATGATTGAAGGAAAAGGGGTGAGCTCCAAAACCGATATTTATTCCCTGGGAGTGATTCTTTACGAGTTGCTCTGCGGAATCACCCCTTTTAGAGGTTCGGTGGCGGAAGTGTTAAACCATCAGTTCTACGATATGCCGGGAATGCTACCGGGAATTCCCAGCTCTTTGTGGAATGTGATTACCCAAATGCTGGCGAAAGAGACTTCGGTGCGCCCCAGTGCTGCCCAGACCCACGCTCTCTTGAAGTCGGTAGTTGACCAGGTTCGTTCCCTTGAAGCCCTGGAGGTGTTGAAGGAGCCTCCACCGCCGCAACCTTTAGCCGATGTGGTGCGGGTTTCCCCGCCGGATGCTCAAACTTCCTTGGCTTCGGTCAAACCGATTATTCCCGCCCACGATGAGGACGAAACCCAGTCGGGGCAGACGGCTCACGGGCGGGTGGAACCGGCGGCTCCCGTCTGGCAACCGGTGACTTTACCTCCGGCGATTATGGTTAATACCGAGGATGCAATCGGGGCAGGCGCGGGATCTCCCGGAGACTTTTCGCCGCCGAGGGAGCAGGAGGATTCTGTAAATGAGCAAACCCTGGGAGCCTGGATGAACAGTTCAGATTTTTCTGAGAATGTAGCAATGGTTTCTCCCCGACAGGGGGCGCCAGCTTCCCGCCGGAGTGCAGCCAAAGAAATCGCCGGCGGAGTCGCGATCGGCTTAGCTGTTGGTGCTCTAATCACCCTGGTAGCAGCGGTAGTTTTGCTACTGTTTTAAGGGATCAAGCTTAGTCTCGCGCCTCTTTTAGAAGTTTGCTTAGGCGCGGTAGTGAAACGCGTTCGCGAGTACCCAGGGGCTGGGCAAACAGCGAGACCCTTAACTCTTCTATTAGCCAGCGGCCGTGGATGAGGGCGGCTACGGCAGTAGGATCTGCGGCTAGGTTTTCCTGGTTGTCTAGCTTTTCGCGTGCACCCTCCCAAATAGCTAGAGCCTGTTCTTCCTGTTGGCTTCCCTTACTGTGCCCCTGACTTGCTTTTTGTAGACGAGTAGCTATCGCCTGTAAATAGCGTCCTAAATCCTCAGCTCCCTCACATAAGTCCCACAGGAACCCCGGGTAGATCAGCTGTGATAGTTGGGAGCGCACCTGGGTAACTTCCCCTAAGGCTGCGAGGGGGAAATGCGAGGATAGTGCGGCTGATACCTCCCGGTAGCTGGCACCAACCTCCCCAAGTTCGCGGGCGAGGACGTACACTTCGTCCTCGAAACGGTCACGGAAATCTGCAGCAAGCTTCCGCAGGGTGGAAGAATCCCGAACTGTCCAGGTGTCGGCCTGGGCTTTTTTGAGGCAGCGCCAGGTGGCAACCAGTTGCAGATCGGAAAGTAATGCTACTTTTTCGTAGGGCAGTGCCGCCAGGTTTAGCGCTAAACGAGCTGGCCAGCGTGTAAAGATGCGGCTAGGTGGTAAGTAAAGCTGGGAGCAAAGCAGGCAGGTAACCCCAAAGTGGTGGGCACGCTGAGCCTGCTGCAAGGTGTCGAAGCGCGCCACTCGCACCGGGAATACTGGGGAAGCGGGATCCTGCCGGCTATTGTTTTCGCCGCTTGATCGGGCGGAAGAGGGGTTTTCGTAGCGGTTTTCTTGCGAGCCAGTAAGCAGTGATAATCCGAAGGGACGCGGAAGGCGCTGCGGCAGTAACCCCGGGAAGGATCGTCCAGACAGCTCACCGGTAGAAATAGTTATTTCAGCAGGTAAAACTGCGTGTTGGTTGCGTATTTGCGGCCAAGCAGAAGAAAAATCTGTTTCCGGGAAACGCTGCTTGGAGGCCGTAGTAGCTTCCTGATTGCTACGCCTCGTTTGGGAAGGGACAGGGTTTTTCTGCCTGCTTTCGGCTTTGCTTACCTGCGAGAGCGCTTCCCGGATGACCTGTTTGCGGGCCGCGCGCCCTTTTTTACCGTAGCGCTTCTGCAGTTTTTCGAGGTCGCGAGAATAAATCTGCTCTTTCCCTACGCGCAGCGCAAAACGAATCCGCAAATGGGCAGGTAAACTCGCGACCGCTTGGGAAAATTCTTGTTCGGTTACCTCCACGGCGCGCAGCTGGTCAAGAGCCGCAATGAAAAGTGAAGCCAGCGGACGGGAGGGGGCAGTGTGATTGTTATTGCTTGCGGCTTCGCCTTGGTCGCGGTGGCTATCATTTTCACCAGTGCTCGCAGCGTTAGCAGCAGCGGGGTTGGGGTCTTTTGAGGCGTGGCTATTTTTCTCGCGTCTTGCGTTAGCGTCAGGTGTTGCTGAGCTACCCTTGTCCTCACTGCCCATATTTCCCGTATCTTTAGGATTGGGGTCGCTGGGGGGAGTAGATTTATCGCCGTTATCAATCCCCGCCCAAGCAGCTAGGCGTCCCAGGGAAGCTTGCAACGCTTCCTCTTGTTTAATCTGCACCGGGGTAGGTTCGTGGCTTTCGGCGGCGCCGGTAGCAGCCGTGGGATTAGCTAGTTCCCGCTCAATCCATCTGCTTACTTCTGCCCCCACCTGCGGGGCAGGTACTAGTTGGCGGCGTACCGGTTTCGGTAACGCTCGAATCAGCGCGGTGAATAGCTCTGGCCACAGCCCCGGAACCGTCCATTGGAATTCTTGCGGATTAAGGTAGGGCAGCTGCTCCAGTGTGACTTGGCAGGTAATGCCATCTTCTTCCTTGCCGGGAGCAAACTGATATTGCAGGGGCAAACTAAACTCTGCCCCTATCCAGCGGTCAGGGAAACCCGAAGTGGAAAGCTGGGTGAGTTTGCCCGCTAGATTGGTTTGGTTTCCAATCGATTTATCTGCGGCTTCACCGCTGGAGTAGTTGCGGGGAGCGCTAGTCTTGGCAGCAGACGGCAACAATATGTCCTCGGGATAATCCAAAATATGGGGGTCATCTTGACGTTTGAACCAGGCCGCAAAAGTTCCCGGATTGGTTACTTCTTTGCCCAAGCGGGCAGCGAAAAATGCCGCCAAAGCGTCCTCGCCGGCAACAATCCCGGCCTGGCGGGTACGTTGCTCAACTTCTAGGGCACGCTGCAGCAGCTTTTCATTGCGTTTTAAGAAGGGATAGTTTAAGGGGGCATCCCCTCTGACCAGTGCATTAGTGATAAAGAGGGCGCGTGCCCACTGCTTCGCGGTCTGCGGGGACTGCTCACCGGGCAGATTAACATTAGCTGCTACCGGTGATAGCGCAGGCATGGCTTTATTCCCGAGTCGAGACAGAGGTATCGGCACATCAGCAGCAATCGTGAGGCCATACAGGGTAATGCGCTCCGGTACCATTGCGGTACCTTTCCGGCTCGACCAATACGGCTCCCCATAGGAGCGTTTCACCAGGTGCTTTCCCGCATGAATAATCCAATCAGGATTAACCCGGGCAACATTGCGGGCAAAAAGCCGGGAGGTTTCCACCAGTTCGGCAGCCATTACCCAATCGAAAGTGCGGTTAGAAAGCCCAGAACCAGGCCAAATCGTGAAGCGAGCACCACGCGGAGCCAAATACTGTTTGGCGCGCTGATCCCAGTTACCAATCCCGGATAGCATTCCTACCAACAAGGAACGGTGAATCGCATCCGTGTCGGAATGCTTGGAAGTCAGGCTTTGACAAGCCGCAATCAGCTCTCGGGATTCCGGGTCTGGCCGGTAGCTTGAGCGGGAGGGTTTCGCTAGGGGACGCGCGTTAATTCCCAGTTCTTTTAAAAGCTGCCGCAGTTGGTGGGTAAGGTCTTGCCATTCCCGGGTACGTAAATAATGCAAGAACTCGCGCTGACACATTCTCCGAAAAGCGCTCCCGGACAGGTCACGGGATTGAGTGCGCAGGTAGCGCCAAAGATTTAGATAAGTCAGGAAGTCAGAACTGGGATCTAAGAAACGTGAATGGGCCTGGTCTGCGGCCTCTTGCTGCTCTAGAGGGCGCAGGCGCACATCTTGCATCGATAGCGCCGAAACAATAACTAATGCCTCAGATACGCAGCCGCGCCGGTCCGCCTCCAGCAGCATTCGGGCTAATCGCGGATCAATCGGCAACTTGGCGAGGCGTTTGCCCAATTTGGTAAGGCGATACCCCTCGGAGTTTTCGCTCCGCTGCGAGAGCGCCCCCAATTCGTAAAGCAACTGCTCTCCGTCCCGGACTTGCCGAGGATCCGGGGCATCAATAAAGGGAAAATCGGCCACTTTCCCCAGGTTTAGCGAGGCCATCGCCAAAATCACCGAAGCTAGGGAAGTACGCAATATCTCGGGTTCAGTAAAACGCGGGCGTGCCAGGAAGTTCTCTTCCGAATACAGCCGGATGCAAATCCCCTCGCTAATCCGCCCGCAACGTCCCGCCCGCTGGCGGGCGCTGGCTTGGGAAACTTCTTCAATTGGTAGGCGCTGTACTTTAGTGCGCTGCGAATAGCGAGAAATCCGCGCCAGACCAGGGTCAATCACATATTTAATACCCGGTACGGTCAGTGAAGTTTCCGCCACATTGGTGGCGAGCACAATTCGCGGATAAGGATGCGGGGCGAAGATGCGTTGCTGTTCGGCAGGGGACAATCGGGCAAACAGCGGCAGTATTTCCACAGCTCCCGGAGTGTTTGTACGCTCGCCCGCGCGCACGTACCGGGAACCTAAATGCGCGGCGAGGGCGGCTTCGGTGTCCCGAATATCCCGCTCGCCTGGCAAAAACACCAAAATATCGCCGGGACCGCAAGCAAAAAGTTCGTCAACCGCCTGACAGATGCCCTCGGTCTGGTCTTTTATTTCACCGCGGGCGGCTCCCTCTTTTTGCTGGCGCGGGAGGTGCTTACGGTTTTCCCCGCGGGCTTCCTCATCGCCCTCTGCGTCCTGATCCCCGCTATCGGAGCCATCCAGGGGTCGGTAGCGCACTTGAACCGGGTAGGTGCGCCCGGAAACCTCGATAATTGGGACTGGGGAACCGGGGCGGGAAAAATGCTCGGCAAAACGCTGGGAATCAATAGTTGCCGAGGTGATAATCACTTTCAGATCCGGGCGGCGGGGCAGGAGCCGCGCCAAATACCCCAAAATAAAATCAATATTGAGGGAGCGTTCGTGGGCTTCATCCACGATGATCGTGTCATAGCGTTTCAGCAGGGGATCGGTGCGGATTTCTGCCAATAAAATCCCGTCCGTCATTAACTTGACCATGGTTTTACTAGAGACCACGTCAGTGAATCTCACCTGGAAGCCGATGGTTTTTCCCAGGTCTTCTCCCAGCTCGTGGGCAATCCGGGTAGCTACTGAGCGAGCCGCAATCCGCCGCGGCTGAGTGTGTCCGATGAGGGCGCCGCGTCCTCTGCCTAGCTCTAGGCAGATTTTGGGCAGCTGGGTAGTTTTCCCGGATCCAGTTTCCCCGGAAACCACTACCACCTGGTGGTTGGCGATAGCTTCCGCGATTTCTTGCCGCCGGGCGCTAACCGGAAGCTCCTCGGGATAGGAGATAGTAACAGGCGCATTATTTAAGGTTTTCGCGTGGCGGCGGGCAGGATGCTTAGCTTCCTTATCGGGTTTTTTGGCTCGCGCAGGGCGCTTATCCTGCTTGCCAGCTGCGTGCTGCTCGCTCATCGCCCTCCTTTACCTCTGAGCAAAGTCTAGCGGTTATCGAGCCGGTGTCATTATTGCAAGCTGCTAACTGCGATAAGGTAGAGATTCTGAAGCAGGTAATCCGCCCAGTGGAGGCAGATAGATAAAACATGAGTGTGGAATACGATTTCGATGTAATCATCGTAGGTGGCGGCGTCGCCGGAACGGTATGTGCCTACCTTTTAGCAAAAGAGGATCACGAGGTCTTATTGATTGAGCGCGGCTCGGAAGTGGGGGCTAAGAACCTTTCGGGCGGGGTGTTCTACTGCCAGGTAATGAACCAGATTTTCCCCGGCTTCATTGAAAAAGCCCCAGTTGAACGAAAAATCACCAAGAACATTCTTTCCTTCCTGAACCCGACCTCCGCCGTAAATATGGAGTATTGGGATCAAAGGCTAACTGATCCGGTAAACGCGGTTAGCGTTCTGCGCGCCAAACTTGACCCTTGGCTGGCGGAGCAGGCAGAAGCAGCCGGTGCCACCATTATGCCAGGCATGAAAGTTGATGAACTGGTGCGCGAGGACGGCAAATTCTGCGGAGTGCGTGCGGGAGAAGACACCGTGTACGGCAAAATAATCGTGGCAGCAGACGGGGTGAACTCCTTCCTCGCGCAATATGCCGGGATTCGGCCTAAAGAGCCGCTGGATCACCTGGGAGTGGGGGTAAAGTCGGTTATCCAGCTGGGGGAAGGAACCCTGAAAGAACGCTTCAACCTGCAAGAGGGCGAGGGCGCGGCCTATCAAATGGTAGGGGACTGCACTCAAGGAGTAGCAGGCGGCGGCTTCCTGTACACCAACCGGGATTCGGTTTCTATCGGGATCGTGGCGATGCTAGATGACCTGAAGAAAAAACAGTTATCCTCCTCTGAACTGCATGATCATTTCTTACAGCACCCCTATATCGAACCGTTCCTACGCGGAGGAAAACTGCTCGAATATGGCTGCCATCTGGTAGCCGAGGGTGGTAAATCCATGCAACAAGGACTGGTACATGACGGGCTGATTCTGATAGGCGACGCCGCCGGTTTCACCCTCAACACCGGGTTCACGATTCGGGGAATGGACTTGGCAGCCGGATCTGCCCAAGCCGCCGCCAGCGCCATTGATACCGCGCTCAAAGCGGAAAACTATAGCGCGTCCCCATTAAATAAATATCTGGAAAACTACCAGGCGACTTTCGTTGGTAAAGATATGGAAACTTTCGCGCGCGCGCCGCAGTTCCTACATAATCAGGAACTATATGGCCAGGTGGGCAAGCTCGCGGCGGACGTGTTCCACGGGGTCTATAACCTGGATACCAGTCCCAGAAAGCGCCTCTTACCGGTGGCGCGGGCAGCGTTGAAGAAATCCTCGCTCAGTATGCGCCGCCTGGTAAAGCTCGGTTTACAAGCAGTGAGGTCGATTTAAAATGACTGATTACCTTCCCGAATCCGTATCTGAGAGACTTAGCGCCAATATTTATGAGGTTGACGAAGAAGAATCCCATATCGTTATCGACCAAGAACTAGCGAAAGCCACTGACGCCGGCAAACTATTAGAACGAGTTTGCCCCGCTCATGTCTATACCGCTCGCGAGGATGGGTCAGTCGATATCGAATACGCAGCCTGCCTAGAATGTGGCACCTGCCTGGCAGTAGCTCCTCCCGGGGTGCTGCGCTGGCATTATCCGCGCTCCATGATGGGTATTAGTTACCGGGAGGGGTAAGTAATCCCGTGGAAGGCGGCTCGAGCCGCAAAAAATAGTTATCCTTAAATGCATGAGTACCCCTATGCAGATTCGTCAAGCTGAGACCGCACGCGACATGTTAGATATCTTCGCGACTCGTCGCGCGGTTTTTCACCTGGAACAAGGAATCTCTTTGGATCGGGAAATTGACGATATCGACTTCGCCCAGGGAACTATCCATCTTTTAGGCGAGGACGCCTCCGGAACTATCGCGGCAGCCCGGATCTCCCTGCCCAAAATTGGTATTCCTGTCGATCTTGCACAAATGTTTCCCCAGCTTCCACGGGACACTATTACCGGGAAGCTAGGTCGTTTTGCCGTACTACCTGCCGCCCGCGGATGTGGTAACGGTAAAGAACTGGTACTCGGCGCTGAACGTTTAGCGTTTAACAGTTGGACGAGCTCCGAGGACGAGGGAACGCTGCTACTACAAATCGCAGCTCAAACGCCAGTTATCGGGTTCTATCAAAAACTCGGTTACCACCTAGTTGCCTCTCGCGACCCCTACCTGGATGCTGGAATCGAACACCGCGACCTGGTGAAACTGGTAGAGCCGCAAGCCAGCGTAGTGCAATTCCCTGGCCGTTGGCTCTAGACGTGGCAGTCTTCTTAAATGCATAGATTAATCAGAGAGGCTAGTTCTGTTTACGCGCGGAAAATCGGTTTTTCCTCCCGCCCAAGAATTTGGAAAACGTAGCGACGTTTTCCAAATTCTTATGCCCACCGCACCCACTCGGATAAAACCGATTCCCCGCGCTTTCCTCACTATTCCCAGCGTAGGCAGCACACGACGATCTACGCGCCCGAGCCGTCGCGGTTTATTAGAGTCTTAAGCCTCGGCCTGTTTCTTTGCGTAGCGGTAGCCCCAAAGCGCTATAGCGACGAAGATAACCAGCCCGACCAGGGAGGACGTTCCTGACCAGGAATCAGGTACTATTGCCAGCGGCTCTCCGCTGCCAGTGCCTCCCACAATCGCAGCGTAAACCACGCCCCACAGGCTTTCCCCTACTATTAACCCGGTGGCGAGCAAAGTTCCCATTCGGGAAGCCGCCTCCGGATTCTTTCGAGTCTTAGCCCAGCGGTTAAAGAGAACTCCGCAGGTAGCGCCAACCGGAATCAAGATGGTGAGGGTGATAGGCAGATACATTCCCATCCCCACTGCGATTGGAGGCAGCGAGTAACGAGATGTGGTGTGCTTTAGAATCTCGTCTATTAAGATGATGGCCACCCCGATCAACGCTCCAAGACCCAGCAGACTCCAGTCAATATCGCCTCCAAATACCCCTTTGGTAAGTTCAGCAATCAAAGAGGCTTGCGGAGCAGCCAGCGCATTCTTGCCCGCACCAGGGGCTCCTTGAAATCCGAAAGCCGTGTTCATCAGCTGTAACACCGGTGGAATTATCAAAGAGCCGAAACCTACCCCTATTATCAACGCCACCTGCTGTTTCCAAGGGGTAGAGTTCACCAATTGACCAGTTTTAAGGTCTTGTAAGTTGTCATTAGAAATAGTGGCAATACCAAATATGATTGCCGCCGTGAACAGGGTGTACGCGACAAGGGTCTTAGGGTCGGCACCGGCCGGAGTCGCTAGTTTAATTACCAGAGCCGTCAGAATTGCTACCAAGATTCCCACCCCAGAAACCGGGCTGTTTGACGAACCTATCAGTCCCGCCATATATCCGCAGACACTGGCAACTGCGAGCCCAAGTGCCAAAATGAACACGATTGACAAGAAAATAAGTCCACCCGTGTGATGCTCTAAGGAACTGCCCCGCAAAAATAGCCACAATAGAACCCCGATAGGAATCATTAAGGCTAAGGTGATACCGATAACCCAAGACGCTGGCAGGTCTCGTTCTTGTGGGGGGACAGTGAATCCATCTTTACGTTTACGAGACGCACTAATGGATTCGCGCATTCCTTGAAAAATCGGTCCAATAATTTTTAGGAACGTCCAAATCGCAGCGATAGCGATGGTGCCAGCGCCTACGAAACGTACATCGGAAGCAAAAATTCCTTGCACGCCCTCGGCAATATCCCCGCTGCCGAGCTGACCAGAAGAGAAGTAAGGAAGCAGCACCCCATAACTGATTAGCATGCCGCAAATCATGGCGATACCGACACCCAGACCTACCAAATGTCCAATCCCGATAAGCGCTAATGACAGGCTAGTTCCCACCATAGTGCCACCCGCTCCCACTTTAAACGCGGTGGTGACAGAGGAAAGCGCGACTTTAAGATTAGTAAGCAAACTGAAAAATGCGGAAGAAATAGCTCCCCAAACGATCACGTGCAGACCCCGGCGGTTGTCGGCGGCGCCTTCGCTAGTGTCCCCAACTTTTAGGACTTCCGCCGCCGCTACGCCCTCGGGAAAAGCAAGGTCAGAACCGGTTACGAGGGCGCGCCGTAAGGGAATGGAATAGGTTACCCCCAAAATCCCGCCCAGGGCACATAGTAGGGCGGTAGTCCAATAGGGGAAGCCGCTCCACCAGCCGACCATAATCAGACCGGGCAGGACGAAAATGATTGCCGATAAAGTGCCAGCCGCCGAAGCAATGGTCTGTACGATGTTGTTTTCTTGCACGGTATGGTCTTTGAAATACCGCAGAATCGCCATGGAAATAACTGCCGCCGGAATCGAGGTGGCAAATGTCAGCCCCACTTTTAACCCCAGGTAGACATTGGCCGCAGTGAAAATTAGGGTGATGATTCCCCCGATAATCACTCCGCGAATAGTTAGCTCTTTTACTGCTGTTTTAGATTCTGTTGTCATCGTAGGCCGATCTCCTTGGTCACATAAGCCGAATTCAGGATACGACCTGACGGGAGATTTAAAAAAACCCGAACCGCTTTGAGAGGCGGGGGTAAATTAAGTCAGTCGTAAAAGTAAATGGAGGTTATAGCCAAAAAATCCATTCGCGGGTAAAGGTGGAGGAAAAAATTAGTAAAACATACTTTTGTGGTGAGCTGGTCGCAGTATAGTGGCAGATAGCCGCCAAAGCCCGGGCGATTCCCCTCTCGGATAATCACCTAAGCTATGACGGGATAATAATGTCTTTTCTTATAAGGGGGAGGGAATGATCCACCCGATACTTATGCCCAATGAGGTAACTACCTTGATTGAGCCCAAGTTTTACGACTATTTCCCAATTATTGTTTACTTCGCGTTTGTAGTGGCCGTTGGGTTCATGATGAAGCGAAAGGCCAGTTCATCCGATGAATTCTTGACTGGTGGGCGTTCGCTACCAGCCTGGGTAACCGGTCTGGCTTTCGTGTCTGCCAACTTGGGCGCAGTTGAGATTATGGGAATGAGTGCTAACGGCGCACAATACGGTCTGCCCACGTTCCATTATTTTTGGCTGGGTGCGATTCCGGCAATGCTGTTCCTGGGTATTGTGATGATGCCGTTCTATTACGGTTCGAAAGTACGCTCGGTTCCTGAGTTTATGCTTAAGCGGTACGGAACTGCCGCTCATCTAATCAACGGGATTTCCTTTGCCCTCGCGCAGCTGCTAATCGCCGGGGTAAACCTGTATTTGCTAGGTAAAATCGTTAACGGAATGTTGGGAATCCCGCTATGGATTTCCCTGGTTATTGCCGCGCTAATCGTGTTGACCTATATCAGCATCGGCGGTCTGGCGGCCGCCATCTACAACGAAGTTTTGCAGTTCTTCGTGATTGTCGCCGCGCTACTGCCGGTGACTTTGATTGGCTTATATCGCGTAGGTGGCTATCAAGGATTAACCGAGAAAATCACCAAATGGGCAAATGAGGCCACTAATCCGGTGTATCAGGATCCGAATAACCAACTGCATTCATGGCCGGGCACGCTATTGTCAGGCTTCAACTCGCCCGCAATGTCAGT
>QWCK01004827.1_pt1 | contig 12838 bp, 15 predicted proteins | sample 1972571 | NCBI WGS metagenome assembly QWCK01 (sample SAMN09866710, study PRJNA288562) | Human gut metagenome isolate term2_stool, whole genome shotgun sequencing... | isolation source: gut | host: Homo sapiens | place: USA: California
CATGACCGGCGAAATATTGCAATTGGAAAAAGACCTGTTGCAGCAAAATGCAGACGTCAAACTGCTGGAAAAGAAAATCAGGAAGCATGAACTAATGCCATAAGTCCAAGGGCATTGACAGTTCATAGCTTATATGTATAACCCGAAAACGAAACACTTATGAACACTTATTTTGCAGAGTCAGAATTGATTATCAATGGCGATGGCTCCATCTTCCATCTCCATCTTCTTCCGGAACAGTTGGCAGACAAGGTGATCCTGGTAGGCGATCCGGGACGCGTAGATACGGTTGCCGCACATTTCGACGAACGGGAATGCGAGGTGAACAACCGCGAATTCAGAGCCGTCACAGGTACATACAAGGGCAAGCGCATCACCGTACAAAGCACGGGCATTGGTTGCGACAACATTGACATTGTGCTCAACGAGATGGATGCCTTGGCCAATATTGACTTCAAGACTCGCAAGGCCAAACCGGAACTGAAATCGCTGACGATTGTCAGAGTCGGCACCTGCGGAGGACTGCAACCCGAAACCCCAACCGGGACGTATGTGGCAACGGTGAAGAGTATCGGCTTCGACGGACTGATCAACTTTTATGCCGACAGGGACAAGCACTGTGATCTCGACTTGGAAAAAGCTTTTAAAAAACATGTGGGATGGAAAGATGCCATGGGAAATCCGTATGTTGCTCCTTCCAACACCGAACTGCTTGACCGCATTGCGGGCGACGACATGGTGCGCGGATATACCGTTGCCTGCGGCGGATTCTTCGGCCCCCAGGGACGACAACTGCGCGTGCCCCTGGCAGACCCGGAACTGAACGCAAAGATTGAGTCGTTCGAATATGACGGGCTACACATCACAAACTTTGAAATGGAATCGAGCGCCGTGGCCGGAATGTCCAACCTGATGGGGCACAAGGCCTTGACCTGTTGCATGGTGATTGCCAACCGCGTGGCCAAGCAGGCAAACAGCAGCTATAAAAACAGCATAGACGACTTGATCGTCAAAGTACTTGACAGGATCTAATCACCACACTTCCGGAAAGTCCGATACACAGTCCAGAAACCAAGGATAACTTATTCGTTTATGAACTCTTACCGTAACGACACCATCGTGGCCATAGCCACTCCCCCGGGGGGTGCCATAGGCATTCTAAGGCTGAGCGGCCCTGAGGCCATCAGCATCGCCACAGCCCTGTTCCGACCAGCAAAACGAGGAATGAAGCTGGCCGATGCCCAGGCAAACACCTTGCATTACGGTTTGCTGCAATCTGCACAGGGAGAAGACATAGACGATGTTATCGTGAGCGTGTATCGGGCTCCGCACAGCTATACCGGCGAGGATTGCATCGAGATCAGCTGTCACGGCTCGGCCTATATTCTCAAGCAGGCCCTGCACGCACTGATTGATGCCGGGGCACGCCAGGCACAGCCCGGGGAATATACACAAAGAGCCTATCTTAACGGCAAAATGGACCTATCGCAAGCCGAAGCCGTTGCCGACCTGATAGCATCCACCAACGAGGCTACCCACAGACTTGCCTTAAGTCAACTCAAGGGACATTTCAGCAGCGAGTTGTCCGAACTCCGGAAACAACTGCTCAAGATGACAAGCCTCATTGAGCTTGAGCTCGATTTCAGCGACCATGAGGATATCGAATTTGCCGACCGCGATGAACTGAGCCGTCTCGCCTCAACCATCAGCAATCACATCACCTCCCTGGCACAATCCTTCGAAACTGGCAATGCAATCAAAAAAGGAATACCGGTAACCATCATCGGCAAGACGAACGTGGGCAAGAGCACCCTGCTCAACCAATTACTGCGTGAAGACAAGGCCATCGTCAGCAACATCCACGGAACCACCCGCGACGTAATAGAAGACACGATTGACATCCATGGCGTTACCTTTCGCTTCACCGATACCGCCGGACTCCGCCACACAGAAGACCAAATTGAGCAGATAGGCATTGAGCGCGCCTATCAAAAAATGGAACAGGCCGTCATCATCCTATGGGTTGTTGACCAACCGCCCACAGAGCCGGAACTCAACGACATATGCTCGCGTGCGCAAGGCAAAAAAGTCATTGTGGTTCAAAACAAGGCAGACTTGGCGCACACTCCCCTGCCCCCCCTACCCGCTTCCTTCTCTTCAATCGCCATCAGCGCCAAATACGGACAAGGCCTTCACGAATTGGAAGAAGCCATCTACGCAGCTGCCGACATTCCCCATCTCGACCCCAACTCCGTCATCGTGACCAATGCCCGCCATTATGAAGCCCTCACCCGTGCCCACACCGGCATCTCCCGAGTCATCGAGGGGCTGGGCCTCAACCTCAGCGGAGATCTTCTCGCGGAAGACCTCCGCATCTGTCTCGAAGAGTTGGGTGAAATCACAGGCGGAACCATAACCTCCAACGAAACCCTGGCCCATATCTTCAAAAACTTTTGCATCGGAAAGTAAGCAAGCAATTTCGTGAACAAATCAAACACATAGATAATACAACTATTGCAAAATATAGCGCTTAAAATCAACAAGATATAAAAAACAAAAACGTATTGTAATTTTGCAGTAGTTGTATTGGCTTTGTCGCTTTTTTGTTGTTATTTTGTTGCTCAAATCATAAAGCAACAAAAAACAACAAAATGACACAAGTAAAAGAGCCTATCAGGCTAAGGAAAAGAACTACCCCCTCAGGGCGTACATCATTATATCTTGACATTTATCTCAATGGACAACGCTCGTATGAGTATCTTAAGTTGTATCTTGTCCCTGAACGAAACCGTGAAGACAAACTAAAGAATAGAGAAACTCTACAGCTTGCCAAAGCTATATGTGCCAAGCGTATCGTAGAGTTGAGAAACGGAGAATACGGATTCAGAAACAACTATAAAGAAAATAGTCTATTCTATGATTATTACGTTGCCATGTGTACAGCTCGTCTCGGGGCACAGAGCCTCGGGAACTGGGGCAATTGGCGCAGCTGCCTAAAACATCTTGAAAAGTACGAGCCACGTCTAAAAGAGTTGACATGGAAACAAATCACGCAGAAATGGTGTATAGGTTTCCGCGATTATCTCGAACATGAGGCCTGTGCGTGGTCACAAGATTATAGGGAGCGTGTCAAAGACCGCCCGCTTTCACGCAACAGCCAAGTATCTTATTTTTGCAAATTAAAAGCCTGTTGTAATCAGGCTTACGATGAGGGAATTATTTCCAGAAACCCAATTAAGGGGGTTGAAGGAATTAAGCAAGAGGAAGGTAAACGAATGTACTTAACCATTGAGGAAGTACGAAAACTTGCGGAGACAGAGTGTCATTATCCTTCTGTAAAAAAAGCATTTTTGTTTTCATGCTTGACTGGATTACGTCGTTCAGACATTCTCGCCCTCACGTGGGGTGAAGTATTCAAACAAGGTGAATTTACACGCATTATTTTTAAACAAGTAAAAACAAACGGACTTGAATACTTAGATCTTACTCCAGAGGCGGTCGAACTTATGGGGAAGCGTGGGAATTCAAGCGATAAAGTATTTGAAGGCATCCATGCGCCGTCCGTAACAAATCAGACTATACGACGTTGGTGCTTTGACGCTGGTATAAAAAAGGATATCACATTTCATTGTGCCCGACACACATTCGCTACGATGATGCTTGACCTTGGAACTGACATCTACACTGTAAGCAAACTTCTCGGACACAAAGAAATTTCAACGACGCAGATATACGCAAAAGTCATGGATAAGAACAAACAATCGGCTGTGCTTAAAATACCGAGCATATTAAAGAATTAAAACGAGCCTATTTGAGGTTATCTTTTTTTCTTCTGATAAAATTCTCCACGTCCGGTCAAAAGCCAATTCGCAGAAACTCCGTATGATTCTACGAGATAGGTCAACCATGCTGGTTGGAAAATGTCACTCGACAAGTCTTTTTCCAGCGTGTTCATGTTCCACCTATTAATGTCAAATTGACGCGTGAATGTTTGTTTCCCACGTATAATCTTATCATCTTTAAGCCTGTATAAAGCATCAAAGAAACGCTTCACGACTTTTTGACTGTCTATTGTTTGCATAGCTCGTCAGATTTACGTTGCGCCTTTACAACTTCGTTCAGGACTGACCTCTGGTCATGAAGCCGCTCTATCCACTTTGCACGAACGTCTTGCGTGAAGCCAGAAAGATTATCCTCCGTAATCATCTTTTCGTATTCTCGTAGTTCGCTTGCATCCATTACGGGCACAAATTTCTCCAACTCCAGAACAGCTTGTATGTGATTGAATGCTCCTCTCCTTAAATCTCCTACCCGGTCATCCATTAGCATTGTCCCCTCACCCAACAACAGCCAGCGGGCGTTGATTTCAGGAAGAGCTTTTAACAACGCTAAAACAGGTTTTAACCCGAACTCTCCGCCATGTATTAGCCGCGTAAGATACTGAGGCGACCAACCAACAAATTCTGCAAAAGGCTTCTGCTTTCCGTGTGTCTTATAATTAACTATTTCTCGTAACCTGTCTTTCATTTAACAAATTCATTAGCAACCCAAACTTCTGTTCCGTCCTTAAGACGTATTTTTGTTTTTGCAAAACCTGTTTCAACCACAACACATTGTGTCCCTGTATAAAGTATCTGTATCATACCTTTTTCCTCCATCAATTCAAGTCCTAATTCGTCCTTGCGAATGCACAGTTTTGTCATCTCATCAAAACTATCCTCATCAATTGCAGATATGCACTTTTGAGTAATCGCCGCTTCTTCGCCTGGTCGTAAACCTTTAGAGTTATTATTACTACCACATGAGGATATAAATATAGCTAAAACTAATAATATGTAAACAAGATATTTTCTCATGATTTTAAATTTTAAAGTTACTGGATTGTAATCATAAGTCTGTTTTACATTGCCTCTCTCCTGACAGACATGAGGACTCTAAACACGTTTCTAATCAGATTTTTTGCTATTTCCGCAGGTTCAAACTTCTCGTTAATACTTACCAGTAAAAGTGTATCTCTTGATTTTCCCTTTTGAACATTCTTGATAAGCCTTCGCTCGTCTATCAATTCAAGAACATATGATGCCCCATATTCGATATATTCCTGCCATAATTCTATTTTCCTAATTAAGACCATCGTGCCAGAGGGATATTTGGGCTCCATGGAATCGCCAAAAATCGGTATTACTAAATCTCCCTCCCGCGCAACTTCCCGAGAGAATGGTTCATACTTCGTAATGTATTCAGGTGTACCAACTTCATCGTTGGACAAAAAGCCGCCACGAGCATCTAAGTTGAATACCGGTATCATGATAACATTTTCTGTGAGTTCCGGCTTTTTTGTAATATCGTATACGTCTTCGGAATTCTCATTATTAGCAAGCATTTCGCCTCCGCCATTAATTAGCCAATCAATATTAAAAAGATTATCAAAGGCATTATTCAGCCTTTCAAGAAAGCTATCCGTGAGAACTCTTGGCTCTCCTTTCATTGCGCTTGAGACATTCGGAGGTGTTGTATTCATCTTTTGGGCTAGTTCTTTTTGCGTATGAACTTCACCTATACTTTTTAAGTATTCATATGCCTCTTTCAATCGCTCCTTCCTCTTCATAATAACCTTAATTCTTAAAAATTATAAAATATAGAAATATTTATTATTAATATTTTTGTTATAAGAACTTTTATTCTTATTTTTGCAAAAGTTATTCAATAATCTATTTGCAAATATATGAAAAAGGAATTAAAAACGAAAATAAAATAATAACAAATTAAACAAAAAAATGATTATGGCAGAAGCAGTAGTATTTAAAACAGAAGTACAACGTCAGCGAGTGCAACGTGACATGGCAATCTATTCTGACTACGAACAGCTAATGAGCGTTCCAGGGCAGAGTGCTACGGAGGTGGTAAAACATCTCATGAAGAAGTACGACATCCACGCTATGAGCACTATCTACTCGATTCGCAAACGTGTTGAAAAGCGACTGAGAAAGTAAGGAGGCATATGATGAAAACATGGTTAAGGATGCAGGTGCTTGTCTTGTGGGGTATCATTTCTTTCATAGTTGCGGCCGGTAACAGAGCAGACGATGTTACAACTATCCAGTTCTTGGCTGTGAAGGCTGCCGGACTCATCAGCTTTTGTCTATGTGCCCTTACTACAAGAGTTTTACACAGGAATGGAATGCTTCCTGAAATAAATGACGAGTGACTATGCAGAAGTTCTTATTTACGATAAACGAGCTAATTATTATAACCGCATCCGCTATTTACCTTTCGATAACGGGAAATTTTGGATCGATATAAAACAGGAGGAATACAAAAATGAGTGAATCAACGATTGATGCGATTAATGCACGGTTAGACAGAATAGAGAGGCTGACATTATTAGGTGCTAAAACAGTATTTGACCTTAATGAGACAGTTCTCTTTACCGGACTAAGCAAGGCGCATATTTATCGTCTTACCAGCGAAAAACAAATACCACATTTCAAAAAGGCCAAAAAACTGTACTTCAAAAAATCTGAATTAGAAAATTGGATGCTTGAGAGCAGAGTTAAAACCAACAAAGAGATACAGAGCATGGCGAACACATATATCGCCACACACCAATAACAACAACGCCCGAAGTTATAAGAGGGCAGTAAATAATTTTTAATTATGGGAAACCAAGAAATCATCGAAGTTAGGCAGGCAGATATGCTGCAGGCAATTGACAGGGCGGAAATTGACATCCAGATTTCCACCGCCAAAAAGTACCCTCGTGACATTCAGGCAACTTTAAATAAGATTGCCACATATGCCACCATGGACAAGGAAACGGCAGAGGACTGTTTTTACGTGCTTAGAAGGGGTGGAGAAGTCATTGAGGGGCTATCCGTAAGGATGGCAGAAATAATCGCAGGAGCATGGGGAAATCTTCGCGTGGCGAGTCGTATAATCGGTAATGATGGCAGAATGATTACTGCCCAAGCTGTATGCCATGACTTAGAAACAAATCTCGCTGTGAGTAAGGAAGTGAAACGACGCATCACGACCAAGGATGGCCGTACGTTCAGTGAAGACATGCAGGTTGTGACAGGCAATGCAGCCTCTTCTATCGCATTTCGCAACGCTGTTCTTGCCGTTATTCCAAAGGCTGTGACAAAGCGCGTTATCAGCGAAGTAAAGAGGGTTGCCCTTGGACAGTCTATTGACCTCGAGACAAGTCGGCAGAATATTCTTAAGTATTTTACTGGAACGCTCGGTGTTAAGCAAGAGTACCTGTTTCACTATCTTGGAATAAAGGATATTTCCGAGATTGACAAGGAAAAGGTGTTTGAACTAAGGGCTACGGCAAATGCTATCAAGGAGGGTACTACTACTGTAAAGGAAACGTTCGAGAAACCGTACCTCGAAGCTCAGCAACAGGCTGAGGCTGAGAAGAAGTCTACAAAGGCTCAGGACAAAGCTGCCGCCGCTATCGCGGCTGCAACGAATAAAGCTCCGAAGAATGTAGACCAAGAGACCGGGGAAATCAAGGAAAATGAGAATAAAACAACAAGACAACAAACAAAATGAGTAGGACAAGATTATCATTTGCCAACCGCAACGAGTGGCTGGAAGCAAGACAGGACGGCATTGGAGCCTCCGAAGTAGCAACAATAGTGGGGTTAAACCCTTGGGAAAGCCCGTATCAGCTTTGGCGTAGAAAACTTGGTATAGATCCACCAAAGGAAGAGAATTTCGCCATGCGTGCCGGCCATTACCTTGAGGATGCAGTAGCTAAGTTCTGGCACGACGAAACAGGTCACGAAATCATTAAGGCCAGCGTAGAAGACTTTATGTTTATTGATACGGAAAAACCATTTCTTCGTGTAAGCCCGGACCGCACCTATTGGCTTTCCGGAATGACGCGTAACGATGATAACAAGGGAATTCTTGAATGTAAAACGACTCAAAAAAGCATTGATGCCGATGACCTTCCCAAGCACTGGTTCTGTCAGGTACAGATGAATCTTGGCGTAGCTGAGCTTGAACGCGGTTCAATTGCATGGCTTACTCAAGGTCGTGAGTTCGGGTATAAAGATATTGCCCTGGTTCCGGACTTCTATGGATGGCTTGTTGAGGAGGTAGAAAAATTCTGGAAAGACCATATCCTTGGCAAGAAAGAGCCTGACGTATCAAACGTAAAAGATATCCTATTAAAATACAACAGACATACCGATGGTAAGGTCATAGAGGTAACGGATGAGATATTCAACACCTACAAGGATCTAAAAGATGTCCGCGCTCAGATCGATACACTGGAAGAGCGTAAGGTGACTCTCGAGGAACGTATCAAACTAGCTTTCGGAGATGCTGAGGCAGTCAGTTATGGTGGAGAAACGCTTGCGACTTGGAAAGCTCCTAAGCCGTCAATGAAATTTGATGCAAAAAGATTTCAGAATGAAAATCAAGCGGCAATACAGCCATATATGATTCAATACCAAGGGTCAAGACGGTTTCTCTTGAAATGAGTTAAAAACAACCTTAAGACAGATAATTAAATAAAACAATTCCTGCTTCGCACATGGGTGGTGATGGCCGAAAGGTTACCAACGACTCTGTTGTTCGTGGTTGACCCTACGTGCGGAGCTTTTTTATCATACTATGTTTAAGCTAAGAGATAATCAAACAGAGCCAATAGACAAGGCTATACGGTTTTTTCGACAGGACAAATCGAGACCTAGCTTGATAGTCCTTCCAACGGCATGGGGAAAATCTATTCTTACGGCTTATGTGGCGAAATACTGCGGAGACCATTTAATAGTTTTACAACCATCGAAAGAGCTGTTAGAGCAAAATTACCTAAAATACTGTACCCTATGTGGAGATTTAGGTATGAATGCAGGCGTTTTTAGTGCTTCCTGCGGACGTAAAGAGATAGCCCCAATAACTTATGCCACCATAGGGTCGATAAAAGCTCTCGGCGCAAAATTCAAACAACTAGGTTTCACAAAGATTCTCATTGACGAGGCACACCTGTATCCGAGAGAGACTGACAGCATGCTTGGACGGTTTCTTAAAGACAGTGGAATAACTCATGTACTTGGCATTACGGCAACACCAGTCAAGCTACAAACAAACTTTGACAAGGATGGGAACAGATACTCAAAGCTCGTTATGCTCACGTCACGCAGTAAGAAGGGAAATTTTTATAAGGACATAATACACGTTGGCCAAGTTCAGGAAATGGTACGCCTCGGCTATTGGTCGCCACTCACCTACACATCGTCAGCGTTTGATGACAGCATGCTCGTATTTAACACCGCCAAGTCAGAATATACCGAAGATAGCGTGCTACGTGCCTACGAAGCCAATGGAGGGCTTGAGCAAGTTGTACAGACGCTTGACGCGCACCCAGAGCGAAGACATATATTAGCTTTTGTCCCAAACGTAGAGGATGCAATTAAACTATCGCAGAAATACCCGTGCTCCGGCGTTATTTACGGAGAACAGGACAAAAAAGAACGAGCTAATATTATTAGTCGTTTTAGGTCTGGGGAGTTACGTGTAATCTTCAACGTTCGTGTGCTTTCCACTGGCTTTGACTATACAGGTATAGATTGTATTGTGCTCGGAATAAGTACGGCCTCTATCGCTCTTTATTATCAGATTATTGGACGGGGAACGCGTATTGACAAGGATAAATATGACTGCCTCATAGTTGACCTCGGAGGAAATGTCAAGAGATTCGGACGTGTGGAGGACATCACCTTTGAGCAGGGTAAGATGTGGCGTATGTTTGGAACAGGAGGAAGACTCCTCTCTGGTATACCAATACATGACATCGGAAAATACACCCGCGAGGACACAAAGGCCGTAGATGCACGCGCATCTGCCCCTATCGAGATTATGCCATTTGGTAAGTACAAGGGGGAACGCATAAAAGACTTGCCTTCAAATTACCGACATTGGATGATAAGGGCATTCGACTGGAACAGCCGAAATGAAAATCTTAGAAAATCAATTATAGCTACAATGTGATATGAAAGATAGTTTTGTACTATACGCTTCACAATATGAGGCAATAAAGGAACTTACTCTTTCTCAGAAGGGGTTGCTCTTAGACGTTATCTTTCAGTACACAACTAAAGGTATCATACCTGATGTTGATGATAAAGAGGTAAGACTCGCATTCAACTTTATTCGTCAGCAGTTGGACAAGGATAGTAAAAAATATTCTGAAAAATGCGAAAAGAATAAGAAGATTGCTATCGAGCGTGAAGAGAGACGTAGGAAAGCAAGGGAAGAATACAAACGTGCACGTTCGTACACGAACGTCACCGATAATGATAATGATAATGATAATGAGCCTACTAACGTAGGCGATAATAAAGAAAAAACTACTAACGTAGTTAAAAAGAAAGGCACGAGTTCTCGTTTTGTCGCCCCATCCGTTGATGAAGTCGGGGCGTATTGCAAAGAACGCGGCAACTATATCAATCCAGAGGCGTTTGTAGATTTTTACGAGAGCAAGGGCTGGAAGGTTGGAAGCAGTCCAATGAAAGATTGGAAGGCAGCTATACGGACTTGGGAGAGGAAAGACGGCCGAGCATCCAAAAAAAACACTCCGAGTGGAACGATTCTGGGTGTTGGAGAATGGGTAGACGAGCATGGGGAACGTAGATACGGAACGGGAAAATACACCGTCCCGATGGGTGCACCGCCAAGGCCGGCCGAAGACTGTTATTGGGATGCCGGAACTTCTAATTGGGTAAGTGGCGTATGAGTAGGATTAATTGGGACAAGTATGGCATCAACGGAATTCCCTCAGGCCGCACAAGTGGGAATGTAAAAGTATTCTGCCCTCAGTGTCACAATAATAGGCGGGACAAACGGGACAAGTCACTTTCTTGTAACCTTGCTACCGGAGCTTTTAACTGCCATTATTGTGGTTATTCAGGTATGGCAATCGAATACGACAAACACGAAAAAAGAGAATGGATGGAACGGCAATCTTGGTTCAATACAAGACCAATACGTAAGGAGCGACCGGTCTATAAGAAGCCAGAGCAAAAGGGCAACGCAAAGTTAGAGTCACGAGCGCTTGCCTGGTTTGCTTCACGCGGCATTAGCCAACAGACGGTTGAAGCAATGCGGATAACCGAGGGGAAGGAATGGATGCCACAGAAAAACGGGCTTGCCAATACTGTGCAGTTCAATTACTACCGGAATGGAGAACTTGTAAACACGAAGTTCCGCACTGGGGATAAGTGCTTCAAGCTTTGTTCCGGGGCAGAGCTAATACCCTATAATATCGATGCTATAAAGGGAAGAAAAGAGTGCATAATAACAGAGGGAGAGATGGATGCACTATCGTTTTACGAATGCGGGCGGCATGACGTTGTGAGTGTTCCAAACGGAGCCAATGCCAACCTCTCCTACCTCGACGATTATCTTGAGGACTACTTCGACGACAAGGAAACTATCTACATTGCCAGCGACACAGATACCAAGGGCGTTCTCCTACGCGACGAGCTTATTCGCCGGTTCGGGCCTGAGCGTTGCCGGGTGCTGGAGTACGGGGAAGGCTGTAAGGATGCGAACGAGCACCTGCAGAAATACGGGAAGGACAGTCTTCTCAAATGTTTATCCGATGCTCCTGAGATAAAACTTGAGGGTGTATTTACTGTTTCAGACTTTGAACAGTCCCTTGATGCTCTATTTGAGCACGGAATGAAGCGCGGAGTGATAATTGGGCACGACAACTTCGACCGTCTTTGCTCGTTCGAAACGAAAAGACTATGTGTTGTGACGGGCATACCAGGGAGTGGAAAGTCAGAATTTATCGATGAGATAGCTGAACGACTTAATATGCGCTATGGGTGGCGGTTTGCCTACTTCTCACCAGAGAATGCTCCGTTGGCTTATCACGCGTCAAAGCTGATTGAGAAATTTACAGGAAAGCATTTCGGTAAATCAACGCTAACTTTCGGCGAATACAAACAGGTAAAAGAGCATCTCGAAACAGACTTCTACTTCATAGCTCCGAAAGACGACTACAAGATTGACAGCATCCTCGATCGTGCGAAGTCCCTAGTAAGACGAAAAGGTATCAAAGCGTTGGTGATCGACCCCTACAACCGCCTGGAGAATGAGCAAGGAGGCAGGAGCGAGACGCAGTACGTAAGCGTCTTGCTCGACAAACTAACGAATTTCGCTCAGCAGAATGATGTTCTTATCATTCTCATGGCACACCCAACGAAAATGCAAAAGAACAAAGATGGACAGGTAGAAGTGCCGTCGTTATACGACATCAGCGGATCGGCAAACTTCTATAACAAGGCTGACTTTGGTATTATCGTACACAGAGACAGAAACGCGAATACCGTTGAAGTGCGCGTTCAGAAAGTGAAGTTTCGACATCTCGGTGAATGCGGTACGGCTTACTTCAAGTACAATCTTAACAATGGTCGTTACACTCCTTACACCCCCGGCGGTACTGAACCCAAATGGGATAATTCCAACCATCTCTATGAGGAATTAAAACAGAAACAACAAGATTTGTACGAGGCGTCAACCTTTGACTTTGATGACGAGCCATTCGGAAAAACAGACGAAGAATGTCCATTTTAAAAGTAAAGTATAATGATAGATTTTTACGAAAATAAGTACGAGAACAACCACCTCGTGCTGTGTGGCATATACGCCTGCAAGGCGGTGAAGAACCTGTGGCTATGTGTTGGTGACATACTGCACTTCCTCAAGCGGCTCATCAAGCGCTATCCCTTTGCCGCATTATTCGTTGTCGTCTTCACTGCGGTGATATTTAGCTATGTGGAGATTGGCAAGGCAAGAGCTGAAAGGGATAAACTCT
>QWCK01004828.1_pt1 | contig 12838 bp, 12 predicted proteins | sample 1972571 | NCBI WGS metagenome assembly QWCK01 (sample SAMN09866710, study PRJNA288562) | Human gut metagenome isolate term2_stool, whole genome shotgun sequencing... | isolation source: gut | host: Homo sapiens | place: USA: California
ACAAAAAGAGGACTTTCTCCAAAGATAAACGCTCTTACTACTCTTATGCTGCTTGTGCTGGTTACTCTGATGACTATTATTCAAATTGGTTCAAATAAAGATAAAAAAGATATTCAACAAGAAGATGACTGATAAATTGTATTAAATTTATAAATCAAAATGTAATAACTATTTAGTAAATTTAGAAAGGGTATACTAAAAAATGAAAAAATTGCTCTCAGTATTTTTTGCTCTAGCTCTAACTCTGACCGGTTGTGGCGGAGGTTCAACTGCTCCTGCTAATTCAACAGACAGTGCTGCAAAAGATGTTACCTTAAATGTTTACAACTGGGGAGATTATATAGACCCCGATGTACTGGATATGTTCACTGAAGAAACTGGTATCAAAGTTAATTATGAAAACTTTAACAACAACGAGGAATTACTAGCCAAGATAGAGGCTGGTAGCACAAATTATGACGTACTTTTCCCATCGGATTACATGGTCGGAATTATGAGAGACAAAGGTCTACTGCAAGAGCTTAACAAGGATAATATCCCTAATGCTAAAAATATTGACCCACGTTTTAATAAATTATCATACGACCCTGAGGATAAATATTCAGTGCCATATATGTGGCAAACAGTCGGTATAGTTTACAACAAAGAAAAAGTAACTGACCCTGTAGACACATGGGATTTGTTATGGAATGAGAAATACGCAAGAAAAATTATAATGCTTGACTCTTCCCGTGATACAATTGGCATAGCTCTTAAAAAATTAGGATATTCATTAAATACAAAAAATGACGAAGAAATCCAAAAAGCTAAGCAGTTGTTGATTGAACAAAAACCTTTAGTAAATTCTTATCATGTAGATTATTACAAGACAGCACTGATAGGAGCAGAGGCAGATATCTCCCTTGCATGGTCAGGTGATGCTATGTATATTAAATCAGAAAACCCTGTATATGAATACTCTATCCCAAAAGAAGGTACTAACATATCTATAGACTGTATGGTAATACCAACACAGGCAACCCATAAGCAAGAGGCGGAAAAATTCATCAACTTTATGAATGAACCTGAGATTGCCGCAAAAAATGCCGAATATATTAAATATTCTTCTCCAAACCTAGAGGCTATAAAATTACTTCCGCAAGAGGAAAGAAATAACGTGCTTATGTATCCACAAGGAGACATAGACAAAATAGGCGAACTTTTCGTCGACCTTGGAGATTATAACCAAGTATATGATAAAACTTGGACAGAAATTAAAACAGCAAACTAATCAGTTTTTCAGCAAGGTAAGCTATGCAAAGTGTGGCTTACCTTTTGTTTTTAAACTGTAACTATTTTATTTATTGATTACGATATATAATAGTAGTTAATAGTAATTTAAGTTTCATAATTAAAATATGGGTATAATATATACATATAGTATAGTTTTAACTTGCTATAAGATAAAAAATCCACAGCCCAAATAATAAATTTCTGTTTGAAAATTATTATGATACCGTTATAATATAATAAAGGTGATAAAATGAGCGAAAATAATAAAAAAAATAACAAAAAAAACTTGAAAGTGCCTTCAAAGCAAAGCAGCATATCAATCATAATTCTTATGATTTTGATTGGCTTTATGTTATTTAAAGACTCCTCTATTTTTAGTAACAAGGCACAAAACTCAAACTCCTATGTACCATTTAACGAATTTAACACCATGGTTCAAAAAGAACAAGTAGAATACGTCTTTTTTGAAGATGGAAATAATTCAACCTTGCAGTTCTTACCATCTCAAAGCTACCTTAAAGAAAAAGGTTATCCTATAACAACTGAGTACGCAAATATAACCTTAAATTTATCAACAACAAAAGAAACCACTATAAAGCCCGCACAAATCCCGTCTAATGGTATAATGAAGTTTGTCACTGAAAACCCGGGTTCTGAAAATTACAAGGCAACATTACTTAGCAAAGGTATAAGAGTATTTACAATACAACAGCCAGTAAGTATAACAATGATAGTTTTGTATGCACTTAATATGTTTTTACCATTGATACTTATCGTAGCGTTCATGCTATATTTCCAAAAACGTATGGAGCCAGCAGAAAACGAACTTACAACAGATGTACCTGATACAAAGTTTACAAATATAGCAGGTTATGAAGGTCTTAAAAATGACTCAAAATTCATTTTAGACTTCCTTAAAAAACCTCAGTCCTATGAAAAAATAGGTGCAAGACTGCCAAACGGCGTTTTATTCTATGGTCCTCCGGGAACAGGTAAGACACTTATGGCAAAGGCTATTGCAGGAGAGGCAAGCGTACCTTTTTATAAAGTAAACGGTTCTGATTTCGTTGAGCTTTATGTAGGTCTTGGTGCAAGAAGAGTAAGAAAATTATACAAGACAGCAAGAGAAACAGCCCCTTGCATAGTATTTATAGACGAAATAGACTCCATAGGTGCAGCTAGAGGAAATCACAGAGGCTCATCAGAAGACGATAAGACACTTACAGCCTTATTAAATGAGCTGGATGGTTTCTCAGCTAAAAATGGTGTAATAACTATAGCCGCAACTAACAGACTTGAAGACCTTGACCCTGCCCTAGTCAGACCAGGACGTTTCGATAGACAAGTTGCAGTGCCACTACCTAATAAAGAAGAACGTAAACAAATATTAGAGCTTTATGCAAAAACAAAAAAATTGTCATCAGAAATAGATATTGACAAGCTTGCAGCAAAAACCATAGATTTTAGCCCATCTGAATTGGAAAACCTGCTAAACGAAGCCGCCATAAAAGCAGTAACTAGAGGTAGCGAAGTCGTAGAACAAAAAGATATTGATGACTCTTACCTAAAAATAATAATTAAAGGCGACAAAAAAGAAGACAAAAGCCAAACAGAACACGAGAAAAAAGTCATTGCCTATCATGAGGCAGGACATGCCCTTGTGGGTTATATGCTTGGCAAACCAATATTGGAGGTCAGCGTCATCGGCACTACATCAGGTGCAGGTGGATATACACTTTCTCAGCCTAAAGAAGGTCTTAGGAGTAAGACCGATATGAAAAATGAAATCAAAGAGGCTTATGGTGGTCGTGCCGGAGAAATGATGATAGCAAAAAATCCTGATGACATAACAGTCGGAGCAGTAAGTGATATACAACACGCAACTAGAATAATTGACCGTTACATTAAAGTCTTAGGACTTAACGGTAGCCTGATAAACCTAGAAGAGCTTGGAATAAGACGACCTACAGATGAAATAATTGAACAGGCAAAACAAATTTCAGACGAATTATTTGCTGAAACAGTTGACATCTTAAAGAAAAACAGAAATAAATTGGATAAGCTGGCAGAGCTTTTACTGGAAAAATCTTTAATAGATGGCGTTACATTTGAGAAACTGATGAAAGAAACTAAAGAAGCTAACGAGGACGTATCTCAAGAAAAAGCGATACCTGTACTAAATGAAAAAAATGCAGTCTATGAAGTGCAATCCTCAAACGATAATTTAGTTTTTCAGGGCGATGAAAAAGATAAAAAGTTAAAATCTAAAAAGCAAAAAAAGCTTAAATTAAAAAAGAAACAGAAAGCTAAATTCCAAGAAAATCAAATGCTATAAAAACTAAGGTGTGTAGATAAAATTCTACACACCTTTTTTCGTTGCAGACTAAATATATGTCAGGTGGACTAAGTTGTAGTATACCACTTCACATTATATCCACAACATTATCTGTTTAACCAATTTTAACTACCACACCGCTGTCCTTATTTTTTCTTTCAAAACGTTCAAAACTTTTTGATTATATGATATAATTATATATTATGTTTAAAATTTTATGTAAAATAAATATAAATAAGTCTTACACAAGGAGATTTCATGAAAAACGAAAAAACTGAATTTGTAAAAGATATTACCAACATGGAAGATGACTTTGCCCAATGGTATACTGACGTAATCAAAAAAGCGGACTTAGTTGATTATTCACCTGTAAAGGGATTTATGGTAATAAAACCCTACGGCTACGAAATATGGGAAAATATCCAAAAAAATCTTGATAAAAGATTTAAACAGACCGGACATAAAAACTGTTATTTCCCACTACTTATACCGGAAAGCCTGCTCACAAAGGAAAAAGAGCACGTCGAAGGCTTTGCCCCTGAAGTTGCTTGGGTCACCCAAGGTGGTAATGAAACACTAGGTGAAAGACTATGTGTAAGACCTACCTCTGAGACAATAATCTGCTATATGTATTCAAAATGGTTAAATTCATACAGACAATTACCATTTAAATACAATCAATGGGCAAACGTAGTTAGATGGGAAAAAACTACAAGACCTTTTTTAAGAACTGCTGAGTTCTTGTGGCAGGAAGGACATACACTTCATGAAACTCAGGAAGAGGCAAAAGAAGAGGCATTAACAATGCTTGACATTTACAAAGAAATCGTTGAAGAATATCTTGCAATCCCAGTAATTACCGGTACAAAATCCGAAAAAGAAAAATTTGCAGGAGCTGATAAAACTTACACCATAGAGGCACTTATGCACGATGGCAAAGCTCTGCAATCCGGCACATCGCATGAATTAGGGCAAAACTTTGCCAAAGCTTATGACATTACCTATCAAGATAGAAACTCAAAGCTGGCTTACCCATTCCAAACATCTTGGGGAGTTACTACTAGACTTATCGGTGCATTGATAATGGTTCACGGAGATAACAGAGGGCTTGTAGTGCCACCTAGAATTGCACCAACACAAGTTGTAATAGTACCAATCCAAATGAACAAAGAGGGTGTGCTGGACAAGGCTAATGAAATAAAAAACAGCCTTATTTCAAAAGGCATAAGAGTAGAGCTTGATGATGATACAGCAAATACACCTGGCTGGAAATTTAATGAATATGAAATGAAAGGTATCCCTGCAAGAATAGAAATAGGACCAAGAGATATACAAAACGGCGTAGCAACTATAAGCAGACGTGATACAAACGAAAAATCTACAATAGAACTTGATAAAATAGCTGATGAAATCCCAGCATTACTGGAAGATATCCAAAAAGGATTATTTGAAAAAGCTAAAAAAAGAAGAGACGAAATGACCTTTGTAGCTACAGACTTTGATATGTTTAAGGAAAGAATGGCAAACAATCAAGGCTTAGCTAAAGCAATGTGGTGCGGAGACCCTCAGTGTGAAGAAAATATCAAAAAAGAAACTGCTGCAACAATCAGATGTATTCCTACAGAGCAAGAGCATCTAGGCGATGTCTGCCCATTTTGTGGCAAACCGGCAAAACACATGGTTTATATAGCTAAGGCATACTAAAAATGCGGGCGAACGAAGTTCCACCCTACAAATAAAATATAAATCGAGATAAAATATGAAATATACTAAGCATTTACTATTAGGTGGCATTTTTGCCACCTTTTTAGGAATATTCCTCTATAAACAAAACAATGACATAGAAGTGTCTACTCACGAATTTTATCATGAAAAAATCCCAAAGGATTTTGATAATTACAAAATACTCCAAATTTCCGATTTACATTCAAAAAATTTTGGACGACATAACAAAAAATTGCTAGATATAATAGATGCCCTTTCTCCAAATATAATAGTAGTCACCGGAGACATTTACTATAGTTACAAGGACAAAATAAAACATTCTCTAGCATTATTAAAAAAACTTGCAAAAAAATATCCGGTTTACTTTGTCACAGGCAATCACGAGCAAAGAGACAAAAACTGGAAAATGCACAAACTAAATCTGAAAACATATGGTGTCAATATAATCGATGAAAAAACAGTCAGATTAAAATTTAATAGTGCTCAAATCCAGCTTGCCGGCTTAAAAGACCCAAGCTTTTACCATTATCAACATAGATATAAAATTTTTCCTAAAAAAATAAAAACGCTCTATGCAAAATTAGACAAAAATCTATTCAATGTCTTGCTCAGTCATAGGCCTGATAAAATGGAGCATTATGCACAAAGTGGGTTTGATTTAGTCCTCTCAGGTCACGCCCATGGAGGACAGATAAGATTATTTAATAAAGGGTTAATCGCACCATCAGAGGGGTTCTTTCCAAAGTTCACAAGCGGGCTCTACAAACAAAATCAAACCTCCATGATAGTGTCAAGAGGTCTAGGCAGGACAATATTTTTTACAAGACTGTTCAATAAACCTGAGCTGATTTTAGTTAAGCTTAAAAATTGTAAATAATTGAAAAACTGGGGATGCGTTCCAAGAAAATTGGACACATCCCCAGTTTCATACCCCGAGATTTGTATTTATACTATTATCTATTTAAAAAATCACTATGTTTGAAAAATTGCAGTTTTGTTTGACAAGTGGGATTGCTAACGCTATGTGCGTAGCGAACAAAAGTGGCAAAAGGAAAATACAACTACACTTTCAATTAGCTTTTTCACTTTATGCAAGAGCGATACCTACAAGCTTAATATTATCCCATTCGGCAATTTTATTAAGCTTTTCGTCTGCGTCATAATGATACAAATAGCATGGGTCTTGCCAATTTGCATTAAGCTCAACATAAGCAAAATACTCATCACCATCTTTTTGAATATATTGTGCCTAATATTTTTTACAAGAGCCGCCATTATAGCAATCATGGTTTCATCAGCTTTAATCCTTTCTCCTTTTTCATTTGTAATAACTAAATCTGACAAAAGATTGCTAACCTCATTATTTACTATACTTGCCGAAAAACTTTCTGCTGTTTCTACACTGTATATTTCAACATCATCGGCAGTAAATGCGTCTATTTCCCGCCTTGTTGCGTTTTCATAAATCTCATAATAATTGGTTTTATCATTATCAACAGTTATGATTACTTTAACAGCTGAGTAATTTTTAATACCGCAGGCTGAAAGTAAAAAACATACTGCATATATAAATTCAAAATTGTTTAACTATAAAAACCGCAATTTGTAGTTTACTTATTTTTATTCGTTCCATTTCCACAATGAATAGTATCCATTTACAGAAAATTCCACAAAATTCATACTTTCTGCTTGAGTAAATTCAATTATTGCTCCAAATCGGTCACTTTCTATATAACCCTTTTCCTCCATGTATTTATATAATAAGTCACCTGCATTATCCGGCTTTGCAATAATTACTTTTGGATATTCTTGTATTTCTACATATTCAGTATCTGTAAATGTAATTTTATATAAGCCTATAGCCACTGAAAATGGATTTTCTACATTAAATTTCTCTAAAGAAATTAATATTGATATCCCAAATAATGCAAGAAACAATACTGTTATAATTATTACTTTTTTTATATGTTTTTTCATATTTTACAGTAGTCCTTGTATTTTTCTAATTTGTTATTGGTTACCTTCCGTTTGTTTTTCTAATTCAGCATTGCTTTTTTGACTGAATAATAATGTGATTGCGTATACGTGCTCATATTCCTTTTCTTCTAATTTATTCGGTTCAAAAAATCCTGATACCGATTCTGAATATATTTCATTTTTTGAGGTCATAACCTGCAAAGCTACAGGTATCTCCTTATCGTATACTATTTCACTTTTATCATTTAATTTTGTTGTCGCTACTCCAAGATTGCCTAAATCTTCTGCCTCCATAGGTTTATATGAGGTTTTCCCCTTTTGATTTTCAGACTGAGTGGCTGTCCACACTCCATCAGCTATATAGTCAAACCCAAGTGCAATCCTACCTTTCGTATCTTTAAATTCACCTACTTCACTGGACAACACCTCCCATTTGCCATCTGCTAACACGTATGTACTTTTTTTCATAGTCTGTACTCCATCTTGTAGCACAAAATCATATATCATACGATTTTCATTCAAGCCAAGTAGCTCTCCTATATCCTCTTCTGTCTGCGAAAGCTGAGCCGGCTCTATATACATATTTTTATTGACTTTGTCATTTTGATTACCACACGCTGACAACCCTATCAAATAAACAATTACTAATGCTATTGATAATATATTTTTCATAACTATATATCCTCTAAGAATTTATTTTCGTAAATGGTGTAACAAACAAAACAAAACAATCACATAGTCAAAATTTTTAACTATAAAAACTTAGATTTATTGAGTTGTTTTCTCTTGCGAATTAAGCTTCCTATAAAATTCCCAATTAGAGAGATTGAGCCATATATGACAATGTAAATAGTGGCACTATCATTATAAAATATAAATATACTTGGGGCAAATAGTAGCATAATAAACAATGGATATAACAAATTAAACGAATTTTTTATGCCATAAATCATAGAAACTATGTAGCATATCATTGGAATACCAATTAACAGTATAAACATACCACTTCCGGTATCTATAATAAGAAATGGCAATATATAAAAGGCAAAAATCATTGCAAGCAAATATGGTAACATTTTTCTAAATTTTTCCATCACCAGCTCCTCTCTAAAAATTCTAAGTTGCACATACTTTAAACTGCTATTTGTCATCATAATCTTGAAATAGAATTTTTGTAGTCAAATACAACCAAGCCACAAACTTTACAAATAAAGCCATTAAAATCCGTACTAAATATAGCCTTGCTCGCTATCATTACATCGTCCTGATCTTTAGGATTTAGAGACAGCTTATGTCTAGTTTTATTGAAGGCTATAATATTTCCAGCTTGTAAAAATCCACTTTGCATTTCTTTCCCACAATTCGGACAATCCAATATCAACACCTCATTAATTAAAATATTTAATAGTCGGTCAATGTTTTATAACAATTGTGCAGAGTAAATGCCCAAATAAATTGGAAACATTCTAGCATCTGTTTACTTATTTTTTCCTAATAACACTACTGCGATTGCTAACGTAATAACTACCACAACCCCAATCATTATATAAGAAACGCTATAATTTTTAACCCATACACTGGTAGTTCCATCTGCTTTATTTTTATTACTTTCTTCAATAGCCTCAAGCTGAGCTTTTTCATTAAGTTTTTTTATTCTTTCCTGCTCAGCTTTTGCAAAATCTCCATTATTTATATAATCCTCCAGCCTTTTTGTCATATCATATGGGTCTAGTAATTTAATCTTGCCGTTTTCAAAGCTGTCTATTTTATAATAGTAAACATCTGTGTATATGGCTTTATAGTCACTATTTCCAATATCTCCACAAACTATTTGCTCTCCAACAGAAATATTTAACGGCTTTTCACTTACAAATTTATAAGTGTACTCTTTATCTTTAGTAAATTCCCCCTTGAAATTATACTTTTGTATCACTTTCATGCTATCGTCTCTAATTTCTGTAATCTCTCCTATGTAGGTTTGAGACTCTTCCATCATCAAAAGAGCCTCCGGTACATCACCAGCAAAGGAAAAATTCATAAATACCAAGATAAAAACTATAGCCAATAAACCTAAAATTATTTTCTTCATTCTTCTACCCTTTCACTTAAAGCACTTTTCATATTTTTTCTATTCATATTGTTTAGTCTTTTTGTTTTCTAATTTTGATATGATATCTATACAATTGTTTAAGTTTTCTATATACTCTTTTTCGTTATCTAAATGGGTAACGTCAATATTTAAACCTCTTAAAGCTTTAGATAACTTTTTATACTTTTCTAGGTCTAGTGAATTTAGTTCTCCATCTAAAATTTTATGTTTGATAAGCGTTAAGTGATTAATTCTTGCTCTATCAAGATTAGATATAGCATTAAATAAATCCTCAGACATTACTGGCTCGTCCATATTTTTTTGTGCAGTCCAAGCAAGGCTTAAATAAACAGGCGAATACTTAATTACTGCATCTACCCTGCCAAGTATGTAGTCACTGTCTTTGTCCTCTATTATGCCATTTACTATATCGTCATAAGAAAATAAGTCCATAGAATAGTAATAATTAAGGTACGACGAAAGGCTGGCATATAGTTGTGAGTCTTTTGTATCTGTTTCTATTTTATCATTTTGACTACCAGTGCAAGAGGTCAAAATAATAAATAAAATAAGGCTAAGAAAAATAATTGGATATCTTCTCTTTTTCATTTTATACCTTTCAGAAAATCTAATACTAAACTGCAACAAGTTATTTTAATTATAATTCTATAAACTTAGGTAAGCAAAGTTGTCCCCTACAGTAGGCATTTATAATTATTATAATACAAATTCTGCGTAGAATTCATATTCGTCAAAATCTCCAGCCTCTCTAAAATCTGTCACTTCTTTTGATATTTTATACCTGCCACTGGATAATTCTCCATAAACCTTTGACCAATCTAGTTTCATTTCGGTTGTATCGTTATTTTTTATTTTATATGCTACATCATTCCAACCTAAATCTGATATTTTTATTTTTACTTTTTCCCAGTTGTTATTTATCAGCTTTTCTATTTCGTAATACTCGCCTGTTATCAGCTCTGCTGTAGGTTTAGCGTTACTTTGATTAAATATTAATGTTGCTCCTGTTTTTGTAGCATTTTTTACAGTAAAGCTTAAGCCTAAATTATTTTTAAGCTCCATGCTGTCCACTATAGCTTTTATATTTTCCAGCGATGTCCTGCCCTCTATAGTGTATTGCACTCCATCAGCTACAAATACTGCTATTTTTTGTGATATATTTTCTTCGCCATTTTTAGATGCTGTATCCTCTACGATATTTACTTTATAGCCCCTAGCTGATAAATAGCTCTCCTTAAATTTATACATTCCTAGATACTCTACTTGCAATCCACTTTCTTTTTGCTCTTTGCTCAGCATTATTGCTACATCAAGTGAAATAGGTGTGAGGTACTCTTCTCCTCTATCGTAGGTATATCTGCTATCGCCTTGAATATACTTATAATTTTTAGTGTCTCCTAAAATAAAGTTTTCACATCTGATTTTAGCGTAGTCTTTATTGTCTGTTTTTAGAGTTGTTACTACATACTGATTGTCTTTAGTCAATTCGCTGTCCAGCAAATTTATGCCCAGCTCTTGTTGAAATTTTTTATAGTAATTGAGTTTTTTTACAGTGATATGACCATAGTCATCAACTACTGCATTGAGCTTGTTAAACTTCTTTACATACATACTATCTAGTTTAGGCAATTTTTCTTGCTCTGCTTGTGACATCGCTATAAAAATATTTTCTGACACTATATGAGCTAACAACACGCTTAATGATATAAGAGCTAATACTGCTATTAAGACAGCTTTCGCAGAATTTCTATTATCACACTTCATTTCTACCCTCCAATGATTATTTTTTTGTGCAACTGTTGATATTTATGCTATATTTAAGTGATTTTGAGCTACTGTTTCTAAGTATTATTTCGTATCTGCTGTTTTTTTCAGCTCTTACCAAAAGCTCTACTTTATCATAAAACATATCTCTATAAATGACGTTTTCTTGATCTAAAATTATTATTTCATACTCAATGTCTGATTTTGACTTTAGGTCACTTATTTTTATTGCAATGTCATCATGACTTTTGTCCATAAATCTTGATGTGTCCAATTTGTACCCTTTATGCCCAAATTCTTCCAGCTTTACATTTTCACAATATTGCTCAACATCTTTTTGTATTAGTGGCTCTATAACTCCTAAATTTAATTTATCGTATGTAGCATTTGTAATTTGTTCTACTTTGCTAGTCAAGACAGGTTGGTATTGCACCGGCTCACCATCTACCACTACTGTATTTTCATCATGTGTCCACACATTCGTAAATGATAGTAGGCTAAGTAACACTACCAAAATTAAAACAATACTGCCTGATAATTTTTCGTGGTATTTTGTGAGTATCTTAGCTCTATCTAATGTAGGGTGCAATTTTAATGAAATGTTGCCATTTTTTTCATCCTCTACTTCAACCAGCTTTAGCATGGACTCAAGGTATTCTTTTTTGTGCTCCTTTGTAATACCAAGCTTTTTTAATACAAGCTTGTCGCAAAGTATCTCTATATCATCTTCTACATATTTTAGTGTAACAAATACAAATGGATTGTACCAATATATACAAGCCACAACATATTTTAAATGACTCCATATTATGTCATATTTGCTTATATGAATAAGCTCGTGAATTAACACATATTTTAATAATTTTTTGTCAGCAAGTATTCTTGATTGCAATATTATTTTAGGCTCAATAATACCATATGTAATCGGTACTTTGATATCGTCATTTAGCATTATTTTGAGCTTACGTTTTATATTAAACAGCCCCATACATTGCTTCATAGTGTCATCATATTCTATAGGTACAGAATTTTTGACAGCTCTTGTCATTTTAACTATTTGATATATCACATAAGGCACTAATAACAGTGCTACAATAACTCTATTTCTAGTGTAAAGCACACTGCCAAGAGTGTATATAACACCCTCGTAATAATATACGAATGAGTCCGCAAGTGCAAAAATACTTTGCCCTATCCCTGTCATATTTTTTTTGTCAATTACCAACAAAAGATTTAGCGGTATTATAAGATACGCAAAAAGTATAGACCACAAAACTATATTTGCATACTTGTTGCTGTTTAGATTAAAATTTTTCCTCACCAGCAGTATCATCGCTATCATAAAAATACTGGTTACGCTTTTATCCAGCGATGTGACAGTAATTAATTCTAAATACATGATATTATCCTATTCATCAATTTTTTCAATAATTTGCTGTATCTCATGCAGCTCCTTTTTGCTAATTTTTTTCTCAGATACGAACGCAGAAAATAGCTTTACAAATGAACCGCTAAATAAATTATCAATAGCCTCCTGCTGTTTATTTTTTAGTGCCTCTTCTCTTTTTACAATAGGCTTTATTGTATATTTAGGATATCTTCTTGTGATTGCACCCTTTTCCAGCAGTCTACCAAAAAATGTATAGCAAGAGGTC
>QWCK01004829.1_pt1 | contig 12837 bp, 9 predicted proteins | sample 1972571 | NCBI WGS metagenome assembly QWCK01 (sample SAMN09866710, study PRJNA288562) | Human gut metagenome isolate term2_stool, whole genome shotgun sequencing... | isolation source: gut | host: Homo sapiens | place: USA: California
TTGGAAACAAAAGCAAAGATAACAAAAAGGGCTGATACCTCGTGAGAAGTGTCAGCCCTAATTCATAAAAAATGTGGGATGTTTAGCGGACAGTAATAGAAAAAGATAAAAGATTTCTCACTGCCATGCAACATTGAAAAATTCTAAAAAGCGATTTGGGTTGAAAGAAAACAGCGTACAATCCAATAAGAATCGTACGCTGACACTGTGTAGGCTTTGAAGTGTGGCGGAAGCAATGCCGCTTTTTCAAGTCACCATGTCAGTAGTTTACGGATTATCGCGACACAGTGCTCCGCCAACAACACAGTTAGGTAAAAATCGTCAGTCAGTATCTGCCCCCCTCGCCTGCCACTACGAGAGTTCCGACAGATGAGTCATCTCGTTGTGCTTCGTGCGACGTGCCTGAACGAGTTTGAGCAGGCGCAGCATCGACTTCGGTTCAATCATCCGCCTGACGAAAATATTGGGTATAGCCACTCCCAGCGCTATGAACAGGATGACGAGACTGGCCTTGATGCCGTAGTTGAAGGCCACCGTCAGCTCGCCGACAACGCCCGTCATCTCAATGAAACCGAAGAGCGAGCGATACATGAGCACACCGGGAATCATGGGAATGACCGCCGGAATGGCTATGACCTGATGGGGAATGTTGTGCCACACCATCTGCCGGGTGGCAATAAGGCTGATGAGTGCCGATCCGACGAACGAGCCGATGATGATGCCCTGGTCGAGTCCCACGTTGCCGTTGCTCTCCCCAAGGTTGACGAAGTTGCGCGTGCAGACGGCAATGATGCCTGAAATGGCCAGCACAGGGAGTATGCGCCGCGGCGTGTTGTAGATGGTCGAGAAGCCCATCGCCGAGATGGCCGCCGCCAAAGCATAGTCGAAATAAGTGTTGTGGGGCGTCATGCTGAGGTCCTTCACAAAGTTGTCGATGCCGCAAATCTGAATGGCCAGCACAATTCCGAACGACATGGCGAGCAGCATCATCAACGTAGTGTAGGCCCTTGTCGCACCCACCGACACATGGTTGCTCACCATGTCGCTGACAAAGTTGATGAGCGGCACACCGGGGACGATGAACAGCGTGCAGGCCATCAACGGATGGTAGGGCGTGGCACTATGCATGAATGCCGGAACGCTCGCTGCAATCTCCGGGTCGAGCGACAGAAAGGAAGTGAGCCAGGCCAGTATGGTGGCTAAAAAGGCACTGACAGCTATTGCCACATAGGTGTTAATGTCGTGCCGTGCCAGCCACATCTTCAGTCTGAAGCCCAGTATAGCGGGCAGCGAAGCATAGAAGAAGGCCGTCCAGTCGCACCCGAACTGCACACAGAAGCCACCACACGCAAAGCCAGCGGCCACGGATATCATCCAAGGGGTGTAGTTCTTCGGCACGTGACTCAGCGCATCGAGTTCCTCTTCGTACCTATCGAGACTCCAGTCCTCACGCAGCGCCTGCCAAAGCATCTTGCTGACGCGCGAAATGACAGTGAACTCGATGACGTGGTGGTCGCACCGCTGGTATTTGGAGAACGAGTGTCGCTCGTCGCTGATGTTCACCATGATGATGTCGTAGTCAAGGTGAATGTGAACATACTCCTCAGGCAGTCCGAGGAAAGCCTCGCAGCGTCGTAGGTTACGCATGATTCTGTTACAGTCGGCATTGCTCGACATGAGGATGGCACCTGTGCGCACAAGTAGGTTGAGTTTGCGGCGCAGTTCGTGCTCGGTCATGTTTCGTTCGTCATCAATGGCCTGTCGTCGCAGCGCCGCTTCCTCGTGAAGCAGCAGCTCGTCGAGTTCCATCGATCTTTCGGGCTTTGAGGATTTGTCTCCTTGCATGTTGTAAACGTTTTATTTAGACGATAGACATGATGAGCACCTGAATGATGATGATGCGCAGAATCATGGCCAAGGGGTAAACAATCGTGTAGCCGATAGACGGTACATCGGTGGAAGTCAGTTCGTTAGCATAGGCCAGTGCCGGAGGGTTCGTGTTGCCACCCGACAGCACTCCCATCAGCGTGAAGAAGTTGAGGTGCATGAAATAGCGACCGATGATGCCCCCGATGAGTATCGGCAGCATGGTGATAGCCAGTCCATAGCCTGCCCACTGCAGCCCTTCGGCAGTGACAACGGTTGAGATGAAATCGCGACCGGCCTGCAATCCCACACAGGCGAGGAACATTGTGATGCCGATTTCACGCAGCATGTTGCCCGATGAGAAAGTGGCGATGTTCAGCAGATGATGCTTCGTTCCGAAATAGCCCATCAGTATGGCGATAATCATTGGTCCGCCAGCCAGTCCGAACTTAATAGGCTGCGGCAGTCCTGGAATGATGAAAGGAATATGGGCGAGCACACAGCCGAAGGCTATGCCTATAAAGATAGGAATAAGGTCACCGTAGGAAGTGCGATTGTTGCGCTTCGACACTTCAGAGTCGGTGTGTGCCAGTGCGTTTTCTGTGCCAACGACGGTCAGCACGTCACCAGTCTGCAACACGAAGTCAGGAACGGCAACATAGTCGATACCGTTGCGGGTTACTTTCGCCACGTTTGCCCCGAAGCGCGACCTGATATTGAGTTCCTTAATGGCCTTGCCGTTTAGTAAAGTATTGGAAACCAAGAATCGGTTTACATTCATGATGCTGTCGAACTTCGTCCAGTCGAAGTCAATTACTTGTCCGAAGAGTGCCTTCATGATGGCAACGTCCTTCGGAGCGATAGCCACGCCGATACGATCGCCCTCGTGTAGCATGGTGTTTCCTGAAACAATGTGGCATGTTGAGTCATCGTCCTTGAACACAATGCGTGTGACCATGAAGTCGCACTTGGCAAACTGGCTGATTTCGCCTATCGTCTTGCCGATGATTCGCTCATTGTCCACCTCGACGGTGATGTGGCGAATGCTCAACCTCTCTGTGCTGCCGAGTCCGCGAAAGGCATTTTCCTCTTCCTTTCGGAGATTGATGCGCAGCACGTAGCGAAGGATAATGAATGAGAGAACAACGCCCAGCACACCCATGGGATAAGTGACGGCATAGCCGATGGCAATCTTTGGTGCGTCAACGCCGAAGATGTCGGTCGTCGCCTGTTGTGCCGCACCGAGCGCCGGGGTATTGGTGACCGCACCGGAGAGGATGCCTGCCATGGTGGGCATGGGGATATTGGCGACATACTTGATAATGAGCGTTATCAGAATGCTCATGGCAAGGACCATCAGCATCAGTCCGTTGAGTGCAAGACCTCCGCGACGGAACGACGAGAAGAAACCGGGGCCTACCTGAAGGCCGATGGCAAAGACGAAGATGATCAACCCAAGTTCCTTCACAAAGTGGAGTAAGTTGGGCTCAAGGGTCATGTTGAACTGCCCGAAGAGTATGCCGACGAGCAACACCCAGGCAAGTCCCAGCGACACTTGCTTTACTTTGATCTTGCCCAAGAGCAGCCCAAGAGCCATCACGATTGACACAATCAGGACAGAATGAGCCACTCCGCCGCCCCAGAAATCAGGGAATCCACAAAAAAGATTCTGCAATAAATCCATATCCTTTTATATTTCAAAATTAAATTGATAATTGTAAATCTGTGGCAAAGGTATGGATTTACGACAATCGGCAGAACCGTTGTTTACTGATTCTACCGATTGCTGGTATCATTGAAACTAATAGCAGGTGGCAACGATGGTCTCAGGCGACTCAATCTAAGGCCCGCTGCACCATGACCGCTGTGGTCTGGGTAATCATTTTGATGAACTCCTGTGTCGAACACTTCACGTATGCGCCCTTGAGCAGGTGGATGCATCCGCTGATTTCATTGCCCTCAGCGATGATGGGGATTGCTCTGAGGTCGTGGCTCTTGATGATAGTCGATTCCGCCAGTATGGTGGCGTATTTGGCATGACTGATAAGGTCGAGCAAAAGGCTGACGTTGTTGACTTCCACCTTCACTTTGTAGCTGTAGTCGGTGCGATCAATGAGTTTCTCGAATGTGTTGCGGGCCTGCAATCCACGGCAAGGGAGCACAAGGTCGTAGTGCTGAAGCTCGTCGAGGGTGATGCCATCGGCATGGTAGAGGGGATGGTTGCGACTGACGATGACAGCCAGCCGGTTGGCGAAAAGTGGGCGGCGGTCGATGGCTGCGTCGCCTTTCGGTGAGCTGAGAGCCAGCATAATGTCTATCTCTCGTTGCTTGAGCATCTCCATCAGTTCCTCCATCGAGTCGTAACGGATGTTGAGTTTCACCTTGGGGTATTGCCTGAGAAAGGCGATAACGGCTTTGGTGACGATGGAAGCGAAAGAGAAGGTCACACCGATGTTCAGCTCTCCCGTCCGAAGGCTCTGCAAATCGGTCATGTGCTCCATGCATTCGGTCACGGAGTCTATGGCTTTGCGCGCCACTGGTGCAAATTCACGTCCCGCCTCTGTGAGATGAACCTCATGACTGTTACGCTCGAAGAGGGGTTGACCGACTTCCTGTTCGAGTTGGCTGATCTGCTGCGACAGATTGCTTTGCGAAATGAACAGTCGGCGACTTGCTGTCGAGAAGTTCAACGTCTCTGTTACCATCAAAAAATATTTGAGTTGTCTGATTTCCATAATCCTATTCTGACTCTTTCAGTTTTCCGTTATTTTGTCATACCTTACCTTTCGCCTTGTCATAGCTTACCTTTCACTTTGTCATAGCTCACCTTTCACTTTGTCATAGCTCATCTATTGTTTTGACGGTGCTTGAAGACGGGGTTATTTTGCTTCCAACTGCACGTGGTAAAGCCCTGCATACGCACCATCGACGTGGGTGAAAATGACGATGACGGCATAGGGATCGCCTGCCTTGTTGTGAGCGGGATGCTGCAAAACGAAGTTGCCGTCCATGTCACGGAAGTCCCCTCCGCCCAGCACCGTGAACCCTTGCGCCAGTGCATCCTCTGCCAAATGCGTCATTTCGTCGGCCGAACTCGTATAGAGATTGATGCGCTGGATGGTGAAACGGTTACCCATGCCGACGCCGAAGAATCCCATCTGACGTGGGTTCTCGCCCGAAACGATGTCCTTTCCCGACTCATCGTCGTAGTACATGTTATGATTGTAGGCGAGTTCCTTCTGCGCCCCGTGGCCCTTGATGGTCTGCGACAGTGTGAGACCGTGACTGGCGGCCAACGAATCGAAGAAGGTCAGTTCGTTGGTGCGGTTCTCTCCGCCTGCCAAAAGCTGGTAAAGGGCAGCAAAGGAGAACTCTCCCTTGGCACGGGGGATGGCAGGATGTGATGGCTTGGCTGGTTTTTCGGCTTCTTGTCGTACAGGTTTCGGCACTTGGGTGGTGGCGATACGGGCGGCGGTGGCGGCGCCGACAGCGGCAGCATCGGTGACTTTTCCCCGCTTCAGCTTGGCTCTTGCTCCTTTTTTGGTGGTTGGTTTCGACTGGATGTCTGCAACTGGCGGAACCGTCGCTGACGTCTCGTGTGCCGGCGGCTCAGCAATCTCTGGCTCTGGATAGCGAACGGTCTCGGCAAGTCTTTCCGACTCGGTCTTCTCCCGTTCAAATCCACTCGGCGAAACATTGCCGTTGTCAGCCACGGGGGTCTCGCTCCGCGCAACGTCGGCAATGGTCTTGTGCGACGGCAGCTCACGCTCCCCTGACCGGGCGACGGGCTTTTGCTGGTCCATTCCCGACGCAACGGCTTGTGCCTGCGCCATGATGAGGGGCTCGTCCTTCCGATACTCTTCGCAGAAGCTGTCGGTGTGTGTCTGTTGGCTGATGTATTTGTCGTGGCCTCCTCGCTGTTCGCTCACCTTTGAGCCGTTACGCCAGACGGTGGTGTATTCAAGTTTCCCCGATTCGTTGTAGGTGTAGGTGGTTCCGTTGAGCAATCCGTTGTTGTAGTTGAGCTTCATGCCCACCATGCCACTGGGATAGAACGAGACGGCTCGCCCATGGGCCTTCCCACCCTTATAACGCATGATCGACTCCACACGTCCCGACCGGTGGAAGGTGCGCGCCACTCCCGTGAGCACCGTGCGACGGTCGTCCTTCCGGTTGATGCTAACGTAGTGTTTCTCGGCGCGCAGTCGCCCATCGAGTGTGTATTCGCGGAACATTTTCCTGCCTTTGGCGTCTCGTGTCGTGATTCGGTAGAATGCCGCTCCTTTGGCATTTCCTACGCCGTATCCGTTCTTGTTGTAGAAGATGGCACTTTTAGGGTAGTGGTGTGGTGTGGGCTGTGCTGCCGTTGGATGAAGTGCGAGCGTGAGCATGAGTAGGTTCAGTAGTAGCTTTCTCATTCTTTCAGTTCCTCCACTTCTGTGTTGGGTACTTCGCGATCCTTGAGCATCTGATCAAGACTTTTGAAAGTGTAGGCTGCTTTGTCATTAATATAAGTGGTGGCGAACCGTTGCCTGAGATCGATGAGCTTTTGCATTGCCTCGGGATAGGTTTCCGCCGTGATACGGTTTGCCATTTGCTTGGCGTTCATTGGCGTGAAGCCGAAGTATTGCACGAGCATTTGTTGGAACTGGCGGCGTTGCAATTCGGTCATCTCCTCCAATTGGGCGTTCATCTTGTCTTTTGCTCTGTAGATGACGAACACCAATTCGTCGGGTTCTCCGCCACGTTGTCCATGGTCGTATTTTTTCTTGTAGTCGAAGTAGCAATCACAAAATCCCTTGTCAGCCAAATCCTTGAGTTCCTGTTTTGCCGGTTCGAGAACGCGTCGACAGAAGTCTGAGAATTTCTTGTAGTTATTTTCCAATCGCAGCATCTTTCTGAACTCGTAGGTTTTTATCACTGTTCGTCCCTTATCTATCCATGACTCTATGAACATGTAAATGCGTTGTGTGTATCGGTTCTTGCAGGCGAAGACGATTTGTTTTCCGAGTCGGTGGTAGCCAAAGTCGAGCGATACGAGGCGTTCTGCCACCGAACGGTCGAGTTTCAGTATGGCGTATTTGTTATAGGAGCGGTCTTCCGGGATATATACGTCGCAGAGGTTGGTCGCCTTGGTGTATTTTCGTCCCTCTGAGGTTTTGTAAGGTATTTCCACCGGTATGGATGCCAGCATTTTCAGCGAGTTGCGCAGTTGCGGATAATGGTTGGGATCTACTCCCAACTCCTTGAATGGCAGTTTGATGGGCATTCTTCCGTCCTCATCGAGCTCGTTGGTTTGAAAGAGATCCAACTGTGGCGACCTTTTATTGTTAAGTATGCCGTGCAAAATGTTTTGGAGGCTCTCCACTATCGACACGAGTATGCGCACCTGTATGAGCGAGTAGTCGTGTCGCATCATTGTTACGGCGATGGGTTGTAGTAGCCATGTCTCCTCCTCAATGGGAATGAGCTCGTCTGATATGCTTCGTTTCACGGGTGCTTTCTTTGCTTTTGCTCCCCATTTCCGTGTTGTCTTTTCAGCTGTTTGTGCCGTTTTCTTTTCTTTGTCTTGCGTGGTTGCCATATAAGTTTACCGATTTTGTCTATCCGGGTTTGCGCTTGTTTTACCTTTCGCTTTCCCATACCTTTTGTTTGTTGGGGGAATGCTCGTGAAATTGCCGAGCGCAGCCCACATTCTGCAAAGATAAGTAAAGTTTTTCATTTATGCGTGTTTGTGGCGACAAAAAAATAAAATTGTGTCGTTCTAGATAAAATGAAGAGCTTTTCGTTGCAATGTGAATATGAAAAGGAATGTCAATGAGCGTTTCTGATGTATCTTGTTGCAAGGGCTAACACACTGAATGATTACATGAGATGTATTATCTATCAACCATTGATAATAATGTATTTACAAGAATCTGTTAAATCTAATATTTTGCCATTATCAGGCAATCTTTGTTTGTAAAGGCGCGAGCTATTCTGTGGCAAGATATGAGAAATAGAGTCGGGAGGGAGATGCACTCACATCTTTATAGATGGTTTCCCTATTCGCATAGTTCTACCTTATCTATATATTGCTCCTTGTCGCAATAATGGCATTTCAGAATGCCGTGCTCCTTGTCCACAACATTGAAGATGGTAGGCATGGGTTCGTTGTTGGTGATGCACTTGGGGTTGTTGCATTTTACGATGCCGTGTAACTCGTCTGGGGTTACCACTTTTTTCTTTTCCACCACTTCGTAGCCTCTGATGATGTTCAGCACGATGTTCGGAGCCACCACTGAGAGACGCGAGATTTCATCGTCGGAGAAGAACTTATTGCTGATTTTGATGATGCCTTTTCGTCCTATCTTGTCGGATGAGAAGTTGCATCCTATGGTAACAGGTGTAGCAAGTTTTTGGAGTTCCAGCAGATTAACCACCTGAAAGGTCTTCCCTGCCGGTATATGGTCTATGACGGTGCCGTTCTCGATGGCGGCTACAAGTCTTTCTTTCTTTGACATTTTCTTTCTTTGTTGTTGGTGTTGATAATAGGGTAGGGATGGCTTTGTCCTATTCCTTCTTCTGTACTATATTTATGGTGTCGAAGATGTCGCCTGCCGTTACTTGTACGTCGAGGGTGCGTTCCCTGCCCGTCGTGTTGGGTTCGATGGTGAGCCAGTAGGTGTTGCCTTTCACCTCAATCTCGTACCAGTCTTTTTTAATATGGCGGTAGTCCCATTCTTTGCCTTCCTCGACGGCGAGAATTTTCTTGCCATCAACGATGACATATGGTTCGAGCCATGGTCGGCTGTAGTTCGTGCAGGTGACGGCGAACGTTCCTCCTTTCGCCTCGGCAGTAATCTTGGTGGGATTGCCTGGGTGATCAGCTACCCATTCCATTGGATCCCACAATCCGTCTGGGTCGGTCTTGTCGCCACAGGAGGCGAAGCCAAGCAATGCGCTTGCCATAAGCAGGCAGCATGCGATGTGTTTTGTTTTTCTCATATTTGTAGTTATTATCGTTGAATTGCGATAGCGAGTCGCGACATTGCGACATCCGCACCGCCCCACGTTGGTTATAGTATCGTCTTGTCCGCTCTCACTGCTTCGAGTGTAATGCCGAGCGAATAGCAGTAGATTGCCTCGCGCGCGAAGAGTCCGTTCTTTGCCTGTTGTATGTAGTAGGCGTGTGGATTTTCGTCCACGTCGTAGGCAATCTCGTTCACTCGTGGCAGCGGATGCAGGATTTTCATGTTGGATTTCACACCTTCGAGCATGCTGTTGCGCAGTATATAGACGTTCTTCACGCGTTCGTATTCCATGAGGTCGGAGAAGCGTTCCTTCTGTACGCGAGTCATGTAGAGGATGTCGGCGTTGGCAATCTCTTCTGATGTAAACCGGCTGCTTTCGGTGAACTTTATGTTGTGATTCTTGCAGTACAGCTTATATTCATCAGGCATCGCAAGTTCTTCAGGAGCAATGAAGTGGAATGTTGGATTAAAGTGTCTCATTGCCATTATGAGCGAGTGTACGGTGCGTCCGTATTTCAAGTCGCCCACGAGATAGATGTTCAGATTTTCGAGCGTTCCCTGCGTCTGATGAATGGTATAGAGGTCGAGCAGGCACTGTGAGGGGTGTTGGTGCGCTCCGTCTCCGGCGTTGATGATGGGGACGGGAGCCACCTCGGAAGCATATTGCGACGCTCCCTCAATGTAATGCCGCATGACGATGGCATCGGCGTAGTTGCTCACCATGAGGATAGTGTCCTTCAGCGTTTCGCCCTTGCTCACACTCGAGACTTTCGCATCGGTGAAACCGATGACGCGCGCTCCGAGCCGGTTGGCAGCTGTCTCGAAACTGAGTCGTGTGCGGGTGGACGGTTCGTAGAAGAGGGTAGCGATGACCTTTCCCTTGAGCAATTCCCGGTTGGGATGTTTCTCGAACTCCTTCGCCATTGTGACAAGGTAGAGTATCTGTTCCTTGGACAGGTTTCGGATGTTTACGAAGTTATGTCTTTCCATAAAAAATACGAGTTAGTCTGTTTCGAGTGTAAAGGTACGGAATTATTTTTGTCATTGCCAAAAAACGAGACAATAATTTTGCACTTTCCTCAAATTCAATTATCTTTGCAAAGATTTACAACGTTTTGGCAATAGCCATTGTCGGCGGATAAGATAAGTATAGACACGCGCATGAGACGACACATCGTACATTTTCTTTGGGCAACGCTGCTCATCCTCCTTACGCTCACGGCGGTTTTCTTCGTGGCGGTGTGGCACGGATGGGTGGGTTATATGCCTGATATGGAGGAGCTTTCCAACCCTGTCGATAAGTTCGCTTCACAGGTTTATTCCTCTGATGGTCAGCTCATCGGAACGTGGAATCAGGATAATGCCAACCGTGTGGCAGTGGATTACAACAGTCTGTCGCCCCATCTCGTCCACGCCCTTGTCGCGACAGAGGATGAACGATTTTACGAACATTCCGGCATTGATTTCATCGCGCTCGGACGTGCCATCATCAAACGTGGTGTGATGCGACAACAAAGTGCCGGAGGCGGTTCTACCATCACTCAGCAATTGGCAAAACAAGTCTTTTCAGAGAAAGCACACAGTACGCTGGAACGCTTGCTACAGAAGCCAATAGAATGGATTATTGCTGTGAAACTCGAACGCTACTTCACCAAGGAAGAGATAGTGGCAATGTATTTGAACTATTTCGATTTCCTGCACAATGCAGTGGGTATCAAGCGCGCCGCCAATGTCTATTTCAACAAGGAACCGCAACAACTCAGCGTTACACAGGCAGCTACTCTCGTGGGACTCTGCAAGAATCCTTCGCTTTTCAATCCCCTGCGCTACCCACAACGCTGTCGGCAGAGACGTAACGTGGTGCTTATGCAAATGAAAAAGTGCGGATACATCACTCATGAGGAATACAACGAACTCATACAGCGCCCCCTTGACATTGCCTATACACGCTACAAGCCCGTGGACGGCTCGGCGGATTATTTCCAGGCATTTTTGCATCAGTACATGATGGCGAAGAAACCCGAACGCGAGAATTATCCTGAATGGAAAACACGCGAGTTCACACTCGACTCCATTGCGTGGGAACAAGATCCGCTCTACGGCTGGTGCAACAAGAACCAGAAGCGAAATGGTGAGAACTATGACGTGAATACCGATGGATTGCGCATTTTCACCACCATCGACACTCGTATGCAGCAATATGCCGAGAAAGCTGTACGAAAACATGTGGGCGGATACCTGCAGGCGGAATTCAACAAGGCGAACCGTTATAAACGCAACGCGCCATTCTCTGACAACATTTCTCGGACGAACATTAAGGCCATCCTGAACAGGGCTTGCAAACAGAGCGTGAGATACAGGCAGATGAAGGAGATGGGAGCATCTGACGAGGAAATCGTGCGCAGCTTCCGCACACCCCACGAAATGACACTCTTCACCTACCACGGTAATGTTGACACGCTCATGACGCCCATCGACTCCATACGCTACTACAAGTCGTTCTTGAGAGCAGCTTTCATGAGCATGGACGTCCACACGGGAGCGGTGAAAGCCTACGTCGGGGGCATCGACTACGAACACTTCAAGTACGACATGGTGATGGTCGGACGCCGACAGGTGGGTTCCGCCATCAAACCTTATCTTTATGCGCTCGCCATGCAAAACGGAATGACACCTTGCAGTACTGCTCCCAACGTGCAACGTACCTACGGCGGATGGACGCCGCGCAACACCTCGCGAGCACGCTACGGACAACAGGTAACGTTGAGATGGGGATTGCAGCAATCGAACAACTGGATTTCGGCCTATCTCATCAATCTCCTTGGTCCGTCGCAGTTCGTCAACATCCTACACGACTTTGGATTCTACAATCCCGACATCGACCGCTTCACGTCGCCTGTGCTCTGCCTCGGCTCGTCCGAGCTTTCAGTGGGCGAGATGTGCAGTGCCTATACCACTTTCGCCAACCGTGGTGTGAGGTGCGCGCCACTCTTCGTTACGAAGATAGAAGACAGTCATGGCAATGTCATCGCCAAGTTCCAGCCACTCATGAACGAGGTCATATCAGAGGAGAGTGCCTTCAAGATGCTCGATATGCTGCAGGCAGTCATCAACGGAGGAACGGGCGGACGACTGCGTTCTCGCTTCAACATCGACGGACAGATAGGCGGCAAGACCGGTACAACCAACGACAACTCCGACGGTTGGTTCATGGGCTTCACGCCACAGCTTGTAAGTGGCTGCTGGGTAGGTGGCGAGGACCGCGACATTCACTTCGACCACAATTCAATGGGGCAGGGTGCCACCATGGCATTGCCCATTTGGGCTTATTACATGCAGCAGGTTTATGCCGACCCCCGATTAGGTTATACCCCCGAGTCCCATTTCGAGATTCCGTCATCGTTCAATCCCTGCGAGTCGGTCGATTCCGTATTCGTGAACGGCATTCAGGAAATCTATTTCTAACCGGTTTTAACCCCGTTCGCTATAGCTCATAGCAATACTTGCTTGTCCGGACAAGACAACAGACAAATATGTTCTTTATTTAGTCGGGGCGTTGAAGACGCGAAAATCTTTCCCGGCGATATGGGAGTAGTTCAATATTGTCTTGTTTTTTCATTCTATCCATGCAAAGCTTACCTTTTGCATGCCGAAAGCTAAGCTTTTGTACTGCAAAAGGTCATGAATCGGGGCTCAAAAGCTAAGCTTTTAAATCTAGACTAATATTCCACTGAATATCAATAGGTTACAAATCGCATCCCGAGTACTGTTTTTGTCATGTTATTTCATGGCGATGACAGGGGCAAAATGGGCTCAATAGAAATTTCCTGGGGAATAATTTGTTATTTATCTTAATAATTCCGGCTTTCGCATCATGGAAGAACATATGTTACGCTGTCATCCCTCAAAAGCTCGACTTACAACCAACAGATGATTGAATACCCCTTTGTTTCATTAA
>QWCK01006627.1_pt1 | contig 12813 bp, 13 predicted proteins | sample 1972571 | NCBI WGS metagenome assembly QWCK01 (sample SAMN09866710, study PRJNA288562) | Human gut metagenome isolate term2_stool, whole genome shotgun sequencing... | isolation source: gut | host: Homo sapiens | place: USA: California
CGTCTCTCAGGGAGAGATCGTCGGGCTGCTCGGCCCCAACGGCGCCGGGAAGACCACCACCTTCTACATGACGGTGGGGCTGGTGGTGCCCAATAACGGACGGATCTACCTCGATGACGAGGACATCACGCGGGAGCCGATCTACAAGCGGGCGCACCGGGGGATCAGCTACCTGGCACAGGAGGAGTCGGTCTTCCGCAAGATGAGCGTGGAGGACAATATCCTCTCCGTCCTTGAGATGACCAAGCTCACCAAGGAGGAGCAGCAGGAGAAGCTCGAGTCGCTGATCAGCGAATTTGGGCTCGAGAAGGTGCGGACCAACCAGGGCGACCGCCTCTCCGGCGGAGAGCGCCGACGGACGGAGATTGCGCGCTGCCTCGCCATCGACCCGAAGTTCATCATGCTCGACGAGCCCTTTGCCGGTGTCGACCCGATCGCTGTGCAGGACATCCAGTCCATCGTTGCCCGACTCAAGCGCCTCAATATCGGTGTGCTGATCACCGACCATAATGTGAATGAGACCCTCTCCATCACCGACAGAGCCTACCTCCTCTTTGAGGGAGACCGACTTTGAGCTCCGTCGGCGCACCTTTGCCGGGATCGATGCATGAGACAGGACCTGGGACAATTCTCCCCACTCCTCGACCGAGCCGTTAGGGCGCTTGGCGGGCTGCCCGGTGTCGGCAGCAAGAGCGCCCTACGGCTGGCACTCTTCCTCCTGAGGGAGGACAAGAGCTTCACCCACGGGCTCACCGATGACCTCCGAGACTTCGTCGACGGCATACACTACTGCAGCGAGTGCCACAACATCTGCGATGAGGAGCTCTGCGCCATCTGCAGCGACCCGCAGCGCGACTCCCGGCTCGTCTGCGTCGTCGAGAGCGTGCGTGAGGTGCTGGCGATAGAGCAGACAGGGCGGTATCACGGGCGGTACCACGTCCTCGGCGGACTCATCTCGCCCATCGACGGCATCGGTCCTGATGACCTCTTCCTCGCCGACCTGCCTCAGCGGGTACAGGACGAGGGGGTGAGGGAGATCCTCCTCGCCCTCAGCACCACTATGGAGGGCGACACGACCAATTTCTACATCTACCGCCTCCTCAAGGATATCCCCGACCTCAGTATCAGCACCCTCTCCCGCGGTGTCTCCGTCGGAGACGACCTCGAGTACGCCGACCAGCTCACCCTCGGCCGCTCGATAGAGAACCGTATCCCCTTCTCCTCCACCCTCCGGGAGTAGCGGGGTGAAGCATTTGAGGGGGCACTGAGTGATACAGAAGGACATTCAGCTCACTGTGAAGATACAGAAGCGAAGCGCGCCTTTCGGTTCGCACCATCGTGCAAATATAGCACCCCCGTCGGGAGGAGTTGTCTCGTAGAGTCTCTCCGTGTCTCTTTCTGCCTCTTCCTAGCCAAAAATGCGTCTTTCCCCTGCCAGGGCTAAGCCCTTCCATCCGATAATCTGCATTCGGTGTAGATTCACCCCTCTCGATAATCTGCATTTGGTGTAGTTTCACCCTTCTCGATAATCTGCATTTGGTGTAGATTCACCCCTCCCGATAATCTGCATTCGGTGTAGATTCACCCCTTCCGATAATCTGCATTTGGTGTAGATTCACCCCTCCCGATAATCTGCATTTGGTGTAGATTCACCCCTCCCGATAATCTGCATTTGGTGTAGATTCACCCCTCTACCCCCACGACCCCTTGCGGGTCGCCGAGCAGACATTCCTTCTCCCGGCGACCCGCAAGGGGTCGAGGGATTTTTACCATCCCTTTACATCGGTCGTCGCCACTACGTGGCTCGACCGATGCCTAGGGAACGAGCATCCTTCGGATGCCGGAATACTGATATTCTCTGGTATGATTCGCAACTCTAACCGATAACCTTTTGTAGGTCGGCAAGCTGCACCCCTTGCGGATGCCGGTATACTGATATTCTCTGGTATGATTCACATCTCTAACCGATAACCTTTAGTAGGTCGGCGAGCTGCACCCGTCAGGGTGCTCGCTCCATAGGCATCGGTCATCCGCGATGCGGTGACCGATGTACAGCGACCTACCCCTACCCCCTCGACCCCTTGCGGGTCGCCGAGCAGACATCCCCTTCCCGGCGACCCGCAAGGGGTCGTGCCGTTTTAACCAATCCCTTTACATCGGTCGTCGCCACTACGTGGCTCGACCGATGCCTAGGGAACGGGCATCCTTACGGATGCCGATATACTGATAATCTCTGGTATGATTCGCATCTCTAACCGATAACCTTGAGTAGGTCGGCGAGCTGCACCCCTTGCGGGTCGCCGAAACTCCTCACTCGGCGAACCGCAAGGGGTCGAGCTGTCCAAACCAATCCCTCCACATCGGTCTTCGCCACTACGTGGCTCGACCGATGCCTAGGGAACGAGCATCCTTCGGATGCGGCAATGCCCCCACGACGGCGTGCCCGCCAACATCGTATCCTACCTATAAGCTGCAAAAATGGTTACCTTTGGGAAAACAAGACTTTTATGGAATACAATCGTAACACCTACTTCTCAGCATTCTACCACATTGTCTTCTCTACCAAGGATCGACAGAGATTTCTTGAGGGAGATGTCAAGGCAAATCTCCTCAGGTATATGGTTGCTTTTGTCAAAAACAACCATGCTCATCTAATCATCGTGAATGGGATGCCCGATCACATACATATGCTTATCCACGTGAGTAGCCCCTCATTCCTGATGTCTGACTTTGTACGCGAGCTAAAAAAGTCCACAAACAAAGTACTAAACCAAAACTATGGCTTTGGAGGAAGATTTAAGTGGCAATCCGGGTACTACGTGCAGAGCTTAGGTAGGTCGCAAGTGGATAGTTGCTATCATTACATCCAAGACCAAGAGCTCCACCATCGCTCTATGTCCTTTGATGACGAATGGGATGCGATAATGAAAAGGATCTCAAAAGACGAGACCGTATTATCTGAAAAGCAATGAAACGACACCTGGCGACCCCGTATGTCATCCACCCGGCTGACCTGCGGATCAGCGAGGAGGGGATCACCTTCCTGCCACTCTATATGACCCCACTACTCTGATGATGAAGACACTGATCTACTTCCACGGATTTCAGTCCGGCGCCGGCACAGCCACCGTTGGGCGCTTCCGCCGGTGCCTCCCCGACTGGCGGGTAGAGGCACCCGACATCCCGCAGGACCCCCTTGAGGCGCTCGACTTCCTCCGCGTCCTCTGCGCCGAGCTTCGGCCGGATGTCATCCTCGGCACCAGCCTCGGTGCCTTCTACGCCCATCAGATGGTCGGCTACCGCCGCATAGCGGTCAATCCCGCCCTCCACCTCTCCGAGATGCCCGAGATCCTCCACGTAGGGCAGTACCACTACCTCCAGCCGCGGCTCAATGGAGAGACCACCTTTGAGATCACCGACGAGATCATCCGCCACTTCCGCGAGGCGGAGCAGCGGCAGTGGGACCACCTGCGAGATCGCGACGACCGAGCCGAGCCGATCCTCGGCTTCTTCGGCACCCGAGACACCACCGTCGACTGCAGGAGCGACTTCGAGCAGCACTACGGCACCGCCTGCACCGCCTCCTTCGATGGCGAGCACCGGATGACCGACCGCGTCGTCAGCGAGGTTCTCGCCCCGGCGGTCCGCTCTCTCGCATGATCAAGCCTATCAGATCGACGGATCAGGCAGGCTAAAGGTATCGCCTCCCTCCAGCGTCCCCTCGCGGTAGCCCTTGTAGAGCCACGCCATACGCTGCTTGGAGGTGCCGTGATTGAAGGCATCCGGCACCACGTACCCCTGAGCCTCCATCTGCAGCTTATCATCCCCGATGGCGTGCGCTGCATTGATTCCCTCCTCGATGTCGCCCGGCTCGAGCGAACCGAAGCGCGCATCGTCGTAGTGCGCCCACATACCGGCGTAGTAGTCCGCCTGCAGCTCCAGCCGCACGCTGATCGCATTCGCCTCCGTCTTGCTCACCTGCGCCATCCGTGTATGCGCCTTATCGAGCGTCCCAAGGAGGTTCTGCACATGGTGTCCCACCTCGTGCGCGATCACGTAGGCGTAGGCAAAGTCGCCCCCAGCACCGAGCTGCGTCTTCATTTGGTTAAAGAAGGAAAGATCTATATACAAGGTCTGGTCCGCCGAGCAGTAGAAGGGGCCCACCTGTGACGACGCCCCACCGCAGCCACTCTGCACCGCATCGGTATAGAGCACCATCCGCGGTGGCGTGTAGGTCTTGCCATACTTCGCGAAGATTTCCGTCCAGGCATCCTCGGTCCCCTTGAGGATCACCTTGGTAAAGGTGGCCATCTCCTCCTCCTCGGCCGTCGGGGTATACGGCTCCTCCTGAGCCGTCTGTTGCGTGACGATCTCGCCGCCACCCTGCCGCAGCACATCGAGGGGATTGCCCCCCAGCAGCCAGGTAATCAGCCCGACGACGATCAGCCCCCCGATGCCCATGCCGGCACCCTTGACCCGCCTACCGCGCCGATCCTCTACGTTGCTGCTCTCTTGCCTTCCGTCCAGTCTCATATCTTTTTTCGTAAAAAAAATTAATAGCTCTCGGTCTCATTGGGGAACGACCCCTCCGCCACGGCAGCGGCGTAGTCGTCGAAGGCGCGAACCATCGCCTCCCCCACCTCGCCGAAGCGGCGGAGGAACTTCGGCCTGAAGCCCTCAGTCATCCCCAGCATATCCTGCATCACCAGGATCTGCGCATCGGTATCCGGGCCGGCACCTATGCCGATCGTCGGCACTGAGACCGCCTCCGTCACTCGCTTAGCGAGGGCGGCGGGGATCTTCTCCAGCGTGATCGCCGTGACGCCGATCTCATCCAGCATCCGCGCATCCTCCAGCAGTCGCTCGGCGGCCGCCTCCTCCCTCGCCTGCAGGCCATAGCCCCCGAGGCGGTGGATCGACTGAGGCGTCAGCCCCAGGTGCCCCACCACAGGGATATTTGCCCCGAGGATCATCTCCAGCGAGGCGCGGACCTCGCGACCGCCCTCCACCTTCACCGCATCACAGCCGCCCTCCTTCATCATCCGGATGGCGTTATGCAGAGCGACATAGGGATCCCCATGCACGGTGCCGAAGGGCATATCCCCCATCACGAAGCAGTGGCGCACCGCGCGTGTCACGCACTGCACGTGATAGATCATCTGATCCAGCGTGATCGGCAGCGTCGTCGGGTGACCCGCCATCGTATTGGATGCCGAGTCGCCCACAAGTATTGCATCGATGTTACTCCTATCCACAAGGAGGGCGGAGGTATAGTCGTAGCAGGTGACGCAGGCAAGCTTCCGCTGCCCCTTCAGCTCCGCAAAGTCTCTTGCGGTAATCTTCTTACGCTCGGTTTTCTCAGTCATATCTTGATTGTCGATTGATTTCTCTCCCACAAAGGTACCCCATTCTCCCGATACAGATTCTCGCTCCGATCTAATATCGGTATTAGAGAAAACTATTACCGATAAAAGAAAAGACTAATACCGATATTAGAGATCACTAATACCGGTAAAAGAATTTGGCTCTGACTCTCAAGGACCTATCAGGAGACGTGGGAAGGGAGGGGCAGGGAGGGCACCTCGGAGAGGTGCATCCTTCGTAGCCCGGTGGTCGGAGGGGCAAAGCCCCGACGACCCCGGGAAAAGCGATATCCTCCTCACCCCTCGACCCCGCCAGGGTGTCGCACTGATCGTCTGACGGGTAAGTGCGACACCCTAGCGGAGTCGTATATTAAGGAGGCGACAAAGGTAACCCGGGGCTTCGCCCCTGCGGGATCGCCAGGCCATAGCAGCAGGGGAGGCATCAGTCGACGGGATTGCACACCGACAGGGATTATCACTTCTTAGTTTTAAAGCTCAATTGCGACACCCCTGCCTCTGTAGTCTTTGTCTGTCCCATTGTTGTTATTTGTTTGTTTATTATTGTTATCTTTGGTTCCTGATAGAGACTAAGAACTAACACCGTCACCTCTTTATCTCTTCTGTTGATACAAAGGCAGGAAATTTCCAACTCGTAAGCAAGCGAATTCCCAATGTTATTCCAGCTTTAACACAGATTGGCATATGGGTTTAGACGAACGAATAGAACTTATCTGTACAAACTACAATCTGTCTCGCACTGCTCTTGCTAAGATGATCGGTGTGAAACCTCAAAAACTGCACGATATAGCACGGGGTCAAACGGTACGCGTTCCCTCTGACGTACTCGAGGGGATGAGTAGGGAATTCCCAGATATTAGGCGCGAGTGGCTCCTGACCGGTGATGGCGATATGATCTCTGGAGATGAAAACGTATCCTCTACAGTTACAGGCAGTGGGAATGCTGTAAATACAGTCAATAGGAATGGGAACAAGGTCTCGGCTAATGTAACCGGAGATATCGTTGACCTTGCAAACAACTTTTCAGCAGCTCTTAGAACCTCTCAGGAGCAACTCTCAAGGGCTCAAGACCAGATAGACAGACTGATCTCGGTTATAGAAAAATTTGAAGGTGTGGACTAATGGCGGCTTTTTGGATCTTCCTTTTTGTCCTTTTGGTTGCGGCTTTTCTCGGGCTGGTCTTGCCTGCCCTCTTCTTTGGTAGTTCAAGCACTCGAAACCTTAATAAGGGGTTTACTACAGCTCGTCTAGAAAAGCTATATCGAAAACATCACTACGGAGATAAAAGGGTGTTTTTAGATTTGTCCAGTGTGACACCGCATGAGTGGTTTTTTCTCCCTGATGACATTGAGAGAGAATTGGACCGATGCCGCAATCCTGTAGTTTCAGTTCCGGAAGACTTGATCACTGAATGGAAGTCTTCATTGGAAGAGTATGTCGAGTTCAATCGGCGGCTTGGTGAAACGTGTGAAAATAATAACGGGGGTATTGAGCTGGAAAAGCTTGGACAAATTGATGAAGCAATTAAAGTGTATGAGAAGAATATCTCTATCGGTTATCTTGCTACTCACGCATACGAGAGGCTGCGAATTATCTACAAACGAAGAAAGGATCCGGCTAATGAACTGAGAGTACTTCGTGCTGGTGTTGCTCTGTTTGAGCCTGCAAACGACGAGCGCTTCCGCCAAGCGTTATCAGAGTATCCCCAACTGGAGGAAGAGATAGGGAATGCGAGGTGCAACCCTAAGAAAGGAACACTTAGAGATGAAAATGGAGATTTCGTGGTCGCATTTATCTCTGAGGAAGCAAAATATAGATATCGGATCTAGGCACTTCTCAAAAAGTATCCTGACCTGAAATGTTGAACATTTAACACTTGGAAATATATGGATGCAAGTGAAATTCTACTCAAGATCCTCGACTACACAGGTGAGAGCAGAGCCTCTCTGTCTAAGAGAATAGGACTTCCTCCCTATAGGCTACAGGATATAGCAAGAGGAAAAACAGCAGAGATCCCGTACGAGGTCGCTGATAAGCTAACAAAGGAATTTCCTTTTATCTCGAAGGACTGGCTCCTTACGGGCGAGGGGGAGATGTTGATCAGCGAGGGTACGACGGTGACGAGCGACGGCAATGCGGTCAATACCATCACCGGCAACGGCAACAAAGTCTCCGCAAGCTTGACGGGCGACTTCGCCGACCTTGCGGGCAAGTTTGCCACCTCCCTCCAGATCGCCCAAAACCAGCTCACATCCTCCCAGTCCCAGCTCGCCAAGTCGCAAGAGCAGATGGACCGCCTCATCGCCCTCCTCGAGATAGTAACCTCCTCAAAGAACCCATAACGACATGGCACTCACGCAAAAAGAAGCCGACGACCTCTTGCTCTCAGAGAAAAGAATTATCTTAGCAGACGAAGTAATCAAGTCAGAGACCCCTCAGGATTTCCTGATCAAACAGCAATTCCCGCTCAGAGAGCGATTTACGCTTGAAGATGACATGAAGAGAAAATACCTCCTCAACATAGATCAGTCCTCCAGGAACCGCCTTAAGCTGACACTCCACCATCAGGAGAAGGGCGGCTCGGAGGGGCTGCTTCGTGTCGACTACGGGGGTAAGCACCGCAATCTCACCGATGTGTTAGCCTCGGTACCGGAGAGGCTGAGACAGTATGCAGGAGAAATATTCCGCCCGGACACCCCGCACATTCATTTCTTCGTGGAGGGGTACCCCGGTCTTAAGTGGGCGATCCCACTCGCCAGCGACGACTTCCCGATCAAGGAGATAAGAGAAGAGACAGAAGCTGACGACGTAAAGCAGTCAGTGCAGGAATTTGCCAAGCGCATACACCTGCTTAATCAGATTCTATTCAACTCCAGAATCATATAGCATTATGTGGATCGATAAATACCTGGACGAATACTGCGCCTGGATACGTGACAATACCCAGTCGCAAGTAGATGAGCAGACAGGGTGGGCGACCATATCGACCCCCTACTTTGGACTTTTCAATGACGGCATTGACCTCTTTGCGAAGAAGACCGGCGAAACCATTACTCTCTCAGATGACGGTGCCACCATCTCAAACCTTGAGCTGTCGGGTGTGACCATCGTCAAGACCAGAAAGATATTTGTCCAAAACATCCTGACCAACTACGGCATTAAGCTGAACGAAGCGACCAAGGAGCTTACCACCACCGCAACGCCCTCAACCTTTGCTGAGAGAAAGCACGCCCTCCTCTCCGCCATCATCCAAATATCAGATCTCGACACGCTCGCCACCCACAATGTATCAGCCACCTTTGCCGATGACGTGAGGGCTTATCTTGAGAGCCTCGGACAGATCATAACCCCCGGGTTTATAGCCAAGGGAGCAACGGGACTTGAGTTCTCCTTTGACTTCCAGATCGCCCGCCGCTCCAGCGAGATAGTCATCCAGACCTTTAACACCCTCCGCCAGAATAGCCTTGCCAGCTTCCTATTTGGTTGGCAGGACATTAAGCAGACACGTGAGCAGCAGACAGGAAAGCACCTTAAAGGTCTCGCCATCATAAACAATACCCCAGACGAGAAGTATCTCGAAGCCCTCCATCAGAGAAATGCCGACTTCATCCTCTGGGACGAAAGAAACAGCGAGAGAAGCAAAAGCATTCTCACCGCCGCGTAACCCCACACTGGGCAAAGTGGACACCACCCTTTGCCCAAACCTCCACGATCGGTTTTAATTATGGCGAATTCGCCATAATTAAAAACTTACAGAACATTCCCTCTACGCATTATGCACACCACGACGTGGAGTAATGCCACTGCTTGACCTCCCCGTCACTAAGTAACCAATAGAGTAAAGTATGCAAACAGATGAAGCCCTTAAGGTGATGGAGCGGTTTTACTCCACCCTTGACCGCCTGATCGCTTTCCAGGCGGTTAATTCCATCTACGACTTTTGCAAGCGGTACGACATCCCTCGAAACAACTTTTACGGTCAAAGGAGCGACCGCACGAAGTCGAAGTTTAAGCCTGACTGGCTCGTTTACCTCGTCCGTGACTTTGGGATCAGTGGCACCTGGTTACTCACCGGCGAGGGTGAGATGATCCGCAACGGTGAAACGTGGTCTCAGCTCGTGGATCGTCTCCACAAGAGTTAAAAAAAAGGTGGTTTCTCGGTGGCGATTTATAACGACCTCGTAAGTTTTTAATACATAATTACTTACAATCGTGTCAAAGAGCCTTAAATGCGTCGTCGTTTCCCAGGGTCATCGGCACTTCGTGCCTCGACTCCCGGTCTAAAAAGCGATGATCCCTCCGGGGCTTCGCCCCTGCGGGATCGCCCGGCGAGATTGACTGGCGGGGGGCACCCCTTGCGGGTGTATTCCATTCACTAGGTGAGGGTTCTCAATGGCGATGAGCCGGGAGATTGTAAACCATTGGCCTCATTTTTCCCTACCTTTGTCGTAACCAAAGAATAGATAGAGTATGACAGCAGAGGATAAGCAGCAGCCCCGCGTGGTGATCATCGGCGGGGGACTTACAGGTATGTCGGTGGCGGCAGGATGCGATATGCACGAGATCCACTTCCTCCTCCTCGAGCGGGAGGAGCGACTGGGTGGACAGATCCACACGCATCGACAGGGGGGGTACACCTTTGAGACCGGGCCCAATACCGGGTCGGTCTCCACGCCCGAGGTGGCGGAACTCTTTGAGTACGTCGCCCCGGAGGCGGAGATGGAGGTGGCGAAGTCGGCCTCGGAGGCGCGCTGGATCTGGAAGGGAGACCGCTTCCACCCGCTGCCGTCGGGCCCGATCAGCGGTCTCACGACCCCGCTCTTCTCGTGGCGGGACAAGCTGCACATCCCCTTTGAGCCCCTCGTGAAGCGGGGCACCGACCCCAATGAGAGCGTCGGGGACCTCGCCGAGAGGCGCCTCGGGAAGAGTATGGTGGACTATGCGGTGGATCCCTTCATCGGTGGGGTCTATGCGGGCGACCCCTACAAGCTGGTGACGCGGCTGGCGTTGCCTAAGCTCTACGACCTGGATCGGAAGTATGGGAGCTTCATCGGCGGCTCTGTGAAGCTCATGAGGGAGCGGAAGCCGACGGAGCGGGACAAGAAGGCGACGAAGAAGGTCTTCAACGTCGTCGGCGGGCTCTCGCGCCTGATCGAGGGGATCGAGCGGAAGGCCTCCCGCAGCGGGCGCTTCGTCACCGGCGCCACCGACATCCGCATCCGTCCCGTGGAGGATCACCGGTATGAGGTGACCTTTACCTCCGGAGGAGAGAGCGAGACAGTCCGGTGCGACCATGTGGTGACGACGATCCGTCCCGACCTCCTTCCCCCTCTCTTCCCGGACGACTGGGCGGGGCGCTTCGATCGCATACGGACGCTCGTCTACGCTCCGATCACCGAGGTGGTGGTGGGCTTTGACCACCTCCCCGGGGTGGAGCGACGGGCCTTCGGTGCGCTGGTGCCGACCTGTGAGCGGCGGCGGGTGCTGGGGATCCTCTTCCCCTCCTCCTGCTTCGATGGGAAAGTGCCGTATGAGGACAGTGCGCTCTTCACGATATTTATGGGCGGGCTGCGCAATCCGGAGCTGGTGACCGACACGAGCCTCGAGGAGCGGCAGGAGATCGCCCTCTCGGAGCTGTACGAGATGATGCGGATCCCGCGGGAGATCCGGCCGGACCTCGTCTTCGTCGCCCCCTACAGCCACGGATCACCCAGGGCATCTCCATCGCCGACGCCATCGCCGGCTACCGGCGCGAGTAAGCGGATAATATTGGAGATGCAAGCATGAGTATCAAAAGGAAACAAAGAGTAAGCGCCACACAGCTACTTCTCTTTATACTAATCTATGCAGTCATTGTCGTTATATTTTTGGTGGCACCAATATCCTGTTTAGATCGAACCAGTTTGTGGACTGCCGCTCTGGTAGGTGCCTTGGCGCCCGTCGCGTGGTATCTCGCCACATTACTGAATAGGAGAATTAAGAGAGCAAATCGGAAAGACAATACGTAGGACTCAGGGGGTCGTCCCGGTTCTTCTTATGGTGCGGATCGGTCAGCGGCATAGCACCTCGGTAGGGGGTACCTCTCGGGGCTATGAGGGGCGACGGATGGCACCCCGGCAGGGGTGCTCGTTGTTTAGCCCGGATGTCGAGGGGCGCAGTCCCGAAGACTCCGGGTTACTGATGACCTGCCCGATACCCCTCGACCCCGCTAGGGTGTCGCACTGATTGACTGACCTGTAAGTGCGACACCCTAGCGGGGTCGTATATCATTCCCGAGATCTTCTTTCCCGGGGTCTTCGGCACTTCGTGCCTTGACCGCCGGGCGAAAAAGCGGTGATCCCTCCGGGGCTTCGCCCCTGCGGGATCGGAAGGCGAGATTGATAGGGGGCACGGGCGGTAGGCAACCCTGGCAGGGGTGCTTCGCTCCACACTCTTCACAATGAGATGAATAGCTTCTGTACAACTCAAATGCGTCATCCCCTCACCCGGTGACCCGAAAAGGGTCGAGGGGTAAGACTTACACTTGCATATCGGTCATCGGCACCTCGTGCCTCAACCGATGCCTATGGAACGGGTATCCTTCGGTTGCAGGCCTACCAACGATTAACGATTTCAAAGGTTCCTCCCTGAAGATGAATCCCAAGCATCAATTGACTATTTTCACATGCGTCACCCTTGGCACCGGAGCAAAAAAAAAGCTCTCGCCCCTGTCGATCGTGACAGGGGCGAGAGCTTTTCTCTCTCTACCTGATGACGAAAGACTTGCTGAAGTATTGCGACCCTATCCTCAGGAGTATTCTTGATCCACAGCTTTCTCATTATTCGTTAAGCATCGGCTTGACAATTCGTTGCATCCATGCCGGCATCATAGCCACATCCTCAGCCAGAGCTCTGACCTCTTTTTCCTGTTTGATCAACTCACGTATCCGGGACAATATCTCCTCGTCTATATTTTGTTCACCCAAGCTTTTCAGCGCCTGGACAAGAAGGGGGATAAGCTGAGTGCTGTACGCAAAGTTCCTGGGGACGGCTCTCTTGAGGATCACTTTTCGATCACCTAAATAGAGTGTACGTGCACTTCCTGTTGTCAGAAACGAATGGGTCATAGGGACCTGAGTGGACAGCCCAAGAGCATTCAGAGCAGTGACCCCGGACGGCAATACCTGAGCCTTATCCCGCTCGGCAATAGCCTGGACAATCTTGTCAACAGATGGCATAATCGCTCCATACTTGCTCTGCTTGGGTTTCAGGTAAACACCGGAGGCAATACGGACAAGAGCACCCTCCTCAACCAAGCCCGAAAGCGTACGACCTACACTCTCGGGATGATACCGGGGAAAGTCGGTCCGAAAGAAAATTGAACCGTCGTTAGCAGATAGTATTTGCTGGCTGAGCGTTTTTCCTCTCATAGCAATGTTGGATATACTTCAAA
>QWCK01004839.1_pt1 | contig 12804 bp, 16 predicted proteins | sample 1972571 | NCBI WGS metagenome assembly QWCK01 (sample SAMN09866710, study PRJNA288562) | Human gut metagenome isolate term2_stool, whole genome shotgun sequencing... | isolation source: gut | host: Homo sapiens | place: USA: California
TATTCATGACCTTTGGAAACCAATGCCAGGTCGTTTTAAAGACTATATTGCCAATCCAAAAGCCAATGGTTATCAATCTGTCCATACAACCGTTTATGGTCCCAAAGGGCCAATGGAATTCCAAATTAGAACACGAGAAATGCACCAAATCGCTGAGTTTGGGGTTGCCGCTCACTGGGCTTACAAACAAGGAATTAAAGCAAAAGTTGATGTTCATGAAATTTCTGAAACCTTGAATTGGATTCATGAACTTGTGGAATTGCGTGAAGAAGCTGGTGATTCAGCAGAAGATTTTGTCAAAGCCGTTCAAGAAGATATTTTATCAGATAAGATTTATGTCTTCACTCCAAATGGTGAAGTCCAAGAATTACCAAGAGGTTCAGGTCCTATTGACTTTGCTTATGCTATCCATACAAAAGTTGGTGACCATGCGACTGGAGCGAAAGTAAATGGACGAATGAAACCATTATCTGTTCAACTAAAAACAGGTGATCGGGTTGAAATTATTACCAGCTCAAGCTCTTTTGGACCAAGCCGTGACTGGATTAATCTAGTTAAAACTAATAAAGCCAGAAACAAAATCAAACAATTCTTTAAGAACCAAGATAAAGAATTGTCGGTCAATAAAGGCCGTGAAATGTTACAAGAAGCTTTGGAAGAAGGTGGATTTGTACCAAATCAGTATTTAGATAAGAAACATCTAGATGAAGTCTTCAATAAGATTAGCTACCGTAATGCGGAAGCTTTGTATGCAGCAATTGGATTTGGTGAGCTTTCAGCAACAACAATTGCCAATCGTTTAACTGAAAATGAACGCCGTGAAGCTGAGAGAGCTAAACAAAAAGCTGAAGCTGAAGAGCTGATGAAGGGTGAAGTTAAACGCGAATCAAGTAAAAACATTATGAAGATTCGTCACGATGGTGGAGTCAGTGTTTCTGGTATTGATAGCCTACTTGTTCGTATCGCCAAATGTTGTAATCCTGTTCCAGGGGACCCAATTGTGGGGTATATTACAAAAGGGCGTGGTGTTTCAGTTCATAGAGCTGATTGTCAAAATGTGCGAAGTATGGAAGACTTTGAACAAAGACTTGTTGAAGTTGAATGGGATGATTCAGAAAACTTAGTGAAAGAATATGTCGCTAATATTGATGTCTATGGCTTTAATCGTCCTGGATTACTCAACGATGTGATGCAAGTTTTATCAAATTCTACTAAAAATTTGATTTCAATTAATGCTCAACCCACTAAAGATAAAAAAATGGCGAATATTCACATCGCTTTAGGCATTAAAAATCTATCAGATTTGACTTTGATTGTTGATAAAATCAAAATGACCCCAGATGTTTATTCTGTAAAACGGACAAATGCTTAAAAAAAGAGCTTGACTTAGTCAAGCTCTTTTAGATTACTTTCTTTAATAATATAATTGGGACGTTTTTTTGTTTCCAGGAATATTTTAGCGATATATTTACCAATAATTCCAAGAGAGAGAAGTTGTAAGCCGCCTAAAAGTAAAATCAAAACAATCAAAGTTGGGAAACCTTGAACAGGGTCACCGTAAATCAGTGTTTTAAGAAGATAAAAAATACTGAGTAAAAGTGAGGCTAAAAAACTAAAAAAGCCAACAAATGTCGCAATATTGAGCGGCATTTCCGAAAAATTTATAATCCCATCAATAGAATAACGGAGAAGTTGACTAAAAGACCAAGAAGTTTGACCAGCACTTCGTTCGTGATTTTCGTATTCTAAATAAGTTACATCATAACCGACCCAAGAAAAAAGCCCTTTTGAAAAACGATTATTTTCTCTGAGTGTCAAAATACTATCCACAACTTGACGAGTCATAAGCCGAAAATCTCTGGCTCCGTCTACAATAGGTGTAGTCGATACTTTATTAATAATCTTATAAAAAAGTCGAGAGAAAAATGAAATCAGTGGAGATTCACCAGAACGTGAAATTCTGCGAGCACCAACACTATCATAACCTTCTTGAAGTTTCTACTATGGATTTATTAATCGAATTTTCAAAAATCAGTTTAGGGGTTGCCTGCGTCATTCGCCAGTTTGTAGAAAAAGAACTTGCAGAAGGAGAACTTGTAGAAATTCCTCTTCCTTTTCCAATTCACCGCAGAAATATTGGTTTTGCTTATCTGGATAATTTGCAACAAACCACGGCTGTTCGGGAATTTATTGAATTTTACAATACCAAACAGGGACTCGCCTTAAATAAACTCCCTGTACATTCTTAAAATCTAAAAAGCGACGGAACATTTGTCCGTCGCCTTTTCTTTTTTTATCTGATACTCAAATTAAAATTAGTTATTGATCAGTTTGTCTGTACCATTCCAGCTGTACAGTTTACGAAGCTCTGCACCAACTGCTTCTAACTGATGCTCTGCTTCTCTTCTTCTCATAGCGCCGAAATGCATGCAACCTGTCTGGTTTTCTGAGATCCAGTCTTTTGCAAATGTACCGTCCTGAATATCGGACAGGATTTTCTTCATTGCTTTCTTTGTTTCATCTGTAACAATCTTAGGTCCTGTGATGTAATCACCATATTCTGCTGTGTTAGAGATAGAGTAACGCATTCCCTGGAATCCGCTTTCGTAGATTAAGTCTACAATCAGCTTCATTTCATGGATACATTCAAAGTAAGCATTTTCCGGAGCATATCCAGCTTCAACCAGAGTTTCAAATCCAGCTTTCATTAATGCTGTAACACCACCACAAAGAACTGCCTGCTCACCGAATAAGTCTGTTTCTGTTTCTACTTTGAAAGTAGTTTCCAGAACACCGGCTCTTGCTCCACCGATACCAGCTGCATAAGCAAGTGCTTTGTCTAATGCTTTTCCTGTGTAATCCTGCTGAACAGCTACCAGACATGGAACACCTTTACCAGCCTGATATTCACTTCTTACTGTATGACCTGGACCTTTTGGAGCAATCATTGTAACATCAACATTTGCAGGTGGTTTAATCTGTCCAAAGTGAATTGCAAAACCATGAGCAAACATTAACATGTTTCCTTCTTCCAGGTTTGGTTCAACGTCTTTTTTGTACATTGCAGCCTGTTTTTCATCGTTAATCAGAATCATGATAACATCAGCCTGTTTTGCTGCTTCTGCTGCTGTATAAACTTTTAATCCCTGAGCTTCTGCTTTTGCCCAAGATTTACTTCCTTCATATAAACCAACGATTACATCTACACCAGATTCTTTTAAGTTTAATGCATGTGCATGTCCCTGGCTACCATAACCGATAATTGCAACTTTTTTTCCTTCTAATAAAGATAAATTACAATCTTCCTGATAATAAATTTTTACTGCCATTTTTGTTTCCTCCTAGCATTTTGTGTTTTTTTATCTTAGGGAATAAAAAATCATTCTCTAGCTAACTTAATTAATAATCTTCCCCGTCTTCTTCAAGATAGAATACATCATCTACCCCTCTTGAAAGACCGGTGATACCTGTTCTGGCAAGTTCTAAAATTTCGTAACCTTCTAACAAATCAATAAATGCTTCCAACTTTGATTTTGTTCCTGTCAGTTCAATAATCATGGACTCTTTGCCCACATCAATAATATTTGCACGGAAAATATCCACAATCGAAGAAACATCCGCTCTCTGATTCGGTTCTACCCGAACTTTCACAAGAATCAATTCCCGGTTAACGCTCTGACCGTCCTTCAGCACTTTTACTGTGAGAACATCTTCTAACTTTTCCACCTGTTTGGTAATCTGTTCAAGAATCAGTTCATCACCGCTGCATACAACAGTCATACGTGAGTAATTAGGGTCTGTTGTAATGCCAACGGAAAGGCTGTCGATGTTGTATCCTCTTCGACTGAACAAACCGGAAACCCGACTTAAGACACCAGCCGTATTTTCTACCAGAATTGATAAAATTCTTTTATTCATACAGCACCTTCTCCCCATTTCATTTGTTAAACAATAATTGCTTAACTTTCTTGTAATTCTATCAACTATTTATTTTTTTGTCAATGGATTTACCACGTTATAACTAATTAGTATGTAAATCATAACTCAAAGCTATATCTTGTTATAGAAAAAAGGTGGAGAGAACATCTTTTTCTCTCCACACTTTCCTTACTCATGTCTCTTACTTGCTTTCATTCTGGCCATTGCTCTTGCAAGAGATGCTTTTGATACATAGTATTCCTGCATACTCTGTTTCTGACGAAGCTGTTCTTCTGCACGCTCCAATGCTTCTTTTGCACGTTTTTCATCAATATCTTCCGGTTTTTCAATACTGTCCGCAAACAACGACACTCGGTTATTGATAATCTGAGCAAAGCCATTTCCTACAATTGCCTCATGCCATTGTTCATCTTCTGTCTGGAAACGCATCTCCCCAGGAACAACCGTAATCATCATATCCGCATGGTGAGCCAGAATCGAAACCTGACCATCCTGTGCAGGAATTACAATATTAATCCCTCTGCCTCGAAAGAACACTTTATCGCTGGCCACAATACTTAATCCGAATGTATTCATCTATACATCACCTCTATTGTTCTGCTTTTGCTCTTTCTAAGACATCATCAATTGTTCCGGCATTTAAGAATGCACTCTCCGGACAATCATCCACTTCACCGTCGATAATCATCTTAAATCCACGAATTGTTTCTTTTAACGGAACATATTTTCCTGGAATACCTGTAAATACTTCTGCTACATGGAATGGCTGTGACAGGAACTTCTGAATCTTTCTTGCACGCGCTACAACTTTTTTATCTTCATCGGAAAGTTCTTCCATACCAAGAATTGCAATGATATCCTGCAGTTCTTTATATTTCTGGAGATATTCCTGAACTTTTCTGGCCACTTCATAATGTTCTTCGCCAACGACATCAGCTTCCAGAATTCGGGAGTTTGACTCCAACGGATCAACCGCAGGATAAATACCCTGTTCTACAATCTTTCTGGACAATACCGTTGTCGCATCCAGATGTGCGAAAGTAGTTGCAGGAGCAGGGTCTGTTAAGTCATCGGCCGGCACATAAACTGCCTGTACACTTGTTACAGAACCATTTTTTGTAGATGCAATTCTCTCCTGTAATTCACCCATCTCAGTTGCCAGAGTCGGCTGATAACCTACTGCGGACGGCATACGTCCAAGCAGAGCGGAAACTTCAGAACCAGCCTGTGTGAAACGGAAAATATTATCAATAAATAACAATACGTTCTGATGTTCCTGGTCACGGAAATATTCCGCCATAGTCAGTCCGGTTTCTGCCACACGCATACGAGAGCCAGGCGGCTCATTCATCTGTCCAAACACCAGCGCAGTTTTTTCAAGAACTCCTGATTCTTTCATTTCACTCCAAAGATCATTTCCTTCTCGGGAACGTTCTCCAACACCGGTAAAGATAGAATATCCACCATGTTCGGTTGCAATATTACTGATTAACTCCTGAATTAATACGGTTTTACCAACACCGGCACCACCGAAAAGACCGATTTTACCACCTTTTGCATAAGGTGCTAATAAGTCAATTACTTTAATACCTGTTTCAAGGATTTCCACGACTGGACTTTGTTCTTCAAAACTTGGCGGGTCTCTGTGAATAACCCAATGTTCTGCATTATCTAATTGTTCTCCATTATCAATGGTTTCTCCCAAAACGTTAAAAAGACGACCTAATGTTTCTTTTCCTACAGGGACAGAAATACCAGCACCTGTTGCTGTTACTTCCATGTCTTTATAAAGACCGTCACTGGAAGCCAACATAATACAACGTACAGTATTATTACCGATATGCTGTGCTACTTCCATAACCAGTTTTTTTCCGTTATTCTCAACAGTAAGGGCATCTTTAATCGCAGGAAGTGCGTTCTGTGGAAATTCCACATCGACGACTGGTCCCATGATTTGTACAATTTTTCCTTTTTCCACGAGGAATCCTCCTTTCTGTATTTTTAATGTTTATTTTTCTGTGCTTTTGCACCGCCGATTACCTCAGTAATTTCCTGAGTAATTGCAGCCTGACGCACACGGTTGTATTGAATCGATAAATCTTTGAGCATGTCCTTTGCACTGCTGGTTGCCGCATCCATTGCCATCATTCGTGAATTATGCTCACTGGCATAAGACTCAACTAAGCATCCATAAGTAAAACCATGCAGATAGTTCGGCACCATGCTGTTTAAAATTTCTTCTGCAGAAGGAACCATTTCAATTTCCTCCTGATGGATGTCTACCATTACCTGAGCCGGTGTATGGAAATCTGCTTTTTTCAAAGGAAGAAGCTGGCTCATTTCTGCTTCCATGCTGACTGCATTCACCATTCGTGTATAAATAATATACACTTCATCCAATTCTCCCTTTAAATAACGCTCAATCATTTCCTCGGAAATCACTCTCGCTCTATGCATCGTCGGTTTCTGGACTGTAAAACGAAAATTCATATCCACATCCATTTTTTTCTTAGCAAAATACTGACGCCCCACCTCTCCAAGTACAAACAACTGTGGATGGGCTTCCTTTTCCATGCATTCCTCAGCGATTTTAAACACATTGTGATTGTACGCTCCCGCAAGACCTTTATCTGCGGAAACTACAATATATCCTGTTTTTCTATCTTCTTTCGGAATGTCAGAACGCTCGTCAAAATATTTATGTTCCATTTCCGGCATGTGACGCAGCACACGTCCGATTGCCGACTGAATTCCATAGAAATACGGCTCTGTATCTGATAATACCTGTTTTGCTCTTTTTAATTTAGAAGAGGAAATCATATACATGGCATTGGTAATTTTCATCGTATCCTGAATACTTTTTATTCGGCTTTGAATCTCTTTTGCACTTGCCATTCTATCACCTGCTCTTGTTTTTAAATTCCTCTGCTACTTCAAGAATCTTGTTTCCAAGTTCTTCATCAAGAACTTTTTTCTCTTCAATCTGCTTTCCGATTTCCGGATAGTTCTTATCAAAATATGCCAGCATATCCATCTGGAATTCTTTTACTTTCTTTAATTCCACATCCAGCATGACTTTATGTGTTGCCACCCACAAGGTAATGACCTGTTCATGGTTGGAAAGCGGTCTGCAAAGTGGCTGTTTTAATAATTCCATCAGACATTTTCCATAAGCTAACTGTTCTTTTGTCGCATCATCAAGGTCTGACGCAAACTGGGTAAAGACTTCCATCTCACGATACTGAGCCAGATCAATACGAAGGCTTCCGCTTGCTTTTTTCATGGCTTTTGTCTGCGCAGCACCACCAACTCGTGATACGGAAACACCAACATTTACTGCCGGACGATTACCTGCAAAGAACAAATCACTTTCCAGGAAAATCTGTCCATCTGTAATGGAAATAACATTTGTTGGAATATATGCAGAAACATCTCCTGCCTGAGTCTCAATAATTGGAAGTGCAGTAATGGAACCTCCACCTGCTTCCGGACTTAAACGACTTGAACGTTCCAAAAGTCTTGAGTGTAAGTAGAATACGTCACCGGGATAAGCTTCTCGTCCAGGGGAACGTTCCAGCAACAGAGAAAGTGCACGATATGCAACCGCATGTTTGGATAAATCATCATATACGATTAATACATCTTTTCCCTGATACATAAAATACTCTGCCAAAGCAGTTCCGGAATAAGGAACAATATACTGCAGCGGAGCACAGTCACTGGCTGTTGCTGCAAATACAGTTGTGTAATCCATTGCACCATATTTTTCCAATGTTCCGGTTAATTTTGCAATCGTAGAAGCTTTCTGACCGATTGCTACATAAATACAAATAACATCTTTGCCTTTCTGATTCAAAATAGTATCAATTGCAATAGACGTTTTACCGGTCTGTCTGTCACCGATAATTAATTCTCTTTGTCCACGACCGATTGGCAGCATGGAGTCAATAGCAAGAATTCCTGTTTCCATCGGTACGGTAACGGATTTACGGTCAATAATACCTGGTGCTTCATTTTCAATTGGACGGTAATCTTTCGCTTCGATACTACCTTTTCCATCAATTGGAGCACCCAGAGCATCTACCACTCTTCCGATATAGCCTTCGCCAACCGGAATACCTGCTCTTTTCTTTGTACGTGCTACTTTAGTGCCTTCTTTGATTCCTGTGTCTTTACCAAAGATAATAACACCGATCTCGTTTCTTTTGATATCCTGCACCATACCTTTGACGCCATTTTCAAAAGTCACGATTTCACCATACATTGCGTGGTCTATCCCGTAAACAGTTGCAATTCCGTCACCAACCCAGATTACATTTCCTACTTCACGGACGCCAGTTGCCATGTCGAAATTTTCTATTTCTTCTTTCAGAATGGAAATTATTTCTTCTGAATTGATTGAACTCAAACCGTTCACCTCCAGGTTAATTTTTGTTGTAATGCATTGATTTTGCCTTTTAAGCTGTAATCAATTTCTTCATCTTCTACCCGAATACAAAATCCTCCAATTAAAGATTTGTCTTCGATTTGTTTTATCTGCACATCTTTCGTGTGGTACTTCTTACATAGGAAGTTTTTCATTCCATCTAACTGCTCTTTTTTCGGAGCTACCACATAAAATAGTTCTGCATTTAAGATATTATGTCGTTTATTGTAATACTCCTGATATTCTTTAAAAATCTCCTGTGCAAGGGATGCCTTGTGATAACGGCACAACACCTTCATGAAATTACATATTTCTTTTGGAAAAATCTTATCAATCACATTTTCCTTTTCTTTTAAAGAAACAACGGGACTAGAAAGTACCTCTGATACTTCAGGGGCTGCTTTCAGTATTGCGTTTGCAGACGCTGTCACTTCTGGTGCTATATTTAATTCATATAACACTTTTGCATAATTAGTTTCTGTCATCTGTATCACCTGTTTCTGCTAAGAACTGGTCATATAACATACTGTTGCCCTCTTTGCTGCTTCCCTGACTAAGCAGTTTCTTTGCAGCTTCCAAAGCCAAATCTGCAATCTCACTTTTTGCACCTGACATTGCATTTTGTTTCTCCTGTTCAGCAGTATTTCTTGCATTTTCAAGAATTCTTGAAGCCTTTTCATTTGCTTCTTTCAAAGTACGTTCGCCAAGTGCTTTCGCATCACTTCTTGCATCGGCAATAATCTGAACAGATTCTTCTTTTGCACCACTTAAAGCAGTTTCATACTGTGTTTTCATTTCCTGCGCCTGATTTTGAACTGTTTCTGCGTCTTTAAACTGCTGTGCAATAAGATTTTTTCTTTTTTCCATAATTCCTGTGATAGGTCCAATCAGGAATTTTTTCATTAAGAGATAAAGAATAATCAGGTTAATAATGGTCCAGAGAAGGTCCCAGCCTAACTTCAGCACCTGTCTTCACCTGCCTTCCTTATTTTACGAATAAGATTAACAAACCAATTACGAAACCGTAAATAGCAGTTGCCTCTGCAAGGGCACAACCTAATAACAATGCTTTACTGATTTTTGACTCTGCTTCCGGCTGACGTGCAATAGCTTCTACTGCTTTAGAAGTTGCAAGACCAATACCAACACCTGCTCCTAAACCTGTTAAAACTGCGATACCCGCACCAATTGCTGTTAACATATTTCATTTCTCCTTTTCGCTTCTTATTTTTTTGATTACTCTTCATTAATTCTTCATTAACTACTCTTCAATTTGCTCTTTAATAAAGAGCGATGTTAAAAATACAAATACATATGCCTGAATCAGCCCATCGAAAATATCAAAATAGAGACTGAGCGGCACCGGTATTGCAACCGGAATAATCATTTTAATTAATTCCATTACGACAAAAGCACCGATAACGTTACCAAAAAGTCGCATACAAAGGGATACGGGACGAATTGCAATTTCCATAATATTAATCGGAGTAACAATTGCCATCGGTTCCGCAAAACTATGTACAAAACCTTTTAGTCCTTTTTGCCGAAATCCGGAATATTCTATCAGGCAAATACTCATAATTGCCAGACCTGCTGTTACATTTAAGTCTTTTGTTGGCGGTTTAAATCCAAGAAGCCCAATTAAGTTTGCCACGCCTATATAGATGGCCACCGTAATCAAATACGGTACATATCGCTTGCCTCTCTCTCCTAAGATATCTGTGAAGAAATCTTGTAAGAAACCAATTCCAGCTTCCAATGCCAGCTGTTTTTTTCCTGGATTTTCCACTTTCAGGTTCCTGACTAATAGAATAGAGATAATGGTAAGTGCCGCCATAATAATCCAGGTGACAACAGTAGACTCTCCTACTGGTATACCACCAAAAACTGGAATGGTAAAAACGGTTTCGCAGTTAAGCTCCTCCGTAATCATTTCCGCTATATCCGTAGGACATCCTCCCTTTCTCTAAAATTTTGTTGTCTAAAACTCCTTTCTTCATACTCTAATTCGTGTCTAAATTTACTCCCAAAAAATGGTTTTGTCAATCTTTTGACAACTTCTCTGTTTTCCCCAATTTTCGTCTGTTTTTCGGTAATTTTTTTTGTTTCTCTTCCATTTTGGCTAGTGATTTTCGTTGCTTTTTGTGTACCTATCAGTATACAGCCGGATTATCCCCTGTATTTTGTACGTTTTTTTTGCTATTTTAATATTATTTTTAGTGCTTTCGCTTATTTTTTGGTTTTACCAATTGCAAAAAAATGCCCCCTTACACAAAAAAAGGTTTATTTTTTGTGTAATCTTACATATAATTTTTCTTTTTTCTCTTTCGTTTTTTTCTGATATTGCGTGTTTTTTATTGGAATTTGTGGTAAAATAGAAACAATCTCTCTTTATTTGATACTACGATTATTAGAGATGAGCAAAACACATTAATTCTATAAAAAAGGATGTGATGAAAAAATGGAACAGCTTATCATTGTTGGTGCAGGTCCTGCCGGAGTTTCAGCAGCCCTTTATGCCATTCGTCTTGGCGTAACACCACTGGTCATTCATAACGGAATTGGTGCTTTAAAAAAGGCTTCCATAATTGAAAATTATTACGGACTTCCCACTCCCATTTCCGGTGAAAAATTATACGAAACCGGTCTTTCTCAACTTAAGGCACTTAATATTCCTGTTGCAGAAGAAGAACTTCTTTCGATTGCTTATGATAACGGTGTTTATCAAGTTCAGACTTCTTTTCATTCCTATGAAAGCCAGGCAATCATCCTTGCTACCGGTGCAAAACGAAATCCGATTACTTTAAAAGAAGCCAAAAAATACGAAGGAAATGGCATCAGTTATTGTGCGGTATGTGACGGTTTCTTCTTCCGAAATAAAAATGTTGGAATTCTTGGAAACGGAGACTATGCGCTTCACGAAGCAAAAGTTCTTGAACCTCTTGCAAAAGCCGTGACTATCTTTACCAACGGACTGACTGAAACTTTTGATTCCTCTGTACTTGGAAACATTCAGGTCAATCATAAGAAACTGCTTTCCGTTGGAGGAGAAAATTCCTTAGAATGGATTACTTTTGAAGACGGCTCAAAACTTAACATTGATGGATTATTTGTTGCTCTTGGAAGTGCCGGAAGTACCGATATTGCCAAAAAATTAGGATTGATTTTAAAAGACAATCATATTATGATTGAGACAGATACTTCCACAATGCTTCCTGGCTTTTTTGCCGCCGGAGATTGCACCGGAGGTATGATGCAGATTGCGAAAGCCGTGTACGAAGGCGCACAAGCTGGTACAAAGGCAGTAAAATTTATTAAAAATACCAAATAACTTTCTTATTCCTACTAACTTTATAAAGGAGACGTAACTCATGGAAATTACATTAACCAATGAAAATTTTGAAGAAGAAGTTTTAAACTCTGATGTTCCTGTTTTAGTTGATTTTTGGGCTGTATGGTGCATGCCTTGCAAAATGCTTGCTCCGATTGTCGAGGAACTGGCAAATGAAGCAAACGGTGCTTACAAAGTCGGAAAAGTTAACGTAGATGAAGCACCGGAACTCGCAGCACGCTATCGGATTGCAGGAATTCCAGCTATCGTTGTTTTCAAAAATGGAGAAGTTTACAAAAAATCCATTGGCGTTGTTCCAAAAGCTGACTTAGAAGAATTATTGAAATAATCAAACAGGGAAAGTAAGTAGCAAAAACCACTCTTACTTTCCCCGTTTTTCAGTCAACCTGATACCAGCAAACTCCTATCTCTACTTATTACTTTTTACAATTAAAACAGAAAACTTACTTGATTCGGTTAAATCAGATTTTATTTTCTTGTTTCAGATATTCTAAAAATCCTTCACATCCCTCAATTACATCATTGTACGTTGCATCAAAATCACCTGTATACCATGGATCTGCTATATCTCTTCCCGAACCTGCAAAAGAAAGAAACTTGTACACTTTTCCCTCTGGGTCTCCCTTTAATATCCGGTTCAAATTTCGTATATTTGCAGTATCCATTCCGATGATATAGTCAAACTTATCATAATCTGACAACGAAATCTGCTTTGCTCTATGAGGCACTAATGGAATTCCTTTTTCTCTTAACTTGTTTACTGTGCCTCTGTGAGGAGGATTTCCAATCTCCTCTGTGCTTGTCGCAGCACTGTCTATGACGAATCTGTCGGACAAACCTAATTCTTTTACTTTATAAGTAAATACACTCTCTGATAAAGTTGAACGACATATATTTCCATGGCAGATGAAAAGTACTCGAATGCTCATAATTTCTCCTTTCAAAAGGCGCTTTTCTGCTGCCATTTGCAGCGTTTTGCGCGGTGTTAATTTTTCTTTATGTATTGGTCATTTCTGTACATAAAATGCAAATCTTAGCAAAATTTTGCAAGATGTGTACAGCAATCGTAGTAGAAACGGAGTAAAAA
>QWCK01004840.1_pt1 | contig 12801 bp, 10 predicted proteins | sample 1972571 | NCBI WGS metagenome assembly QWCK01 (sample SAMN09866710, study PRJNA288562) | Human gut metagenome isolate term2_stool, whole genome shotgun sequencing... | isolation source: gut | host: Homo sapiens | place: USA: California
CAATGGTTAGAAACCGCAAAACATTCACCCCTGAATATAAAATCTCAGCATAAATTGAAAATAATGGTCAAAACATTTGGATATTAACATAGAAAGCAGTAACAATCTAAAAGATAAACAAAACAAATCAAGATTATGAAACAGTTCATGGACGAAAACTTCCTGCTTGATACACCAACTGCGCAGGACTTGTATCACAATCATGCTGCTAAAATGCCAATTATCGATTATCATTGTCATTTAATTCCGGAAATGGTTGCAAACGACCACCAATTCCGCAGCATCACTGAATTGTGGTTGGGTGGAGATCATTACAAATGGCGTGCTATGCGCACAAATGGTGTAGCAGAAAAATATTGCACAGGTTCAGATACCAGTGATTGGGAGAAGTTTGAGAAATGGGCCGAGACGGTACCTTATACATATCGAAACCCACTGTATCACTGGACACACTTGGAGTTGAAGACGGCGTTTGGCATTGATAAATTATTATCTCCCAAAACAGCTCGTGAGATTTATGATGAATGCAACGAAAAGCTGAAGTTGCCGGAATATCGTGCACGTGGCCTGATGCGTAGGTATAATGTAGAATGTGTCTGTACAACAGACGATCCTATTGACGATCTACGCTGGCATAAATCTACCCGGGAGAGTGGCTTTGAAATCAAGATGATTCCTGCCTGGCGTCCCGATAAGGCCATGAACATAGAAAAGCCAGACTTTGCTGACTACATGAAGAAATTAGGAGAAGTCAGTGGGGTAGAGGTGGATAGCTACGAGAGTATGATGGATGCTTTGAAAAAGCGTCATGAGTTCTTCGCAGCCAATGGTTGCAAACTTTCTGACCACGGCGTAGAGGAGTTTTATGACGACCCCTATACCGACTCGCAGATTGAAACTCTATTCTCGAAGGCTCTGCGAGGCATGCGACTTTCTTTAGAGGAGATTCGCCAGTACAAGCATGCGTTCCTGAGAGACTGTGCGATTATGGATGCGGAAGCCGGGTGGACACAGCAATTCCATTATGGTGCTTTAAGGGATAACAACACGTTGATGTATAATCAACTGGGTGCAGACACCGGGTTCGACTCCATTGGCGAGTTTAACACAGCGCGTGCCATGAGCAATTTCCTCAACGAGCTGAATATGGAGAATAAATTAACCCGTACGATTATATACACGCTGAACCCTTGTGCCAATGAGGTGATTGCAACAATGCTTGGCAATTTTCAGGATGGCTCTGAACCAGGAAAAATTCAGTTTGGTTCAGGCTGGTGGTTCAACGACCAACTTGATGGCATGACTCGGCAGATGAATGCCTTGTCTGTGCTGGGTTTGCTGTCTCGGTTTGTAGGAATGCTGACAGACAGCCGGTCTTTCCTGAGCTATCCTCGTCATGAATATTTCCGTCGTCTGTTATGCAACCTTCTTGGTAACGATGTGGAAAATGGGCTGTTACCCAATGATAAGGAGAGTTTGGCTCGTATGGTAGAGGATATTTCCTACAACAATGCAAAGAGATATTTTAAATTCTATGAATAGTCGGTGACAGTTTTCATCGATAGTCATACATTTCAATATTCAAGCCCTGTCAAAGCAGGGCTTGAATCGTATAATATGGTATTTGTTTTTCTTGATTTCTACCATATCATATAATGCTCTCTAATTTCATAATGGCATTTTATCTTCGTAAGAGTAATTGGCATGTTATTTGCTTAACAGTGGGTATAATAACAGAATACAAATTATTTAAAATGAAGACAGGTAATATCGGGGTTACAACAGAGAACATTTTCCCCGTCATCAAAAAGTTTCTCTATTCCGACCACGAGATATTTTTGCGTGAGATGATATCGAACGCCGTAGATGCTACTCAGAAACTCAAAACGCTTGCCCAGAAAGGTGATTTCAAGGGCGATGTGGGTGATACCACCGTGCGCGTCACGCTTGATGCCAATGCCAAGACGCTCACGATTTCAGACCGAGGCATCGGTATGACGGCTGAGGAGATAGACAAGTATATTAATCAAATTGCCTTCTCGGGAGTAACTGATTTCCTTGACAAATACAAAGACGAAGCCAATGCTATCATCGGCCATTTCGGCTTGGGCTTCTATTCCAGCTTTATGGTTTCCGATCGTGTGGATATTATCACCAAAAGTTGCCAAGAGGGCTCTCAAGCCGTGAAGTGGAGTTGCGACGGATCGCCTTCATACACATTAGAAGAGGTGGAGAAAGCTGATCGCGGTACCGATATTGTACTTCACATCTCTGACGACTGTAAGGAATTTCTGGATAAGACCCGCATAGAGACTCTGCTCAACAAGTATTGCAAATTCATGTCAGTGCCAATAGCCTTTGGCAAAAAGACCGAGTGGAAGGACGGTAAGCAGGTAGAAACAGAAGAGGATAACATCATCAATAATGCGGAACCGCTGTGGACCAAAACTCCATCGAGCCTGAAGGATGAAGACTACAAGAACTTCTATCGCACACTCTATCCCATGCAGGATGAGCCATTATTCTGGATCCACCTCAACGTGGATTTCCCGTTCCATCTTACGGGTATACTTTATTTCCCGCGTATCCATAACAATATCGACCTGCAACGCAACAAGATACAACTTTATTGCAACCAGGTGTTTGTCACCGACCAGGTGGAGGGAATCGTGCCCGACTTCCTCACGCTGTTGCATGGTGTGATCGATTCTCCGGATATCCCGTTGAATGTGAGTCGTAGCTATCTGCAAAGCGATGCCAATGTGAAAAAGATATCCACTTATATCACCAAGAAGGTAGCCGATCGTCTGCAGCAGATCTTCAAGGCCGACCGTAAGGATTATGAACAAAAGTGGGACGATCTAAAGGTGTTCATCAACTACGGAATGCTCTCTCAGGAGGACTTCTACGATCGTGCTAAGGACTTTGCCCTGTTTAAAGATGTAGACGGGAATTACTCGACTTTTGAGGAGTACCGAACTTTGATTAAGAGCGAGCAGACTGATAAGAATGGTGACTTGATATATCTCTATGCCACCAACAAGGATGACCAGTATGCCTATATTTCAAGTGCGCAGAACAAGGGTTACAGTGTGCTATTATTCGATGGACAACTGGATGTTCCGATGGTGAACATGCTGGAGCAGAAATTGGAAAAGAGCCGTTTCATGCGTGTAGACGGCGATATTATAGATCGACTCATTGTAAAAGATGACGACAGAAAGTTAACCATAGAGGAAGCCGACCGTGACATTTTGACAGAGATATTTCGTTCTCAGATGCCTGTTGTTGATAAGGCAACTTTCAATGTCGACGTAGAGGCGTTGGGTGAGTCAGGCACTCCGGTGGTGATTACCCAAAGCGAATACATGCGACGGATGAAAGAAATGAGCCAGTTTCAGCCTGGTATGAATTTCTACGGACAGATGCCGGACAGCTATACCGTGGTGTTAAACGCTGATCATCCATTGGTTAAGAATGTCCTTGATGACAGCAACAAGTCTACTGCCGAGAGTCTAAAACCGGTGAATAGCGAGATGAAAGGCATACAAGCGCGGCTGTCCGCACTGCGCCAAGGTCAGGATAAGAAGAAGCCGGAGGAGGTAACACAAGAAGAGAAGGACGACTTGAAGAATACTGAAAAGGCTCTCAGTGAACAAAAGGACAAGCGAAATACCATATTGTCTGACTACGCCAAGGGTAACAGTATAGTACATCAACTGATAGATTTGGCTTTGTTACAAAACGGCATGCTGAAAGGCGAGGCACTCGATAATTTTCTGAAACGGAGTGTAGATTTGATTAAATAAGTATCGGCTTGCCTTGTAAACCGGTATGATAATAAGGAGGGACTGTTATTCTACTGTTCTTTTGACTGCTCCTGAACGGAGTGGGGCAGGACGGAATGCCAGTCCTTCTTTCTTATATCAGATTTCGTTTGACAGAAACATAGCTAAGTGCGGATGTTAATGTTTGAAAATCAGAATGACATAATGACAAGAAAAGAACGTTACAGATACATATTGGATTATTTCAGGACTCACAATCCCAATGTGGGAACAGAACTGGACTTTGGTTCTGCGTTCCAATTGCTTTGTGCCACGCTGCTTTCGGCTCAATGCACCGACAAGCGAATTAATGCGATAACGCCGGAATTGTTTCGCCGCTATCCTACGGCAACCGAGATGTCAAAAGCTGAACCGGCGGAGGTTTTCGAATATGTTCGATCGGTGAGCTATCCTAACTCAAAATCGAGACATTTGGTTGAGATGGCTCGGATGCTGGTTGAACATTATGACGGCGACGTGCCTGAAGATCCCAGGGAGATGATGAAATTGCCCGGGGTAGGGCGCAAGACGGCTAATGTGATACAGGCTGTGTGGTTTGGCAAGGCGGCCATGGCTGTGGACACGCATGTTTATCGTGTGTCTCATCGTTTGGGATTGGTACCTAAGACAGCCAACACTCCGCTGAAGGTGGAGGAATGGCTGATGCGTTCGATTCCGGAAGAGGATATTCCCGATGCGCATCATTGGTTGTTACTGCATGGTAGATATGTCTGCCGAAGCGTTCGCCCTCAATGCGAGAACTGCCCGTTTGATTCATTCTGCCCAAAATTGATAGATGGGAGTAAATTAAATTAGAAATTATGGAACTGAAAAAAATAATGTCTTTCCTAAAAGGTGTGACTGCAAACAATAACCGCATTTGGTTTCAGGAACACAAAGAAGAATTCCTTGCAGCAAAGGCTTCCTTTGATGACGGCGTAGAAAAAGCAATAGCTGCTATTGGCAAAATTGATCCGTCAGTATCTCACCTCACAGCCAAAGACTGTACCTATCGTTTTTACCGGGATATTCGTTTTTCTCCCGACAAATCACCTTACAAGACTCATTTTGGGGCATACATAGCTGCGCATGGCAAGAAGAAGCTTCATGCCGGCTATTATATACATGTGCAGCCCGGTCGATGTTTACTCGCAGTAGGTCCCTATTGGTTGCCTACTAACATCCTTACTTCGGTCCGTAATGAAATTATGGGTAACATAGACCAGTGGCGCAAATGTGTGGAGAATGGGGAGTTTATCAAGAATTTTGGGTATGCCAACGACTCGAAGTGGGGCAATGACCATGTTGACCCAAAGGGGTTTGGCATCGAGTGTTTGAAGCGTGCACCCAAGGATTTCCCAAGTGATTATGAGTTTATCAGATATTTGAAAATGAAAGACTATTGTGCCTGGCAGGTAGTGCCTGATGATTTTTTTGAAGGAAAGAACTGGACACAAGAAATGCTTAAAGTTTTCAAAGTTGCCAAACCCATGATGGACTTCACCAATTCTGTTATTGACGATTATGAATAATGGTTAGTGTGTAGCTTTCCACCACGCTGTCTTCTCTCTTCCTTTCAACACGACAGAGTTTCGGCTTGGGTCTGAAATGGTCAGGCCTGAGTAGCTTTTTACCTTTGTATATGGCCTGAACAGTGCGGAGTATAGCGTGTCTGTCGTTGCCGTAGCTGTTACAACTTCACTAAGTCTGGCATGGAAGTCGCTAAGCAAGATGGGTTGTGTGCACAGCTTATCAACATACTGCCCCATGTCATAGAAAATGGGAGTTTCAAAACCATCTAACACCTGAAGACTGTCTCTCATATTGTCGTCCAGAACGTTTTGCTTATTAATCTGGAGCATCACCTCGGCCAGTCTTTCTACTTTTCTGCAGTCAATGGCCGAGAGTGCGCCATACGGCGAAGTGTATGATTTATAATAGGCGTTGAAAGCATCAATCGTCTTTTTATAGGCAGGTGTGGGGGTAGCAAGAGTATGCCATACGGTCTGATACGGCACTCCGATGAGCATAACTTCAGACGTGGAGGCAATCAGAAAGTTGGTAGCACGGCGTAGTTCGTAGGCTGTCTCAACGTTGGCCATATAGCAGTCATCGAACAGAATAAATTGCATTTTAATGCCGGCTTCTTGTATGCCAGCAGCAAGGTCTTCAACATCAATGGCATTGGTCATATCGTTCAGATTGCCGAAGAATCGGGTAGGAGGTGTTGGTGTGTTGCTGCTGAAATTGGCAAACGGCGAACGCTTTCCCTGACTCCAGTTTGCGTTGCCTGGTTGTATGAAATTCATTTTAGCCTGATAGGGGTAATTTGTCCAGTCGTTTTTATATGTCCAACCACAACCGTGACATCCCACCATCATGGCATAGTTGAGTGCAAAGGCGTTGGTTTTAACTTCATTCAATATTTGAGCGATGCCAGCAGCAGTGGTGTAGTCTTTCCCGTTGTACGTCTTAATCGGACTGTGTTTGATTTTCCCGTTCTCGTATGTGACTTCGTATAAATCCGACGCAGTTTCCGATGTGCTGAGAAACACGAGCAATCTCCCGTCAAGCTTCCTGGCCTTGATGATGGCTCCCTCGATACTGTCAAGATTTTCCTTGAATATCACCTTAGAGAGGTTGTCTCCAGTCCAAGGCATAAAGACAAGAATTGTTTGTTTGTTGATTTCATTAATATCTACTGCCTCCTCGTTGTTGCACGACGAGAAACCGCATGCAACAACGATGAGCAGTACAAAGAAATGAAGATATCGCTTCATCTTATTTTTTCTTTAAGCTGGCCAGAGATTCTCTAAGTGCAGCTATTTTTTCCTCAGAATCGCTTTGTTTCTTTCGCTCGCGGGCAACAACAGCTTCCGGAGCATGAGCTACAAAGTTGTCGTTCGAAAGTTTTTTCTTGATTCCGGCAAGGAATCCTTCTAAATGTTGCAATTCCTTCTCTTGTTTTGCAATCTCTGCCTCAACATCAATCAGGTTGCCAACTGGAACAGCAAACTCGTCGGTGCCCACCATAAAGGCGCTGGCATCACCTGTCTTCTCAGTTACAACATTGATGGATCGCAGATTGGCCATCTTTGTAATAATACTGTTGTAAGCCTCAAGGTTGTTACCTCCAATGACTTGTAATTCGAGAGGCTCTTTTTGTGTAATGTTCTTTTGATTACGTACCATGCGCACTCCAGAAATCACTTGCTTCACCTTCTCAATGACATTACAAAGTTTGTGGTCTTCAGTTGTAGGTGCATTGATATTGAGTGTGGCTTTCATAATACTTTCCCCATCCTTTCGATTGTAAATATGCTGCCATAGTTCCTCTGTGATAAAAGGCATGAATGGGTGTAGCATCCTTAGCAATTCGTCGAAGAATCCGAGTGTCGCATCATAGGTTACTTGATCAATGGGGTTGCCATACTCGGGTTTGATCATCTCCAAATACCAACTGGAGAACTCGTCCCAGAACAGCCGGTACACAGTCATCAGCGCTTCAGAGATGCGATAACCCTTAAATTGCTCATTGATGTCTGCATTTACTTCCCTGAGTTTAGCAGCAAACCATGAGACAGCTAATTTGTTTTCGGTGGGCTGGGCAAGGTCGGCCGTTTCCCATCCCTGAACCAGACGGAATGCATTCCAAATCTTGTTGTTGAAGTTTCGTCCTTGCTCACAAAGACTCTCATCGAAGAGAATATCGTTACCAGCAGGTGCCGAGAGCATCATACCCATACGAACACCATCTGCACCAAATTTCTCGATTAACATCAATGGGTCTGGTGAATTACCCAAGCTCTTGCTCATCTTACGACCCAGTTTATCGCGAACTATACCTGTAAAATAAACATGCTTGAAAGGTAGTGTGTCACGGTATTCGTATCCTGCCATAATCATACGAGCCACCCAGAAGAAAATGATATCCGGTCCAGTAATTAAATCGGATGTAGGGTAATAGTATTTGATTTCTTCGTTGTCGGGATTGTTCACGCCATCAAAGACAGATATTGGCCACAACCAAGAAGAAAACCAGGTATCGAGGCAATCACTCTCTTGTTCCAAGTCTGCTGCTTGGAGTGACGGATTTTTCTTTTGGGCTTCAGCCAAGGCTTGTTCAACAGATTCTGCAACAACACAATCTCTTTTCCCATTTTCATCCTCAAAATAATAGGCTGGGATACGATGTCCCCACCAAAGTTGGCGTGAGATACACCAATCCTTGATATTCTCTAACCAGTGGCGGTAAGTGTTCTTGTATTTCTTGGGATAGAATTCGATATCATCATCCATCACAGGAGCCAATGCTATGTCGGCAAAGTGTTGCATCTTAAGGAACCACTGCGTGGAAAGTTTGGGTTCGATAGGCACCTTGGTACGCTCAGAAAATCCAACTTTATTGTCATAGTCTTCAATCTGTTCCATGAGACCTGACGACTGTAAATCTTTCGCAATCAGGTTCCTAACATCCATACGGTCTTGCCCTATATAGATGCCGGCTGCCTCAGAGATTGTACCGTTGTCATTGAAAATATCTATGGTTTGCAGTCCGTGTTTCAAGCCAAGTGCATGGTCATTGATATCGTGTGCCGGAGTAACTTTCAGACACCCTGTACCAAATTCTATATCAACATAAGTATCTTCGATGACAGGAATGGTACGATTGACCAAAGGCACGATGACACGTTTACCATGCAGCCAAGTGTTTTTGACATCCTCAGGATTAATACACATGGCCGTATCTCCCATGATCGTTTCGGGTCGTGTCGTAGCAACTACGGCATAGTATCCCTTGTCATCTTGGTGCATCACGTTGCCTTCATCCTGACGTGCTACACTTGCCTGATCTTCAGGACAGACATAATATTTGAGATAGTATAGTTTAGAATGTTCATCCTTATAGATCACTTCTTCATCGGAAAGCGCGGTCTGAGCTTGCGGATCCCAGTTTACCATACGGACACCACGGTAGATCAACCCCTTGTTGTATAGATCTACGAATACTTTTATAACGCTTTTTGAGCGAATTTCGTCCATCGTGAATGCCGTACGATCCCAGTCGCAGGAGCATCCTAATTTGCGGAGCTGCTTCAATATGATACCACCATGCTCGTGGGTCCAGTCCCATGCATGTTCTAAAAATTCTTCACGACTCAGGTCGGACTTTTTGATGCCTTGTTCGGCAAGCTTGTTGACAACCTTTGCCTCAGTTGCGATGGAGGCGTGGTCGGTGCCTGGCACCCAACAGGCATTCTTGCCTTCCATTCGTGCGCGTCGCACCAAGATGTCTTGTATGGTGTTGTTCAGCATGTGTCCCATGTGAAGTACGCCAGTAACGTTTGGTGGTGGGATGACGACTGTATATGGCTCGCGATTGTCTGGCTTAGAGCTAAACAACTTGTTATTCAACCAATACTCATACCATTTCGACTCCACCTCTTTGGGATCATACTTGCTTGCTAATTCCATTTAAATATATATTATTATACCTTATAAATGCTATAAAAACTTTGCAAATTTACTAATTTCCCATCTAAAATAAGTAACTTTGCATCAAAAAGATAGAAAAGTGCACACACGAGAAGAGATATTAGCAGCTTTCGGTCGATTGTTGGATGTGCAACATCGTCTACGAAAGGAATGTCCGTGGGACAGGAAACAGACCTTTGAAAGTCTCAGGGCAAACACTATTGAAGAAGTGTTTGAGCTTGCCGATGCCTTGATAAAGAAGGATTATCATGAGATAATGAAGGAATTGGGCGACGTGTTGGAGCACGTCATGTTCTATTCGATCATAGGCAAAGAAGACGGAAAATTTGATATCGCCGATGTGTGTAACCAAGAGGCAGACAAGTTAATGTTTCGACACCCTTTTATTAATTGGAGCATAGATGAGGGAGAGTGGGGTATTGAGAATGAGCCGTTCCATGTCGTCAACCCGGATATGAAACTGAATGCTAAAGGACAGGTGACCTACAAGACCGAAGAATCCTCACTTAATGATAATCCGGAATCGGATGTAGAAGTAGAGCAAACCTGGGAGCGCGTCAAGCAAAAGGAAAAAGATGGCAACAGCAGTGTGCTGAGTGGGGTGCCACAATCATTGCCTTCGATCATTAAAGCATATCGTATTCAGGATAAAGCCCGTAATGTGGGCTTTGACTGGGAGAAGAAAGAAGACGTATGGGACAAGGTATATGAAGAACTCCAAGAACTGAAAACGGAACTCTCAAGGAAAGACCGGAAGAATTCAGAGAAAGAATTTGGAGATTTTCTTTTCAGTCTTATCAATGCTGCGCGTCTCTATCATCTCAACCCTGACAACGCCTTGGAATATACCAATCGTAAATTCATCTCACGCTTTGAATATCTTGAAAGAAAAGCAAAAGCATGTGGAAAAGAGTTGGCTGATATGACCTTGGACGAAATGGATAAATTTTGGAACGAAGCGAAAGAATTAGAAACTCAAAACGAATAGATATGAAAAAGATGTGTTTTTTGACGAAAGCAGCGTGTGTTTCATCGTTGTTTTTAACACTGTTTGTCATCGCTGGATGTCATCCCAACTCAACAAAGTCGGAAAGTCATGGGACAGACTCAACTTCGGTAGATTCATCTACGGCAGACTCCACGGTATATGGTACGTGTGGAGAAGGTACGGCCATGCACTCTTTGGAACTTATCACAGATGCCGGAGACACTTTGCAATACATCATAGCTGAAAACAAAGAAGGTCGCCAAGATGTCCAAGGAGGCTTGTTGGTTGGTGATCGGCTTGCCGTTATTGAGGGTGAAAGTATGGACGGAGACCGGATGGCCAAGAAGGTGGTCAACCTTACCACTCTTTTGGGCAAATGGATGAGTCTTGACAAGAATTTTGAAATACTTGAAGGTGGAGTTGTCAAGTCACACCTCAAGGCCGAGACGAAGCCTTGGACCAAATGGAAAATTCTGAACGGGCAATTGCTTCTTAACACAGATACCTTTGAAATTAACGAGTTGAACAAGGACTCTTTGTATTTGGAAAACAAGCAAGGGATATTCACGTATAAGAGACCTCTGTGATTTTCAGCGTGAGTTAGAGACAATGGAGTCATTTAAAGTATATATTCTGGGATGTGGCAGCGCGCTTCCTACACTGAGGCATTCTGCCTCTTCCCAGGTTGTGGAGATTCGGGGGAAGTTTTTTATGATAGATTGCGGTGAAGGAACCCAAATGCAGTTGCGTCGTACGCATGTGGGTTTCACCAAGATACAAGCAATCCTTATATCGCATCTTCATGGTGACCATTGCTTTGGACTCATCGGTTTAATTTCCACTTTTGGCATGCTGGGCCGCACGGCACCGCTACATATATATGCTCCAAAGTCTCTGGAACCTATGCTTGACTCTATGGTTCAGATGTTTTGTCCCAATTTGGAATATTCCATAACGTTTCATGCTGTTGATACAAGTCAGCAGTCTGTCATATATGAAGACCGGAGCATGACGATAGAGGCCATTCCCCTGGAACACCGAATACCTTGTTGTGGATATTTATTCCGCGAAAAACCAACTCTACCACATATCCGTAGGGATATGATCGACTACTATCATATCCCCATAAGCCAGATAAATAATATCAAGCAGGGTGCAGACTGGACAACAGCGGAAGGTGAGAGAATTCCCCACGAAAAACTTACCAATCCCTCAGCCCCACCTCGTAGCTATGCATATTGTAGTGACACGCAATACATGCCAGAATTGCACAAAATGGTGAAGGGCGTGGATTTGCTATATCATGAATCTACCTATGATAGCTCCTTAGCCGACCGTGCCAGACTGTATCATCATTCGACATCTGTAGAGGCCGCAACCGTCGCACGGGAGGCTCATGCCGGCAAACTCTTACTGGGACACTACAGTGCGCGCTACCAAAACGAAGAGGGATTGTTGAAGGAGGCACAGGAGATTTTCCCTAACACCATTCTCTCTAACGAAGGATTAGTTATAGACGTATAGACAAAATTATTGCCATCACATTTTCTAAGATTTTTATATAGCTACCCAGCAATAACAAATTGTTTTCCTTAGGCAATTTTTGAGGAATACAAACTGAAACCATGTAGAAGCCAAGAACAAACAAGGCGTGAGTCCGCTTGAAGTTTGAAACCGTATATTCACTCACTTTAGGCTTTCTATTGACAAGGTTGTTCTTATTTCTGTCTTCATTTTTGAAAATTTAGAATAGGTTAATGATTTTGACAAAATGCTTTTTCATTCTCGCTTATTTGAAAATCAGTTTGCCTTCGCTCGAAATACGTTAAATATGCGATGTTTTGCCAACGCCTGACTGTCAGCGGTTTCAAAATACCAGTCCTTTTCCTCCTCCCAGGCAAAGCGGAAGGCCTCCGCGCTGGAAAAAATCTTAATCTGTACCGGCAGGCCGGAATTGGCGGCCCATTCTGCCACATATTTTTCAAGCATACCCGCCTGCTGCGGTTCATCATCACATATGGCTGCCTTCAGCAACATCTTTTTGCTCCTGTTCCCTGTCTTGTAAGGCGCCGCTTTCTTATATGAAAGAGACGCCTTAACCAGTTATATGAAATGCTTTAAATAACAGTCCAGCTTTCGGCAGAGCTGTTACTGCTTTAATCCTCCAGGATCAGATACTCCTTGTATTTGGCGTAATCACTTTCCCGACAGCTTACGAACAGCCTTACTCCCTCGGCCAGGTACTCCTGGCTGATAACCGTCGCATGATCGTTAAAATAGCCTACTATCTCCCCTTTTTCATACGGAATGAGGAAGGAGCCTTCCCTGTTTCCTGAAAATACCCTTTCCTTAATCATCCGCAGAAGCTCCTGCAGCCCGCATCCATCCAGGGCCGACATGAAAATTTTATCCCCGTCAACCTTGGGCAGCTCATCTTTCTGCATAACCAGATCCGCCTTGTTCATCACATAAATACAAGGTATTTTTTCA
>QWCK01004844.1_pt1 | contig 12794 bp, 10 predicted proteins | sample 1972571 | NCBI WGS metagenome assembly QWCK01 (sample SAMN09866710, study PRJNA288562) | Human gut metagenome isolate term2_stool, whole genome shotgun sequencing... | isolation source: gut | host: Homo sapiens | place: USA: California
GTTCTGCGAACTGACACGTCGTTCCTATGTGATCACACCGAACCTTACGGAAGCCCTCCTTCTTCTCTACGGAAAAGAAAAAATGGAGGAGATCTGGAATAAACTGCAAAAGGTATCAGAGGCCCGGCGGATGGAAGAAATCCGGGAGATCGGGTGCGGACTTGCCCGGAAATTTTCACTTCCTGCCGTTGTGATCACTGGAGTGGATCACAGGGAGGAGGGGCAGCCTCTGAAAATGGGGAATCTTGTCCTGGAAAACGGAAACAGCTCCTGGGTATTTGCAGAGAAATCCGGCGGAAGCTATTCCGGGACAGGAGATCTTTTTGCATCCGTGCTCAGTGCAGGGCTGGTAAAAAGATATTCCATGAAAACCTGTGCAGAGCTGGCCGTGGATTTTATCTCGGCATCGATCCGGGATGCGGTGGAGGAAGGAACAGACCGTAACGATGGTGTATGCTTTGAACAGCATCTCGGCATGCTGCTTCCATAAAAACATAAGGGGATAAAAAAGAGCTGACCGTCAGGCCAGCTCTTCCCATTTTTCATAAAGCTCTTCCAGTTCTTCAGCGATGGCTGCTTTTTCGCGGCTCAGCTTTGTACATTCCGCTACATTGGTGCAGACATCCGGAAGGACCATGGTTTCGTCGATCTCGCTGTCTCTTGTTTCCAGCTCTTCGATACGGGCTTCGACTTTTTTCAGCTCGGCTTCCCGTTTTCGTTTCTTTGCCTGTTCTTCCTTCATCTGCTGCCAGGAAAGCTTGTTCTCGGAAACCGATTTTTCTTCGGCAGGTGCCTCCGGAGAAGTGCTTCCCGGTGCATAGGTACTGGTCAGCTCCTCCTTCTTTTCCAGATAGTAATCATAATCACCGATGTAATTTACCACTGCCTGGTTTGTCAGCTCCATGATCCTGGTCGCAGTCTGATTGATAAAGTAACGGTCATGGGATACATAAAGGACTGTACCGGTGTAGCTGACCAGTGCTTCCTCCAGGATCTCCTTGGAGGCAATATCCAGATGGTTGGTAGGCTCGTCAAGGATTAGGAAGTTGGCTTCGGAAAGCATCAGCTTTGCAAGGGAAACACGGCCTCTTTCTCCACCGGAAAGTGCGGAGATCTCCTTGAAAACATCATCTCCGGTAAAGAGAAATGCAGCAAGCATATTTCGGATCTCGGTCTCTGTGAGAGTCGGATAAGTATCGGAGATCTCCTGGAAAATTGTCTTGTCCATATGCAGAACATGATGTTCCTGATCGTAATAACCGATCTGCACCTTGGAACCAAGGGAAAATTTGCCGGCATCTGCCTCAATAAGACCGTTGATGATCTTCAGCATGGTGGTCTTTCCGGTTCCGTTGTTTCCGATCAGTGCCACACGCTCGCCGCGTTTGATATCAAAGGAGATATCGGAGAACAGGGTCTGTCCCGGAAAGGCCTTGGAAAGCGCTTCCACGTGGAGCACATCGTTTCCGCTTAACACCCGTGGTTCCAGCGAGATACGCATCCGGTCCTGGAGCTCAAGAGGCTTTTCGATCCTCTGTACACGGTCCAGCATTTTTTCACGGCTTTCCGCACGCTTGATGGATTTTTCACGGTTAAAGGATTTCAGCTTGGCGATAACGGCTTCCTGATGCTTGATATCCCGCTGCTGATTTAAGTATGCCTTGTACTGTGCGTCACGAAGCTGAGCCTTCTTGAGAGCATAGGCAGAGTAGTTGCCGCTGTATACGCGGGTCTGTCCGGCTTCGATCTCAATGACCTTGGTGACCACCTTATCCAGAAAATAACGGTCATGGGAGACGATAAAAACAGCTCCCGGATAATTCAGAAGATAAGTTTCCAGCCAGGAGATGCTTTCCATATCCAGGTGATTGGTTGGCTCATCCAGAAGCAGGATATCCGGCTTGGAAAGAAGCATCTTGCCCAGCGCCACGCGGGTTTTCTGACCGCCGGAAAGAGTTTCGATCTGCTTGTCATAATCTTCCTCCGTGAAGCCGAGACCCTTTAAGACACCGGTCAGCTCACTTTTGTAAGCGTATCCGTTCTCCAGCTCAAACTGATGGGTCAGGCGGGTATAGGTTTCCATCAGACGGTTCAGCTCATCACCGGTCACCGTGTTCATTTCCTGTTCCATATTGCGGATACGGCGTTCCATATCGATGATGTGCTGCTTGGTGGTAAGAAGCTCCTCGTAGATGGTATGATGTCCGTGGATATCCTGGTACTGGGCAAGATAGCCGATATTTTTATCCCGGGCAAGCACCACGGTACCGGAATCAGCAGAAAGCTCCTGCATGATGATCCGCAGCAGTGTGGTCTTTCCTGCACCGTTGCATCCGATCAGAGCAGCCTTTTCACGGTCTTCAATGTGAAAGGATGCATCGTTTAAAATTACTTTTTCGCCAAAGGCCTTGCATATATTCTGACATGATAAAATCATAAAAACTGTCCTCCTGTATAAAGAATCACCCCTGTTTATGTCTGAACAGGGAAAAATCCTCCACCTATTATAACGGAAACTGCCGGGATTTCAAAGAAAAAATCAATTATTAGAAAAAATATAAAGAAATTTGTACAGAATAGACAACTTTAATTGACAGGAAAATGTCAATTCGTTATAATTAACCTAGTGTAAGGTAAGGAGGAAAACTATCGTGGAGACAAAACAAATCTCGAAAGCGGTGATTAAGCGTCTGCCACGCTATTACCGCTACTTAGGAGAGCTGATGGAAGATAATGTAGAACGTATTTCTTCCAATGAATTAAGTAAAAAGATGCATACCACAGCTTCTCAGATCCGTCAGGATCTTAATAATTTTGGCGGTTTTGGGCAGCAGGGGTATGGCTATAATGTACACTATCTTTATACAGAGATCGGTAAGATCCTGGGACTGGATACCGTTCATCCGATGATCATCCTGGGTGCCGGTAATCTGGGACAGGCACTTGCCAATTATGTGGATTTTGAGAAGCGCGGGTTCAGGCTGGTTGGTATCTTTGACGTAAATCCTGTGCTTGAGGGCATCGCAGTCCGTGGACTTGAGATCCAGATGCTCAGTGAGCTTCCGTTTTTCCTGAGAGAGAATAATGTGGAGATCGCGATTCTGACACTTCCCAAGAATAAAGCCAAGGAAATGGCAGATATCCTGGTGGAGAACGGGATCAAGGCAATCTGGAATTTTGCACATCTCGATCTTGAGACACCGGATGATGTGATCGTAGAGAACGTTCATCTTTCCGAGAGTCTGATGACACTGTCTTATAATCTCAGCAAATACAGGCAGGAACATGTGGATAAGTAAGAATTGTTAAGCTGCCGGAAACGGCAGCTTTCTCTATGACAGAGGGGAGGCAGAAGACAGAATGAAGAAGCTTGTTACCTGCAAAGAAATGAAGGATCTGGACTCCACAACGATCCGTGAGATCGGAGTTCCCTCCGAGGTTCTGATGGAGCGGGCGGCACTGAAGGTGGTAGAGGAAACAGAAAAGTATCTCCAGAAGGACGAAAGGATCCTGGTAGTCTGCGGAAGCGGAAATAATGGCGGTGACGGTATCGCTGTTGCCAGATTGTTCCATCTGAAAGGGATCCGGGTAGAGTTTTATATGGTCGGAAACAAAGATAAAATGACCAGAGAGACAGCTCTTCAGTATAAGATCGCTTCCGGTTATCGTGTCCCGGAGGTGAATAACCCGCAGTGGAGTGAATATACTACTATAGTAGATGCCGTGTTTGGGGTGGGCCTGACGCGTCCGATCGAGGGGCATTATGCTGATATCATCCATGAGATGAACAGTGCGAGGGCCAAAAAGATCGCAGTTGACATCCCGTCAGGAGTGAACGGAGATACTGGCCTGGAAATGGGAATTGCCTTCAGCGCCGATCTGACTGTCACATTTGCTTACCGGAAAAGAGGTCTTTGCTTTTATCCGGGAAGACTGTATGCAGGAAGGATCGTTACCGCCGATATCGGGATCTATGAGCAGGAAGCTGTGACTGCATCTGCCGCCTGTCTGGAAAATAAAGATCTGAAGCTGTTTCCGGAACGTGATCCCGGCGGAAACAAGGGTACCTTCGGAAAAGTGCTCTTTGTGACCGGAAGTGAGGGAATGTGCGGAGCCGCTTATTTAAGCGCCAGTGCAGCACTTCGTGCCGGTGCGGGAATGGTAAAGATCCAGACTGTGGAAGCCAACAGGATCCCACTGCAGATACTCCTTCCGGAGGCTATGGTCTGCAGCCGCTTTGATCAGGAATCCAATGAACAGCTTCTATCCTGGTGTGATGTGATCGTGATCGGACCGGGACTTGGAACATCAGTGGCCAGCCGTGAGAGAGAACAGTGGTTTCTCACGGCGGCTGCCCGGGAGAAAAAGCCGCTGATCCTGGATGCGGACGGCCTGAACCTTCTGGCTGCACATCCACAGTGGTATCAGTATCTGGGAGAGCATGTAGTCCTGACACCGCATATCGGAGAAATGAGCCGGCTCAGTGGCAGAACGATCCAGGAGATCCAGCATGAGATCGCAGATACTGCACTGAAATGTGCTGCGGAAACAGGCTCTGTGTGCGTATTGAAGGATGCATGTACGGTGATCGCAGATGAAAAAGGCCAGATGTATCTGAATCTTTCCGGTAATTCCGGAATGGCAACTGCAGGAAGCGGAGATGTGCTTTCCGGGATCCTGGCAGCAGTGTTATGTATGTATCTGAAAACGGAGGAACAGCCTCCCATGGTTTTAAAGGCCGCGTTAGGTGTTTATCTTCACGGACTTTGCGGTGATCTTGCAGCCGCTGAAAAAGGAAAGCGCAGTATGCTGGCAGGAGATATCATAGAATATCTGCCCAAGGCATTAGCTATAGGTGAAGAGGAGTCGGGATTATGAAAAAATACGAGAGAGTAAAAGCACTGGTATCACTGGATGCCATTGCCCACAATTTTGAGGAAATGCATAAAAATGTCAAAGAAGGGACAAAGATCATCGCTGTGATCAAGGCAGACGGTTATGGTCATGGTGCCAGAGCTATTGCCCGTCTGATCCAGGACTATGACTATATCTGGGGATTTGCAACAGCTACTGCAGAGGAGGCACTGGAGCTTCGGCATGCAGGGATCACCAAGCCTGTCCTGATCCTTGGCCTTGTATTTGAGGAATATTATGAAGAGCTTGCAGCCAATGATATCCGGATCACCATATCGGATCTTAATACAGCAGCAGAATATGCAAAAGCAGGTGCACGCATTGGAAAAAATGTACATATTCATCTGGCTCTGGATACGGGAATGACAAGGATCGGATATGCGGATATTCCGGAAAATGCGATAAAGATCGAAAAAATCTCAAAAATCCCGAATCTGGTGATCGAGGGAATGTTTACCCATTTTGCCAGGGCGGATGAGACCGACCGTTCTCCTGCACTGGTGCAGCTGGACCGTTATCTCCGTTTTGCAGAGCTTCTGGAAAAAAGAGGTGTTCATATTCCGGTACGTCACTGCTCCAACAGTGCAGGTATCATCCGTGTTCCGGAAGCAAATCTCAATGTCGTTCGTGCCGGTATCACCATTTACGGTATTTATCCGTCAGAGGAGGTAGAACGTGATATTGTGAAGCTGACACCTGCAATGGAGCTGAAAAGTCATGTATCCTATGTGAAAAATGTGGAACGTGGAACAGCGGTAAGCTATGGAGGAACGTTTGTTACAGAACGCTTTACCAGAATGGCAACGATCCCCGTAGGTTATGCAGATGGCTATCCGAGACAGCTTTCCAATAAGGGCTGGGTCCTGATCCGGGGCAAAAAAGCTCCGATCCTCGGACGTGTCTGCATGGATCAGTTTATGGTTGATGTCACAGATATCCCGGAGGTGAAGGCCGGGGACGAGGTCACCCTGATGGGAAGAGATGGAGAGGAATTTATCAGTGTGGAGACACTGGGAGATCTTTCCGGAAGATTTTCCTATGAATTTGTCTGCGGGATCAGTAAACGTGTTCCGCGGGTTTATATCAAAGACGGTAAGGAATGCGGAGAAGAGGAGAGCTTTTTCCAGTAGATCCGTAAATACCCGGATCCGGAAAACGCCGGGTCAGACATAAGGCCGGTAAAAAAGTACCACGCATGGTATACACAAAGAAATTGTGGAAATACTTATCTGTAAAAAGGAATACGGCTTGCAAATAAGCCGGACCAGAATCGGAGTGTGAATTGTGTGGTTATAAAAAGAGGGGATATTTTTTACGCGGACTTAAGACCTGTAGTGGGCAGTGAACAGGGCGGCATCCGTCCGGTGCTGATCATCCAGAACGATGTGGGCAACCGTCACAGTCCCACAGTGATCTGTGCGGCAATTACATCAAAAATGAATAAGGCAAAGCTGCCGACACATATTGAGATCGATGCATCCGCCTACGGGATCGAAAAGGATTCCGTGATCCTTCTGGAACAGCTCCGCACCATCGACAAGCGGCGTCTGAAGGATAAGGTGTGTCATCTGGACAGTGCTATGCTTGATAAGGTGAATCATGCGCTTGAGATCAGTCTGGAACTGACTTTTTAGGGGAACATGAGGAATTTTGACCGGTTTGTTTTCTGATTCTTGACGAAATCTTTCATAAGTGCTATATTAAACCGAGTTGCAATTATGTAAAACGGTACCCAAAATGAGCAGGGCACGAAAGAAAATATACGGTAACAAGGAGAGGAAGATACCATGTCAGGACATTCAAAATTTGCCAACATCAAACATAAGAAAGAGAAAAATGATGCCAAGAAGGGTAAGATCTTCACAGTCATCGGCCGTGAGATCGTTATGGCAGTAAAGGCCGGCGGCCCGGATCCTGCAAACAACAGCAAGCTTCGTGATGTCATCGCAAAAGCAAAAGCGAACAACATGCCGAATGATACGATCGATCGTGGAATCAAGAAGGCAGCAGGTGCGGATTCTGCAGACAGCTACGAGAAGGCTGTATATGAGGGATATGGTCCGAACGGTGTTGCTATTATCGTAGAGACTCTTACAGATAACAAGAACCGTACTGCAGGTAATGTACGTAACGCGTTTACCAAGGGTAATGGAAGCATCGGAACACAGGGATGCGTATCCTTTATGTTCGACCAGAAGGGCCAGATCATCATCGACAAGGAAGAGCTTGAGGATGAGTGCGGCGAGATGGATGCGGACGAGCTGATGATGACAGCTCTGGATGCAGGTGCTGAGGACTTCAACGAGGAAGAGGACAGCTTTGAGATCATCACAGCACCGGACGATTTCAGTGCTGTACGTGAGGCTCTTGAGAAAGCCGGGATCCCGCTTGTAGAAGCACAGATCGCCATGATCCCGCAGACCTATGTGGAGCTGACGGATGATCAGGCTATCAAAGATCTTCACAGAACACTGGATCTTCTTGATGATGACGACGACGTTACTGACGTATGGACAAACTGGGACGAATGATCTCTGAATAGAAAGTAATATTTTGCATATAATACCTCCAGAATTTCAGATTCCGGAGGTATTTTTTTATGGAAAAACAGAGCGAAGAGGGAAAACAGAAGGAACTGGACCGGGAAGCGAGCCGGAACGAACAGATCCGGGAAACCGGGCAGGCAGTGCTCGATGGAAATTCCCGGAAGCATAAAGTGGAGCTTCTGACGGTGATCGGGGAAATCGAAGGTCATGAATCCGCGCCGTCTCACAGCAAAACAACCAAGTATGAGCATGTATTGCCAAAGCTGGCTCTCATTGAGGACGATGAGGAGATCGAGGGACTTCTGATCCTTTTAAATACGGTAGGAGGAGATGTGGAGGCAGGGCTTGCTATTGCGGAGATGATCGCGTCTCTGAGTATCCCTACGGTTTCCCTGGTGCTGGGCGGGGGACATTCCATAGGTGTACCCATGGCGGTATCAGCAGATTATTCCTTTATCGTGCCAAGTGCTACCATGGTGGTCCATCCGGTACGCCAGAACGGAATGTTCATCGGCGTGGCGCAGTCCTACCGCAATATGGAAAAGATCCAGGACCGGATCATTGCCTTTGTATCCGGACATTCACATATCACGGCAGAACGGATGGAGGAGCTGATGCTGGATACCTCCCAGCTTGTAAAAGATGTGGGGACTATGCTGGAGGGTGAGGAAGCGGTAAAGGAAGGACTCATCGATGAAGTAGGAGGGATCCGGGAGGCACTGGACCGATTGTATACCCTTATCGAAAGGAAAAAAACACAGAAATAACCAGTTTTGTATGTGGCTTTTGATGATGTTAGTTGTATAAGACTAACATGGTTGCGCTGTGCTGTGGTAAAGAATTTTGACAGAAATTGTAAATCTACTCTTGTCATATGCTGATTTTTAGCGTATTATTAATAAAGGTTTATAATTTGCGCGAGGAGGAAGACCATGTATAAGGTTTTAAAAGCTGAAACGCTGGCAGCTAAGATCCATCTTATGGTTGTGCATGCACCACGTGTGGCAAGCCACTGTCTGCCAGGACAATTTATCATTGTGAAACTTGACGAAAAGGGAGAGAGGATCCCGCTTACCATCTGCGATTACGATCGCGAGGCCGGTACAGTTACCATCGTATTCCAGGAGATCGGAGCATCTACCATTAAGATGTCCGCACTGAAGGCGGGAGATTCATTCCGTGATTTCGTAGGACCTCTGGGATGTCCGTCTGAGTTCGTCCATGAGGATATCGAAGAACTTAAGAAGAAAAAAATGGTATTCGTAGCCGGTGGTGTCGGTACCGCACCTGTTTATCCGCAGGTTAAATGGCTCCATGAGCACGGCATCACAGCGGATGTTATCCTTGGTTCCAAGACTAAGGATATGGTTATCCTTGAGAAAGAGCTTGGCGCTGTTTCCAATCTTTATGTTACAACAGATGACGGTTCCTATGGCCGTTCCGGTATGGTAACAAAGACTCTTGAGGATCTTGTGACAAACGAGGGCAAGCATTATGACGTCTGTGTAGCGATCGGACCGATGATCATGATGAAATTTGTCTGTCTTCTTACCAAGAAGCTTGGTATCCACACAATTGTCAGCATGAACCCGATCATGGTTGACGGAACCGGTATGTGCGGCGCTTGTCGTCTCCAGGTCGGTGATGAGATCAAATTTGCCTGCGTAGACGGACCGGAGTTCGACGGACATCTCGTTGATTTCGATCAGGCTATGAAGAGAAGCCAGATGTATAAGACCCAGGAGGGCCGTGCATTACTGAAGCTTCAGGAAGGCGATACCCACCACGGTGGATGCGGACATTGCGGAGGTGACAACTAATGGCAGATGCAAAAATGTTAAAAAAAGTTCCTGTAAGAGAGCAGGATCCGAAGGTACGTGCGACAAACTTCGAGGAAGTATGTCTTGGATATAATCAGGAAGAAGCAATGGAAGAGGCACAGAGATGCCTTGGCTGTAAAAAACCGAAATGTGTAGAGGGATGTCCGGTATCCATCAATATTCCGGGATTTATCGAGCACATCAAAGAAGGCAACATGGAAGAGGCTTACAAGGTGATCGGTTTATCTTCCGCACTTCCGGCTATCTGTGGTCGTGTATGTCCGCAGGAATCCCAGTGTGAGGGACAGTGTATCCGCGGTAAGAAGGGCGAGGCTGTTTCTATCGGTAAGCTGGAGAGATTCGTTGCAGACTATGCTCTGGAGCATGATATCAAACCTGCAGGAGCAGAGGTTAAGAACGGACATAAGGTTGCAGTGATCGGTTCCGGTCCATCCGGACTTACCTGTGCAGGTGACCTTGCAAAGGCAGGATACGATGTAACTGTATTCGAGGCTCTTCATGAGCTTGGTGGTGTTCTTGTTTACGGTATTCCGGAGTTCCGTCTTCCGAAGCAGAAGGTTGTTAAGAAAGAGATCGAGAAGGTCAAAGAGCTTGGCGTTAAATTCGAGACAAACGTTGTCATCGGTAAATCCACTACCATCGATCAGCTGATCGAGGATGAGGGATTTGAGGCTGTATTCATCGGTTCCGGTGCAGGACTTCCGATGTTCATGGGTATCCCGGGTGAGAATGCAAGCGGTGTATTCTCCGCAAACGAGTACCTGACAAGAAGCAACCTCATGAAAGCATTCGATGATTCCTATGATACACCGATCGCAGCAGGCAAAAAGGTTGCAGTTGTCGGCGGTGGTAACGTTGCCATGGATGCTGCAAGAACAGCGCTGAGACTTGGTGCTGAGGTACATATCGTATACAGAAGAAGTGAGGCAGAGCTTCCTGCACGAGCAGAGGAAGTTCATCACGCTAAGGAAGAGGGCATCATCTTTGATCTTCTTACAAATCCGAAGGAGATCCTCGTTGATGAGAACGGCCACGTAAACGGTATGAAGGTTGTCAAGATGGAGCTTGGTGAGCCGGATGCATCCGGAAGAAGACGTCCGGTAGAGATTCCTGGTTCCGAGTATGATATGGATGTAGATACTGTCATCATGTCTCTTGGTACTTCACCGAACCCGCTGATTTCTTCCACAACCAAGGGCCTTGACATCAACAAGAGAAGATGTATCGTTGCCGAGGAAGAAACCGGTAAGACATCCAAGGACGGCGTATATGCCGGTGGTGATGCCGTTACAGGTGCAGCTACCGTAATCCTTGCCATGGGTGCAGGTAAAGCTGGTGCAAAAGGTATCGACGAATATCTGAAAAATAAATAAGCAGAAAGTCTGTTTATAAACAGATCCTCCGACTGTGTTTTCTGATGCAGCCGGAGGATTTTTTTTCTTGCAGATTAAAAAAAAGAACATTTGTTTGAAACTTTTGCCAAGTGAAGATTGTAAGTTTTACTCAGTTATGCTATAATGTGTTGGAAAAAATTTAAGAAAAGGAAATATCATTATGTCAGTGATACATGCGATTATATTGGGAATCATTCAGGGAATCACCGAATTTCTGCCGGTGAGCAGCTTCGGACATCTCTGTGGAGTGCAGGATCTTTTGGGCGGTACCAGAGGCTCCGGTGTGCTTTTTGAAGTGATGCTCCATCTGGGAACTATGATAGCTCTGATCCTTGTTTTTCTGAAGGACATCAAGAAGATCGGGATCGAGCTGATCGGAATGATACTGGATCTGATCGGAAATGCCAATATTTTTCTCTATAACCGTAGGACTGGGAAAGAGCTTACTTACGCAAAGATCATAAGCGGAACTTACCGGAAGCTTACTGCCCTGATCATGGTATCCACTATTCCTACAGTCCTGATCGGATATCAGTGCAAACGACTTGTTGTGCGAAGCGCATCCTCACACATGTTTTCCGGGATCGGAATCCTTCTTACAGGTGTGATCCTCCTTGTTGTGGACTACAGTAATGTCAATGGCAGCAAGGGAACAAAAGAAACCAGCTTCGGAGATGCTATGTGGATGGGTATCTGCCAGGGTCTTTCTGTGTTTCCGGGACTTTCCAGGCTTGGACTTACCATGAGCGCAGGACTTTTCTGCGGCCTCGGAAGAAAGTTTGCAGTGAAATATTCGCTGCTGATGAGCATTCCGGCTGTGGTGGGAGCTTTTTTTGTGGAGATGGGAGAGTTCACTTCTGTTCATATGACTGTTGGCCAGGGATTTACTTATGTTCTTGGAATGATCGTGGCCGGGATCACAGGCTATCTGGTGATCCGTTTTATGCTTAAGCTTTCGAATCAGGTCAGACTGCGTTATTTTGCATTTTATTCTTTTGCAGCCGGAATCCTTATTCTGGCAGCGAATTATATTTGATATCAACTGGGAGGAGTCTGACAATGGCAGCTTCAAAAACGACAAAAAAAAGAAAAAGAAAACCTGCGGCGAAGCAGCAGCCTGTCGGTAACCGCTTTCAGACAGAGATTCTGATCCTTGTGATGTTTGCGGCCTGCCTGATCCTGATGATCAGTGCATTTGGTATGGGAGGGATCGTAGGAAATGCCATCAGTGCCGTATGCTTTGGCATCATGGGACTTTGTGCATATATTTTCCCGATCCTGCTTTTTGCCGGAGTTACGTTCCTGATCGTGAACAATACCAACCGCCTTGCCTACAAAAAGGTACTGGCGGGCGTGGTATTTTTTGTGTTCCTCTGCGGCTTTCTTCAGCTGATCACAGAGGGCTATACGCCAAGCACCACGTTTTCGGATTATTATTCACTGAGTTCGGAATACCGTACCGGCGGTGGAGTATTCGGTGGTGCAGTATGTATTTCCACAGCATCCGCTTTTGGTGTTGTGGGTGGAACTGTGATCATCGTTCTGGTGCTTCTTGTGTCTCTCATCATCATAACACAGAGATCCTTCTTCGGATTTATGAATAAGATCCTGGACTTTTTTACAGATGCAGCAAGAGAGGGCAGAGAAGCTTATCTTGAGGGACAGCCGGACAGAGAAAAGCAGAAGGAGCTTCGCAGAAAGATCCGTGCGGAAAAAAGAGCGGAGAAGATCCGCCGGCTGGAAGAAGAGCTGGAGGAAGAAGAACTTGCCCTTACAGAGAAAGATCCGGAAAATATCTCAAAAAAACAAAAGAAAAAAACAAGAAGATCGCAGAAAGAAAGACAGGCTGCGGTGAAGGCGAACCGGGAAGGAGAATTTAATCTTCCTTCTTTCCTTGATGAACAAAAGGCTGTACTTCCGGCAGATACAGATCTGACAGAAGAGGATCCAGGGCTTGATGAGAAACCGGAGGAGCATGCTCAGCCGCTGGAATTCCAGATCCACCGTTCACAGTCCCAGCCGGCCCGGGAAGAGTCGGAGGAGCCGGATTTCGAAAGAGAAATGCAGGAAGCCGAAGAGGAGGATGCTTATGCCGGCTA
>QWCK01004848.1_pt1 | contig 12786 bp, 7 predicted proteins | sample 1972571 | NCBI WGS metagenome assembly QWCK01 (sample SAMN09866710, study PRJNA288562) | Human gut metagenome isolate term2_stool, whole genome shotgun sequencing... | isolation source: gut | host: Homo sapiens | place: USA: California
AGTACCGGATAGCTGAGCATCAGCTGTTCATAGTCTGCAGTCAGGGAAGTACCAAGATTCAGGTCACTTAAATTGACTACAGAATCGTCTGAGGCAGATACTACGTAAAGCTTGGCTGTGGATTCATAGGTAGGTGCGATAAAGAAAAGGGAATACGCACCCAGAAGTACAGCGCCTGCAATAAGACTGATCAGCAGATAACGCCATTTGTCTAACAAGACGTTGCCTAGATCCACAAGGTCGATTTCCACCTCGTCGTTTGTGAGTTCTTCGTTCATGTCGGGTCTCCTTAATTTTGTTTATTGTAGCTGTTTAGAATCTTCTCTTCTACGATTTATTTTCTAACAGGAAAATTATTTCTTTTCCTTATAAAAAAGCGAAAGGATCGCTTCCTGAAGGCTGTTCGGATCAGGAGTGAAAGTCTGCCAGCCATCCTCGTCGAAGTCGGCAGTTCCTTCTATGGATACTTTCTCCTCCTCTTTCTCATCGGAAAGAAGAAGGGCAAGACGGGAAAACTTCTTGGCACTGATGTTGGTAGTCATGTAGTCCTCAAGTGCATGATAAAGATCCAGCGGGAACGTCTTATCTTCACTGCATTTCGCCTGGAAAACAGGCTTGAAAGCTTCCTCGTACTGGGCCTGACGGCTCATCCGGTTCTCGTTCAGTCCGTCGGCAACGGTCTTGCGCTCACGGATGAAGCGCTCAGCGTCCTTACCGTGCAGAGTTACGGTCTGTCCCTTGATCAGTGTGTCACTGTCCGGGAAATCATCCTCGATGGTGACGGTGACACCGCCAACCATATCATTTACCACTTCAATGGCGCTCATGTTTACCATTGCAAAGCCGTCAATCTTGTGACCGCCAAGGAGCGTGGAAACTGCATCCACAGTATTCTCTGCACGGGTCTCATGATCCAGGCTCATGGCGTGTGCCAGGGAAATCTGGCATTCTGTGGTATCTATGTAAGAGCCGTCATCTGCAAGGCTCTTCACCGGAGTCATGGTGTTCCGGTCGATGGTGAGAAACTTGCAGGTGTCTGTGCTTCTGTCGCGGACAAGCACAAGCAGCACATCACACTGACCGGTGCCGTCGTATTCCTTGATCTCGGTTACCTTATCCGGAGAATCAATTCCGGCGAAAAGGTAAGTCTCAAGATTCCCTTTCGGAACATAGGTAACACCTTTATAAGTAATCTGGTCAGTATCCTGTGTGGAAGAGGATGCGCTCCGGGTCACAGCATGGCTGTTGGCAGAAGTGAGAACACCTGCAGCTGAGCCTATGCCAAGAACGCCGGCGGCAAGTCCTATGGCGAGATATTTTATTTTTTTATTTTTATTCTGTCTGGAAATTTGATTATGACGCATTGATTCCTTTCTGCAGACCGAGGTATACTTCGCAGCTGTTCACTCCGTTCACAGCAACACGCTCCGTGATGCACAGAAATCATGCATTTGCATGATTTCGCGCCGCAATTCTCGGGTTTTCTGTGAGCCTTGCTCACAAAAAACACCTCGCGGAACATTCCCTGTGAACAGTAACGGAACAGTACCTGTAAACCGTCACTCTGAAAATTACATATTGACAAAACTTAGAATCTGTTATTTACTTCACATTATAAAATATCATATTGTATAAATATTATATTGCTTTACCACAATATGTACTGATTTTATCACGGTTTGGTCTGGATATCAACCTGCTCTGTCATTTTTGGGCAAAATAAGGTGACGAAAAAAATCGTTTTCCTCTGGGATTTTTTGTGCTATACTTATACAACGTATAGATTTCAGAGGAAATTTACTGGAGGAAAAAATGGAAAATCGCGAACGATATAAGAGACTGATCATGTTTTTGGCGTCTGCGGTGATCATAGCTATTGAAACATTGCTTTTCGCCTATATCTGGTATAAATTTTATGCCCACAAGGAGGTCATCGGCAGACGCTTTGACAGAGGCAATCAGGTAGTCATTGGCCTGTATGTGCTGATGATATACTTCTTTTATAAAATTTACGGTGGTTTTAAGGTGGGTTATCTGCGGGTATTTGAAGTAATCTATTCCCAGATCCTGTCTGTGTGCTGCGTGAATTTTATTACCTATTTACAGTTGTGCCTGATCGGCCGCTGGCGTCTGGGAGAGCATCTGACACCTATGCTGGCTATGATGGGGATTGACCTGGTGATCGTTGTCATATGGGTGGTTGGTATGCGTTATGTGTACACCAGACTGTATCCGCCCAGACAGATGCTGATGATTTATGGCGGACGTAATCCGGGAGATTTAAGGAATAAGTTTGAGACCAGAGAGGATAAATATGCCATTAAAGAGATGGCATCCCTTTCCCTTGGCCTTGACGTGATCAAGGAGAAGATCAACGGATATAAAGCAGTTGTGATCGGGGATATCCCGTCCCACGAACGAAATCTTCTCCTGAAATACTGCTTTGAGAAGGATATCCGCTGTTATTCTATTCCGAAGCTTTCTGATATTATGCTCCGGAATGCAGACGATATTCATTTATTTGATACCACGCTTCTTCTTTCCAGAAACCTGCGTCTGACAGCAGAGCAGCTGTTTTTCAAAAGAATTGTGGATATTATATTTTCCCTGGCAGGGCTGGTGATTGCATCTCCGTTTATGATTCTGATCGCACTTGCTATTAAGCTTTATGATGGCGGTCCTGTTTTTTATAAGCAGCCGCGTCTTACGAAGGATAAGCAGATCTTTATGATCCTGAAATTCAGAAGCATGAAAATGGACTCTGAAGTGAAGGGTGCCCAGCTGGCGAAGAAAGAGGATGACAGGATCACACCGGTCGGGAAGCTTATCCGCCGGATCCATTTCGATGAGCTGCCACAGATTTTTAATATCCTGAAAGGTGATATGTCTCTGGTAGGCCCAAGACCGGAGCGGCCGGAAATTGCTGCACTGTATAGCGAGAGGATCCCTGAATTTGATTACCGCCTGAAAGTGAAGGCCGGACTTACCGGTTATGCCCAGGTTTATGGTAAATACAACACGACACCTTATGATAAGCTGAAACTGGATCTCACCTATATTGAGACCTATTCTCTGAAGCTGGATCTGAAGCTTTTGATGCTTACCTTCAAAATCCTTTTCCAGAAGGAAAATACAGAAGGGGTTGAGGCATGGCAGAAGACAGCTGGCCAGGAGAAAAACGAGGAGAATGATTAAGACTGAGACTGAGGAGGAAATTTTATGTGTGGAATTGTTGGTTATGTAGGAGATGAACAGGCGGCACCGATTTTGCTGACAGGCCTTTCCAAGCTGGAATACAGAGGCTATGATTCAGCAGGTATCGCAGTTCGAAACGAGGCAACTGATAAGATCGCAATCGTAAAGGCGAAAGGGCGTCTGAAAACTTTGATCGAGAAGACAGACGGCGGTTCAGCCGTACCGGGTACCTGCGGTATCGGTCATACCCGCTGGGCGACTCATGGAGAGCCTTCTGAGACAAATGCCCATCCTCATTGTACAGATGATAAGTCCGTAGTACTTGTTCATAATGGAATTATCGAGAATTATCAGGAGCTGAAGGCGAAGCTTCTTCGTTCCGGTTATACGTTCTATTCACAGACAGATACAGAAGTGGCTGTGAAGCTGGTAGATTACTACTATAAGAAAACCGGAACTCCGTTGGAAGCAATCTCCAGAGCAATGCTCCGTATCCGCGGTTCTTATGCATTTGGTGTTATTTTCAAGGACTATCCGGGCAAACTGTTTGCAGCCCGCAAGGACAGTCCGCTGATCATTGGAAAGAGCGAGAACGGAAGCCTTATCGCTTCTGATGTTCCTGCGATCCTGGATCAGACCAGAAGAGTTTATTATATCGGCAATCTTGAAATTGCGGAGCTTTCCCGTGATGAGATCCATTTCTACAATATCGACCGTGAAGAGATTGAGAAAGACGTTGTGGAGATCCAGTGGGATGCAGCTGCTGCTGAGAAGGGCGGCTATGAGCACTTTATGCTGAAAGAGATCCATGAGCAGCCGAAGGCTGTTCAGGACACCATTGGCGCTTATGTAAAAGAGGGACACATTGATTTTTCTGAGACAGGGCTTACAGATGAGAAGCTGGCTTCTCTTAAGAGAATCTATATCATCGCCTGCGGTTCTGCTTACCATGTTGGTATGGTTGGCAAATATGTGATCGAATCCATGGCGAAGATCCCGGTTGAGGTGGATGTGGCTTCTGAGTTCCGTTACCGTGATCCGATCCTTGTGGAGGATTCCATGGTGGTTATTATTTCCCAGTCTGGAGAGACTGCAGACAGCCTGGCTGCCCTTCGTCTTGCCAAGGATAGAAATGTTCCGGTACTTAGTGTAGTCAATGTTGTAGGCTCCAGCATTGCAAGAGAGAGCGATTATACGTTATATACTTATGCAGGACCTGAGATTTCTGTTGCCACCACCAAGGCTTACAGCACCCAGCTGATCGTCATGTATCTGCTGGCTATCCAGAGTGCTTTTGTCCAGGGAAAGCTTGAGGAGGGAAAAGTGACCCGTCTGCTTGCTGAGATGGAGACCCTGCCGGACAAGATCAGCCGTGTTCTGGATGATAAAGAGCGTATCCAGTGGTTTGCAAGCAAGTATGCAAATGCCCATGATATTTTCTTCATCGGACGCGGAATTGACTATGCTATCAGCATGGAAGGAAGCCTGAAGATGAAGGAGATCAGTTACATTCATTCTGAGGCTTACGCAGCAGGGGAGCTGAAGCACGGAACAATCAGCCTTGTAGAGGATGGTACTCTGGTGATCGGTGTGATGACCCAGAAGGATCTTTTTGAGAAGACACTGAGCAATATGGTTGAGGTAAAGAGCCGTGGTGCTTATCTGATGGGACTGACCAGCTATGGCAATTACAGTATTGAGGATACCGCTGATTTCTCCGTATATGTTCCCAAGACGGAGAAGTATTTCACAACCAGCCTTGCAATTGTTCCGCTGCAGTTGATGGGATATTATGTCAGCGTAGCGAAGGGCCTGGATGTGGACAAGCCGAGAAACCTGGCGAAATCTGTTACTGTAGAATAATGTTATTAAATAGCTGAATTATATTTCTAAACAACAGAAAAAAGACAATATTGTTATAAACATAAACATGGCGCGGAGAAGTGGCTTCTTCGCGCTGTTTATTTGGAAACGAAATAGTGGGATTGTTCGAACAAAATGGGGCGTGAAAAAGATATGGAAGAAAAAAGGTACAGGATCATAGGTACTGCCGGACATATTGATCATGGTAAAACCTGGCTGGTCAAGGCGCTGACAGGCACGGATACGGATCGCCTGGCAGAGGAAAAAAGGCGGGGGATTACAATTGAAAATGGTTTTGCGTTTCTGAAATTTCCGGATGGCAGGGAAGCTGGGATTATTGACGTGCCAGGCCATGAAAGGTTTATAAAGAATATGCTGGCTGGAGCTGGCGGAATTGATATTGCCATGGTAGTGATCGCAGTAGATGAGGGAGTTATGCCTCAGACCAGGGAACATCTGGCAATACTTTCCCTGCTTGGTATTCAAAAGGGTGTGCTTGTGCTCACCAAAGGTGACCTGGAATGGAAAAAGGGACTTGACCAGGAAATCAGGGAATTTGCAGAGGGAACGTTTCTGGAAAATGCGGATGTGGTAGTGACCAGTGCTGTGGATGGGCGTGGGATTGAGGAACTGCGCAGGGTGTTGTGGAAACTGTGCACAGCCGGAAAAAACACGGGAAATCAGAAGCCTTCCCAAAAAGAAGGTGACAGCTGCACAGGCAGAATGGGGACAAAAGCATCTGCGTTTCGCCTGCCCATAGATCGTGTGTTTTCTCTAAAGGGTTTTGGAACTGTAGTGACCGGGACGCTGCTTGATGGCAGTTTAGGCTTGAATTATGACGCCATGCTTTATCCCAGAACTGAAAGGGTAAAAATTCGAGGGATTCAGGTGCATGGTCAGGAAGTATCCGAAGCTGTTCCGGGACAGCGGGTGGCAGTGAACCTTCCGGGGATTGGAAAAGAGCAGATCTCCCGGGGAGAAATTCTGGCAGCAGCAGGAAGTATGGAAGGTACCATGATAGCAGATGTACGGCTGCAGCTGTTGAAGTCAGGACAGCGTACTTTAAAAAGCGGTACCCGTGTTCATCTTTATCATGGGGCAGCAGAACTGGTGTGTAAAATAATTCTGTTTGACAGAGAAGTGCTGAAGCCCGGTGAAGAGGCCGTAGTCCAGCTTCGGATGGAGCAGATGACGGCAATGAAAGCAGGGGATCATTTTGTTATAAGATTTTATTCGCCAGTAGAAACCATCGGCGGTGGAGTTGTGCTGAATCCCAATGGGGTAAAAAGGAAAAAAAGACAGAATGCAGATGCTGTTGTTCATTGTGCATGTACCGGAAAGGAAAGAAAAAAAGCACATGCTTCAGGAAAAATAACAGAAGAAATATGTGGGAATTCTGTCTTTTTGCAGCTGCAGGAATTATATCTGAAATCGGGCTTTATGCCTCCGCTGACAGATGAAGTGAAGAAAGTATTTTCCGGTGAGCGGGATTTTTCAGAAGTGTTCTTTGCCATGGTGCGGGACGGTGTTCTTGTACGGTTTGACGAGAAGCATTATATGCACTGGGAAATGCGGCAGAAAGCTCTGGATATGGCGTATCTGTTATATGAAGAAAAGGGTATGATCCAGACTGGAGAATTTCGTGACCGTCTGGGAATATCCCGTAAATGTGCGATCATACTGCTGGAGAGGTTTGACAGAGAGCGGATTACAGTTATGGAAAATGGAGGAAGAGTGTTAAAACGAAACTTGCAGCAGGCAGACCGGTCTCAATGAGAAGAGTAAGAATGGAAAGTTGGGTACGTTTTTGGCGGGAACATATGGGAATCGAACCCATCCGGGACGGGATTAGCGCCCCACACTGGTTTTGAAGACCAGGAGGCACACCGGCACCTATCTGCTCCCAGTGAGAGTATAGCGGAGATTGGAAGCTTCGTCAACCACAGTCTTTGGGTCCGAAACCTTTCTTTGATTCCCTATTGACTAAGAGGGGGCAGATAAAGTAGAATAGTATTATTCGGGATAGTGTACCTTGTAGCCTTTTTCAAACATGCTATGGTATGGAGGAGCTGTTGAATTGGGCTGTGTTTTGCATATCCCGATTATAATGGATGTTTTCACATTACCAGATTACAGTATTGAAGAATATCCGAAGAGGAGAAAAATATGGCAGAGACAGTTAGAGTTGTAGTAGATGCCATGGGCGGAGACAACGCTCCGGCAGAACCAGTGAAAGCAGCCGTAGAGGCTGTTGCCGAGAGGGAAGACATTGATGTGATCCTTACCGGCAGGCAGGATGTAATTGAGAAAGAGCTGAGTAAATTTCAGAATTACCCCAAGGAAAGAATCCAGATCGTGAATACCACAGAGGTGATCGAGACAGCAGAGCCTCCGGTTCTGGCAATCCGTAAGAAGAAAGATTCTTCCATTGTGGTAGGACTGAATCTTGTGAAGAAGCAGGAAGCAGAAGCATTTGTTTCCTCTGGAAGCTCAGGCGCTATTTTAGTAGGTGGTCAGGTGATCGTAGGAAGAAGCAAAGGAGTACAGCGTCCGCCGCTGGCACCCTTGATTCCCACCCAGAATGGTGTGTCACTTCTTATTGACTGCGGTGCGAACGTAGATGCCAGACCAGAGCATCTGGTACAGTTTGCGAAGATGGGTTCCATCTATATGGAAGACGTGGTTGGAATCAAGAACCCTCGTGTTGCCATTGTAAACATTGGTGCAGAGGAGGAGAAGGGAAATGCCCTTGTGAAGGAGACGTTCCCTCTTTTGAAGGAATGCTCGGGGATCAATTTCATCGGAAGTATTGAAGCAAGGGATATTCCGGCTGGTTATGCAGATGTGATTGTCTGCGAGGCTTTTGTCGGGAACGTGATCCTGAAGCTTTATGAAGGACTTGGAAGTACCTTTATGAAGATGCTTAAAACCGGCCTTATGAAAGACACCCGCAGCAAGGTTGGAGCTCTTCTGGTGAAACCGGCCGTCAAAGAAACCATGAAGGCATTTGATGCAAGTGAGTACGGCGGAGCTCCTCTTCTGGGTCTTAAGGGACTGGTTGTGAAGACACACGGCAGTGCCAGGGCGGTTGAGATTCGTCACGCTATTTTTCAGTGTGTTCAGTTCAGACAGCAGAAGATCAATGAGAAAATCGCTGCCCATATGGTGGAAGAGACACCAGAAAAAGCATGATCATCCATGCATTGCAGCAGACTCTTCGGCAAAGACCTGCCGGGGGTCTGCCAGCTAGTCAGAGGGAAGGAAGTTTATCATGGAAAAAAAGTTAAAAGCATTGGAGAACCGGATCGGTTATGAGTTCAGGAACAGGAACCTTCTGATCCTTGCACTGACACATAGTTCCTATGCAAACGAGAAGAAGCTTGGTAAGGCAGGCTGCAACGAGCGTCTGGAGTTTCTTGGAGATGCAGTTCTGGAGCTGATCAGCAGTGATTTTCTCTATAAGAAGTTCACCCAGATTCCAGAGGGCGAATTGACCAAGAAGAGAGCCAGCCTGGTTTGCGAACCCAGTCTTGCTTATTGTGCAAGAGATTTTGGACTGCCGCAGTATCTGCTCCTTGGAAAAGGTGAGGACATGACTGGTGGAAGAAACCGTGACTCTATTGTTTCCGATGCAACAGAGGCTCTGCTTGGAGCTATCTATCTGGACGGTGGTTTTGCTAGCGCAAAGGAGTTTGTTCTGAAATTCATTCTGAACGATCTTGAGAACAAACAGCTCTTTTATGATAGCAAGACCATCCTGCAGGAAATCGTACAGGAGAAGGGAACCCATCTTGTGGAGTACCATCTGATAAAAGAAGAAGGCCCGGATCACAATAAAAGCTTTACCGTGGATGTGCTTGTCAGCGGTCATGTGATGGGTACCGGAGTAGGACATACCAAGAAAGCTGCCGAGCAGGAAGCTGCTTACCAGGCTATCCGGAAGATGAGAAAATAATAACAAGGATTCGAATACATGTATTTAAAAAATATTGAAGTGCACGGGTTTAAGTCCTTTGCACAGAAAATCAATTTCGAATTTCATAATGGAATTACGGGAATCGTTGGCCCCAACGGCAGTGGGAAAAGCAACGTAGGTGATGCGGTCCGCTGGGTCCTTGGAGAACAGAGCGCCAAGCAGCTTCGAGGCGGAAACATGCAGGACGTTATTTTTTCCGGCACGGAGACCAGAAAGCCCCTTAGCTTTGCTTCTGTTGCCATTACTCTGGATAACAGCGATCACAAGCTTCCGGTTGATTTTAATGAGGTTACGGTTACCCGAAGACTTTACCGCTCCGGTGAAAGTGAATATCTTATTAATGGAAGTGCCTGTCGTCTGAAGGATATTAATGAGATGTTTTACGATACCGGTATTGGTAAAGAGGGCTATTCCATCATCGGGCAGGGACAGATCGATAAGATCTTAAGCGGTAAGCCGGAAGAGCGCCGTGAGCTTTTTGACGAAGCTGCCGGAATCGTAAAGTTTAAGCGAAGAAAGGCAACTACCATTAAGAAGCTGCAGGACGAACAGGGAAATCTGGTGCGTGTTACCGATATTTTAAGTGAGCTTACCAGACAATTGAGTCCTTTGGAGCGCCAGTCCGAGACAGCCAGAATTTATCTTGCCAAAAGAGACACTTTGCGGGAATTGGATGTGAACAGTTTTCTTCTGGAAAACGAGGAGACCAGCCGTGAATTAAAAGAGCTGGATACCAAGAATACCAGGGCCGCTGAGGAGCTGGAGGAGAATCAGAAGGCCTACGAGCAGACAAAAGTGGAATATGACCGTCTTGAAGAGGAACTGGAACAGTTGAATTCCCAGATGGATCAGCTGCGTGAAGAGACGCAGAATAAGGCAATCCGCAGGCAGCAGCTGGATGGCGAGACCAAGGTACTTCGGGAACAGATTTTGTCCGGAGTGCAGAGTGAAGAGCATTACAAGAGCCGTCTGCAGTCCATTGAGGCGGATCTGAAGGAACGCCAGGAGTCTCTGGAGAGGCAGGAGGCGGAGAAATCCCAGCTCCATGCAGCTCTTCTGGAAGCAAGGAAGCGCCAGGAGGCAGAAGAGGACCGGATTTCCAATATTCAGGCACAGATCGAAGAGTGCTCCCAGGCAGTGGAGAATGGCAAGAACGAGATTATCGAGCTTCTCAATACCCGTGCCACTACCAAGGGAAAAGCCCAGCGTTTCGATACCATGATGGAGCAGATCGATATCCGTAAAGCGGGAATCAGTCAGAGACAGCTTCATTTGAAAACAGAGGAAGCCCAGCAGCAGAGTGAGCTGGAGAGGGCAAAGGAGAAGTTTCAGGGAATTACCACACTTATCCAGGACATGAATGCAGAGTGTCAGCGCCTGGATAATGAAGTACATAAAATTACAGATGAATTAAAGAAACAGAACGGCCAGATGGAAATCGGCCAGAGTGCATATCACCGTGAGGCTTCCAGGCTGGAATCTTTGAAAAATATTACAGAGCGCTATGACGGATACGGAAACAGTATCCGCCGTGTAATGGAACAGAAGGACCGGGTACCGGGAATTAAGGGTGTTGTAGCGGATCTGATCCAGGTAAATAAGGAGTATGAGATCGCCATTGAGACGGCTCTTGGCGGAAGTATTCAGAACATTGTCACAGACAATGAACAGACTGCCAAGCACATGATTGAATTTCTGAAGAAAAACCGTTTCGGCCGTGCTACGTTCCTTCCACTTAACAGTATCAATACTAGAAGTGGTTTTACCCAGAGGGATGCGCTGCAGGAGCCGGGAGTGATCGGGCTTGCCAGTGAACTGGTAACTACAGGTCCGGAGTATGCCGGACTTGCTACTTATCTTCTGGGTCGTGTGCTTGTGGTGGATCACATTGACAATGCCATTGCCATTGCGCGAAAGTACCGGCACAGTCTTCGCATGGTAACTGTGGAGGGTGAATCCTTCAGTCCGGGCGGTTCTATGTCAGGTGGTTCTTTTAAGAATAACAGCAACCTTCTTGGCCGCCGCCGTGAGATCGAAGAACTGGAATCCAGTGTGAAGGCTCTTCGAAAAGACATGGATGACATGCAGACTGCTATTAATGATAATCGAAGCAAGCGCAATGTTATGCGTGACACCATTGCAGATCTGCAGGAAAAACTGCGTCAGCAGTATGTTGCCCAGAACACGGCGAAGATGAACATTAACCAGGTAGAAGCCAAAACAAAGGAAATCCAGGCTGGCTACGGAGAGATTCAGAGAGAGCAGATGGAAATCCGCCGTCAGATCGAGGAGGCAGAGGCTGATCACAGCAAGATTGCCGAAGAATTGAAGGCTTCTGAGCAGGATGAGAAAGAACTGGAGACTTTTATCCAGAATAAACAGGAAGAATTAGAGACCTGGAGGGCTTCTGAGCAGGAGGTTTCCAGGAAACTGGAGGCTCTTCGTCTGGAAGCAAGTACAGCCCAGCAGAAAGAAAGCTTCGCAGCAGAGACTCTGGGCCGTCTGACCCATGAGATGGAAGCTCTTCGCCAGGAGGAAGCAGATATTCATGAAACGCTGGAGCTTGGCGGCGAAGAGAATGAGAGAAAGCGCCAGTCTGTAGAGAACCTGGAGGCAGTGATCCGGACTTTGGAAGAGGATGAAACCAAGGCGAAGGCTCAGATGGAGAGCTGGCAGAGTGTGAAGGATGAAAAAAATGCCAGCCATAAGGCATTTTTTGAGAAGCGGGATCAGCTGTCCGGCAGGATTTCACTTCTGGACAAAGAGTGTTACCGTCTGAAAAGTCAGATCGAGAAGCTGGAAGAGCACAGGGAATCTCAGATTTCCTATATGTGGAATGAGTATGAGATCACCCCGAACAATGCCCTTCAGTACAAAAAAGAAGAGCTGAACGATCTGAAAGCCATGAAGAAAGAAATTGCCCAGGTGAAGGATGAAATCCGTAAGCTTGGTAACGTTAATGTAAATGCAATTGAGGAATATAAGGAGATTTCAGAGCGTCATGCTTTCCTTTCCGGACAGTATGAGGATCTGAAAACCGCAGAAGCGCAGCTGGAGAACATTATCCAGGAACTGGATGAGGGAATGCGTAAACAGTTTACGGAGAAATTCCAGGATATCCAGAGAGAGTTTGACAAGGCTTTCAAGGAATTGTTTGGAGGCGGTAAGGGCACTCTGGAGCTTGAGGAAGACGTGGATATTCTGGAAGCAGGAATTCGCATTATTTCCCAGCCGCCGGGCAAAAAGCTTCAGAATATGATGCAGCTTTCCGGTGGAGAGAAGGCACTTACTGCAATTGCTCTTTTGTTTGCAATCCAGAACCTGAAGCCGTCGCCATTCTGTCTTCTTGATGAGATCGAGGCGGCACTTGACGATTCGAATGTAGGTCGTTTCGCAGGCTATCTTCAGAAGTTGACGAAGAACACGCAATTCATTATAATAACACACAGGCGTGGTACTATGAATGCCGCAGACAGGCTTTATGGTATTACCATGCAGGAGAAAGGAGTCTCCACGCTGGTTTCCGTTGATCTTGTGGAAAACCAGCTTACGCAGTAAAAGGAGGAGAGGAAATGGCAGAGGAAAAGAAAGGCTTTTTTAAAAGACTTGTCAGTGGCCTGACAAAAACAAGAGACAACATCGTGGCAGGATTTGATTCTCTTTTCACCGGCTATTCAACAATAGATGATGATTTTTATGAGGAACTGGAAGAAATCCTGATCATGGGTGACATTGGAATCAATGCTACCACA
>QWCK01004851.1_pt1 | contig 12781 bp, 10 predicted proteins | sample 1972571 | NCBI WGS metagenome assembly QWCK01 (sample SAMN09866710, study PRJNA288562) | Human gut metagenome isolate term2_stool, whole genome shotgun sequencing... | isolation source: gut | host: Homo sapiens | place: USA: California
ATGTTTACAGTTTCAATTAAAAGAGTATCACCTTCTTAATACAACATCTGCAATCTATCATTCACCACAAATGAGCCAGCCGCCTATGTTGTGTTATATTAGCAGATGGAGGTTTCCGCTAAACAACACTGTTTTGGGAAATCTGACATCTACACTTCACAACATATCACTTCCAATCCGTATTCTTGTAAAATCAGGTTTACAGTCCCAGCAGCTGTTTCTTCTTGGCTTCGAATTCTTCTGCCGTAATGACACCTGCATCCAACAGTGCCTTATATTTAGGCAGTGCCACGGTGGGATCCTCTGCCTGTACGGGTGCGGCCTGCGGTGCACTCTGCGTACTCTGGGTTGCGGAGTGGGGATCTATTACCTGTTCCTGTGCCTGCGGATCGATGATCTGCATCAGATTCTGTGCCAGTGCATGCAGTCCTTCTGTCTTCTGGGTATAATCATCCAGATAGTCGATGGTGCTGGGCTGATTGGAATCGAACTTCGGTGCTCCTGTCTCTTTGTAGAAACTCTTCCAGTAAGGATGATCCAGTGTGATCTCCACAGCGAATTTCTCCACCGGATTCGGAATATTAAAGTCCGGCTCGTTTACACGATCTCTGTAATCTCTGTGATCCAGATCTTCTCTTCTGTCATCTCTCCGGTTGTTCTCATCCATACTGCGACGCATTTCTTCCATCATCTCATACTGATGCCGCAGCATTCTGTATTCATCGATCCTGGGCTTTAACTCATTTAAACGCTCCTTAATATTGCTCTTGTAGCTCCGGAAGTTCCCCTTTTCTCCTTCGTACAATACCTCGCCGTCCTCCAGAATACGGAAGGACTTAATGTCGGAGGGCTCCAATGCAAATGCCGTGTCAACGACTCCCAGCCGCAGCAGCTGATGATCCATATCCAGTACCAGGCTTCCCTTGAAAAATCCGAAATCATAACGGTAAGTCTCTGTGAAGCTGTCACGCAGCGGCTTGTTGGCATCATAACACTTGATATATTCCCGGAAATCATCCAGCGTCATGGAATTCAGTACGCCATCCGGCAGATCGATCTTGGCTGCACACTCCTTACAGAGATTCTGCCCCTCCACCGCTGAAGCCAGCAGTCTCGGTGTCGGACTTCCGCAGATCGGACATAGCTTTTTGTTGTTTGTAAATAATCCCATCGTTTTACCCTCCTTAAGAATGTATATGGATTACATGATCTCAATTAACTTTTTCCGGTGAAACCCGCAGATTCCCGCTGCGATACGATCCGGTATTCTGTGAAGCATCCTATTGTAGTTTTCCACGGAATCGTTATAAATCAGTCCACTGGTCTCCACCATATGTTCATAGCTTTTTGCTGCTTTCCAGTACTTATGATAAGTCTCCTGTGCCTGCAAAAGCGGCATGCTTTCCGAGATCTCTGCAATTTTTTCTGTACTCTCAATAATTCTCTCTGTTGTTCTGCCACCCATTCCGGCAGTCCGGCCTCTCCGGCAGTCTGTGCACTCTCCAGCGAATGTTTCATTCTCCGGAAAGTCTCCGCATCCATGGTCTGTCCGAGAAACTCCGCCAATCCTTCCAGTGCCTCCCGCTCTGCGGAGAGCTGTACCAGAGTCTGGTACATGGCATTCCGGATATTTTCTTCCTGTGTCTCCAGCTTACGCCGCACCGACAATAGCCAGACACCAAAAAGGGAGGCAAGCAGCAACACGATAATCACAATTTCCATCGTTAACTCTCCCTCCCCTTTTCGTCTTTTTAAGATCTTTTCAAACTATCTTACTGCACAAAATAAAGTCCGTCATAACCATTCATATCAGACATAGCGATCAGTGTTACAGTATCTCCCACCTCAGACAAAAATCCGGCATAGGTAACCTCTGTTCCACCAAAATCAAGTGTCATCTTGATAGCTGTGTTGTCATCGGAATACTCATAAGTACCTTCTGCATTTCCGCCGCCCTGTACCATGGTAACTGCACCGTCTTCACCAAATACAAGCTGTAAGGTACCGCCATAAGTCTCCAGTGTTGCGTTCAGATCCTCTTCTTCCATCTCAACACCATCGATCATACCGCCGGCAAAGTTCCATTCCGTACCACTCAGATCCGGGATTTCCATAACTGCCACCTGTAACAGGGGACCGCCCTCTGCTTCTGTACCTGTCTCTGCTACAGTCTCTGTGGGAGCTTCTGCCACTTCCTGGGTCTGTACTTCCTGGGTCTGTACTTCCTGGGTCACTTCTTCGTTGGTGTTCTCCACAACTACCTCTTCCTCACCGCAGGCTGCCAGTGACAATGCCAGTACCAGTCCCATTGCGCATGCAAAATATTTTTTCTTCATAATAGTTTCCTCCTTCTTACAACAGTTCTCTGTTGTCTGAAGATAGTGTACCTTATTTTTTCCATTTATGACCGTTTTTGACACCAATCGACCCAAATATGACATGAAACGACCGGAGAAAAAATTCTCCGGTCGTTTTATGCTAAAAATGTCTGGTTTTTACGAAAGAAATAGGAAAAAAATTTGTCTTTCAGTTCCGAATATTTTCCATGCGGAATCGGGATCTGGGTACCGTCCGACAGGATCACAGCTTTGTTAGATATGCTCTTTACATAATCCATATTGATCATATATGACCTGTGGCAACGGACAAAGCATTCATAATCCTTCAACTGTTCGCACAAATCGTCCAGTTTACCAACGCTGTCCAGTACTTCTCCGTCCTCTTTGTGAAGCAGCAGATTCCTCCCCGTTACCTCGCAGTACTTCAGTTTGTCCAGTTCCAGCCTTGTGATTCCCGTCTTACATCGCAGGATCAGACTGTTCTTTTCATTCTTGCGGCACTCCCTGAGTACCGAATCCATCAATCGGTAGAAGCTCTCCTGCCAGATAGGCTTCAACTGATAAAAATAGGCCCCCACTTCATAGGAATCCACAGCGTATTCCGAAGAGGATGTCAGATAAATGATCTTCACCGAAGTATCATACTTACGGATCTCTCTGGCGGCACTGATTCCATCCTGTCCCGGCATCAGAACATCCAGAAATATAATATCCAGTCGGATCCCCCGCTCTACTTCCGACAGCAATTCCAGCGGACTGTGAAATGCTGCATAAGTAATATCCTGATTCCGTTCTACCCGATATCTGTCCATCAGAACGCTTAATTCCTTAAGTACTGACAGATCGTCATCACAAAAAGCTACTTTTATCATGATTCTTCCTTTGCCGCACAAACCGATGCAGCTCATTCGTTTTATCGTATGTGTCTTGACATGTTTTTCTACGCTTATTACAATAATTATATCCGTACATCGATGTACGATGCAAGGATAATTTTGAGAAAGGCATATTTTTGATGTCATCAAACGAAGAAAACGGAAAAAGTGAAAAAAGACTGATGTCCATCGGAGAAGTCTCCAAAGCGATCGGCATCACCAGAAGAATCATATTGAACTACGAAGCCAAAGGTCTCCTGCTTCCGGATAAAAAAGAAGGGACTGCCGGGAATCGCTATTATACCCCGGATTCCATCTCCCTGATCCGCTCCATCCGGGTACTGCAGAATTTAGGGCTGTCCCTGGATGAGATCTCCTCCTATTATAATGGATCCACGGATCTGGAACCATTGATCAAACGTCTGGAAGCCTTACGAGACGACCTGACGCAGAGTATCGAGAAGTTAAAGCAACGTACTGCGTCCCCGGCTGCTTCCGTGATACAGTTTCTTACCCTCCCCGCCCAGACGGTGTACTGCCGCAAGGGGGCTTTTAACGGAGTGGAAGAACGCAAAGAATTCCTGCGGGAGGTCTTCATGGAAGCCATTCATCTGTACGGCTCCGACAGCAGTAAGCGGATGTTTTTCATTGAGTACAATCTGGAACATCCGGAAGAATTCACCTGTTGTATCTCCGTACCTCCTGCCAGCAAGGGAGAACATGTGGTGCATCTGCCGGAGCAGAAAGCTCTCGGCATCTTCTATCACGGCTGTTACGAATCACTCCCGGATGCCCGTAGAGAACTGTCTGCCTACGCAGCTGCGCAGAATCTGTCTCTGTCAGGCACGGTACGGCATACTTATCTGGAAGGTCCTCCCCAGCATAAGGATCCGGCGAATTTTATCACTCAGGTGGCTCTTGTTTTACAATGATTCAGTCAAACAGGATTTCCTCCACCGTTACGAACTGAAAGCCTCTTTTCTGCAGAATATCCACCACTTCCAGTGCTGCGGTGACAGAAGTCTCATAATAATCATGCATCAGAATAATATCGCCGTCCCCCGCCTTCTCCACCACTTTGGACGCAATACAGTCTGCATTGTGGGAACACCAGTCCAGAGGATCGATATTCCACAGAACCGGGAACATATTCAGTTCTTTCTCAAAGCTTTTGTCCCAACTGCCGTAAGGCGGCCGGACAAAGCTTATTTTCTCCCCTGTGATTTCTTCGAGAATTTCATTGGTCTGCACCAGTTCCTCCCGAAAGGTCTCCCGGTTGCGGGAAGTGAGCTGGATGTGACTATAGGTATGGTTCCCGATCAGATGTCCTTCGTCCTGTTCTCTCCGGATAATGTCCGGGTAATTCTCCGCATTCTCTCCCGTCACGAAAAAAGTAGCTGCCACTCCCCGCTCCTTCAATCCATCCAGAAGCTGTTCCGTATACTTCGGATGCGGCCCGTCGTCAAAGGTCAGCGCGATCTTTTTCGGTTCTCCTGATGTCCCGCACACGCCGGTGTCTGTTTCTATATAGGTTCCATATGACTTCTGCTCTGCGTATCGTTCCGTTCCCACTGCCAGACACAAGATTCCCAGAAGCATGTCAAAGATCAGAATTCCCGCCAGTACTTTTTTCATTTCAAGCCGTCCATTTCACGCTTTCACAGAAAATATATGCATTCTCAAAAGTGACCATTCCTGCTGCCGCAATAAAACATGCTTGCAAAAAAGGAGACCCGAGACTCTCATCTCCCGGATCTCCTCTGTATGTTACTTTTTTATTTATACTCAGATCTTGAATACGGAAATCTCGTTCTTAAGTCCTTCCATATTCTCATCCAGTACACTTGCAGTAGTGCTCAGCTTCTCCACATGGTTCAGAAGCTTATTGGCCACATCGTTGACGGTCTCGGCACTGCCTGCGGTCTCTTCAATGATATCGGAGATATTCTTCACGGCTGCCACAGCAGCGCTACGCTCACCGTCTGCCTTCTCCGTGCTTACCACGATATCTTTCAGTCCCTCGATCAGCTGGCCCATACGCTCCTGCATCTCGCGGAATACTGCGATCACTTCTTCCACAGCTTTGGTCTGGAGTTCTACCATTGCTTTCGCCTGGCTTGCACTCTCCACGCTGTTCTGGGTCTGGGCTGTAATGTTGGCCACATTGTTGCGGATCTCGCCGGCTGCCTTTGCAGAATCATCTGCCAGCTTACGGATCTCTTCTGCTACTACAGCGAAGCCTCGTCCAGCCTCTCCCGCTCTGGCTGCCTCGATAGAAGCATTCAATGACAGCAGGTTGGTCTGCTCTGTGATCTCTGTGATCGTAGCTACGAAACTGTTGATGATCTCAGATTCCTTGCGAAGAGATTCGATACTCTCACTCACTTTCACAGTCATCTGTGTTGTCTCGCCAGCACGATCACCCAGTACCTGTACGATCTCCATTCCCTTGTTGATCATGCCTTCCGTCTCGCCTACCAGCTTCTCCACACGTTCTACCACATGGCTGACTTCCTGGATCTCATTGGAGAGGATATCGGTCTTCTCCACGCACTCCTGTGCATGTCTGGACTGTTCTTCCATACCTTCGTTGATCTCACCGATGGCACGGGTAATATCCTGTGAATACTCATGAATCAGTTCAGAAGCCTGTCCCACGTTCTGTGCAGACACTTCCAGCTCTCCGGTAGCATTGCTTACCTGATTGACCAGCTTCTTCGTATTCGTGATCATGTTGGTAGCCGAGCCTGCCAGATCCTGGAACTCATCATGTCCCTTGGCAGATACGGTAACCGTCAGATCACCCTTCGCCACATCACCGAACTTTCTGGAAATGCGTCTCATGTTATTCTCAATACCTGCAGTGATAAAGATACCTACGATCACTACGATCACACATGCCAGGATCACCAGACCGATGGTCATGTTGCGGATCTCGGTAGCCTGACTGGTCACTACTCTCATAGGTACCAGTGCACAGGTGGTAAAGCCGATATCTGCACTGTGGCTGTAAATGAAAAGATACTTCTCACCCTGGAAATCTACCTCCGCAGTACCTGCATCCGCTACTGCCTCATCCATGACAGCTGTATAATACTCCTGTCCGGAGAATACATTTCCCTCTTCCGGAAGGACACTTTCTTTTCCTTCTTCTACGTTCTCAACAACCAGTTCTCTGCCTCCGGGAGTTACAAATCCGATGATACTGCCGTCTCCGATATCGATCTCTTCCATGAAATCCGTAATAGCAGAAGGCTTGATATCGATGACAACGCAGGCATTGTTCGACTGGCTCATCATTTCGAAGGCCATAATATAATCTTTTTCGGTCTCCGTTACCTTTTCATCCAGTACAGGATGACTGTCGATCCACTGCGGGATACTTCTTCTGCCTTCCCCGCTTGCCACGTCTTCCTTGTACTCATCCAGGAAACCGTCCACACCGGATGAAAGCTTAGTGGACAGAAGGTTTACTCCCTTCTTGGGAATAATGTGCATGTGGCTGATGAACGGGTTGGAGGTCTGCACCGACAGAAGGTTGGACTTCGTAGATGTCAGGAAATTCAACTTATCCACGGGATTATCTTCGAACATTCCCAGGAAATATTTCCGCAGATCATCATCGTAAGCATATTTCAGACCCTCTGAGCGGATAAAATCACAGCTCATATTCAGATTTTCCGTGGCCATACGCATCGTCTGTAATGTGGAATCGGTGAATTTCTCGCTTAATCCTTCTGCGGATTTCTGGTATGCTGACACACCGATGATCACCATAAACACAATAGGCACCAGGAAACATACAACGATCTTGTTGCGGATGCTGAGCAGTTTCGAGCTCTTTCCACTCTTTTTCTGCTTCGGAGCCTTTTGCTTCTTCTCCGCAGATGCCTTCTTTCCCTTCACTGCCTTTTCAGGCTTCGGCTTCTTTTCGGAAGTCGTCTCTTTTTTCCCCGTAAAAAGAGATTTCTTTGGTTTTTCAACATTCGTACTCATTTAATACCCTCCGGTACTTGTTATAGATATTTAAAATTATAGCATAATAATTACCAGAATGGAACAACATTTTCTGCCATTTGTTATGCTTTTTGTATATTTTTAGTTAAAATTTATCTTCGTCAGAAAGGTCTCAGGGAACTTCTCTTCCTCCGCCAGATTTAGGATACGTATCTGCAATTCCTGCCGTTTTCGAAGGTCATCCCCACCATCTGGCAATGTTCCTTCCGCCGTTTGCTTTCCACCTGCTGTAAGGATCCGACTGCCCACCATGGCTGCACCGCTCAGTGCCGTATTGCCGCCGGTCACCGTGCAATCTGCCAGTTCTTCCGGAAGCAGCCCGATAGCCACAGCCGCCTTCGGATCCAGATAATAACCGAATCCTCCCGCCAGCACCACTTTCGAAATGTCCGAAAATCTTATGCCATAGCTGTCCGCCAGAATCTCAATGCCTGCGGCAATGGCTCCTTTTGCCAGCTGCACTGCACGCACGGACTCCTTCGTCACCAGCACATCGCCGATACGGACTCCTTTCGTAAAATAAGGTTCCTTCAAAAGACCCTGTCCGTCCATCAGCCCCTCTTCCAGAAGTTTTTGTAACAGTCTCACCATATCCGCGCCCCAGATGCCCCGGTTGGCTCCGCCTTCGAAAGCAGGGCCAGCCGCCGTGGCACAGGCATGTAATCTGTGCCGGTTTCCCAGTGCCATCTCCCCGTTGGTTCCAAGATCGATGAGCAGGGTGGAGGCCTCCTGTTCGAGCATTCCACTGGCCAATATTCCGGCAGTAATATCGCCGCCTACAAAGGCTGACAATCCCGGTATGATATGACAGGCCACTCCTGCAATTTCTGTCTCCACTGCGCCGCTATGACTGACTGTAAAAGGTGCTTTGCCCAGTTCCTCCGGATTCCAGCCCATGAACAGATAGGTCATGGTGGTATTTGCCGCAACGACCATCTGCAGAGTCTCCTGCGGCTGCAGCTTTTTGGAAAAACGCTGCACTCCTTTTTCCATGAGGTCACGGACTTTTTTCTGCATATCTGCCGCTTTTCCCGGATCCTTCGCTGCCTCTATCCGTGAGAGCACATCGGCACCATAGCTGACCTGGGGATTCACACTGGGAAAGCTGTCCACCACTTTACCGGTCATGTCATACAACTGCATGGCAATGGTAGTGGTACCAATATCCACAGTCATCAGCCGTTTACCGTCCGGATTTTGTAATGTTAACGGAGGAAGTTCCAGCTTTTCCGTCACCACCTGCATCCCCCGGATCACTCCTGGACATCTGCCACAACCGGTACAGATCAGGCATCTGGTTCCCTTTTTTCCTGTGGGATTGGTACTGCTCGTATTATACAAACTGATTCCTCTCTTCATCGTAATGATAGTCAATGGCTGCCAGTTTATCTGTGATCTCCTGTTCCTTCACATCCAGATCATCGCAGAGCTGTTTCAGGCTTCCGTAGAAATCACGGAGTTTTAAATTTATAAAGCTTAATAACATTACGGGATCCTGTGGTATCATAACGTTTTCCTCTCTTTTCCTGTTTTTGACAGAGTTATATTGTAAACGAAAGGAGCAAAAATGACAAGTATCATCATCTTTGCTCCTGTTTTATTTTACAGATTATTGATTTTTCGATCCTTTTTCGCACTTGGCGGCCAATTGATCATTCTCCACGGTAATGACAATGGTATCGCCTTCTTCTACCTGATCTGCCAGAATCATCTTGGCTGCCAGGGTCTCCACGTACTTCTGGATATAACGCTTCAAAGGCCGTGCACCGTAGACCGGATCATAAGCATTGTCCACGATATACTGCATAGCTTCCTCCGACAGACGGATGGTCAGCTGCTTATCCTCCAGACGTCTGTTCAGATCGGCAATGATCAGATGAATGATGCCGCCGATATTGTCCTTGGTCAGAGGCTTGAACAGGATTGTCTCATCCAGACGGTTCAAAAACTCCGGACGGAAATGTGCCCGCAGGTCGTTCATGACTGCCGCCTCTGCCTCCGGCTTGATGGTGCCGTCTTCGTTGATACCGTCCAGCAGATAGCTTGCGCCGATGTTGGAGGTCATGATCAGTATGGTATTCTTAAAGTCTACGGTACGACCCTGAGAATCCGTGATACGGCCGTCATCCAGTACCTGTAACAGTACATTGAATACATCGGGATGTGCCTTCTCGATCTCATCGAACAGTACCACGCTGTAAGGTTTTCTCCGGACAGCTTCGGTCAGCTGACCACCTTCCTCATATCCTACATATCCGGGAGGCGCTCCGATCAGACGAGAGACAGAATACTTCTCCATGTACTCACTCATATCGATACGTACCATATTATTCTCATCGTCGAACAGTGCTGCCGCCAGACTCTTGGCCAGCTCCGTCTTACCGACACCGGTAGGTCCCAGGAACAGGAAGGAGCCGATGGGCTTGCTGGGATCCTTGATCCCGGCTTTGGAACGGATGATGGCTTCGGTGACTTTGGTCACACCCTCGTCCTGACCCACCACACGTTTGTGCAGTTCTTCGTCCAGATGGAGGGTCTTGTTACGCTCACTCTCGGTCAGTTTGGCTACCGGAATGCCGGTCCAGCGGGAAATGATCCTTGCGATCTCTTCCTCCGATACTTTTTCATGTACCAGAGACAGATCGGATTCTCCTACCTTATCCTCTTCCTGTGCCAGCTGCTTCTCCAGTGCGGGCAGTTCGCTGTATTTTAATCTGCCGGCCTTTTCATAGTCTCCTTCCCGCTCTGCGATCTGGATCTCATTATTCATGCGGTCTCTCTCTTCCCGCAGTTTGGAAAGTTTATCCACGGATGCCTTCTCGTTATCCCACTGTGCCTTTTTAGTGTTGAACTGATCCTTTAACTCTGCCAGTTCCTTCTGCAGATCTGCCAGACGTTCCTTACTGATCCGGTCATCCTCTTTTTTCAGAGCGGTCTCCTCGATCTCCAGCTGTGTCACCTTACGCTGCAGTTCATCCAGCTCCGTAGGCATACTGTCCATCTCGGTCTTGATCAGGGCGCAGGCCTCATCCACCAGGTCAATGGCCTTATCCGGCAGAAATCTGTCGGTGATATAACGGTTGGAAAGCACGGCTGCACTTACCAGTGCGTTATCCATGATCTTGACACCGTGATATACTTCGTAACGATCCTTCAGTCCACGCAGGATAGAGATCGTATCCTCCACGGTGGGTTCTTCTACCATAACCGGCTGGAAACGACGTTCCAGAGCGGCATCTTTTTCAATATACTGTCTGTATTCATCCAGTGTGGTGGCACCGATACAGTGCAGTTCACCACGGGCCAGCATGGGCTTCAACATATTGCCCGCATCCAATGCGCCGTCGGTCTTGCCGGCACCGACAATGGTATGCAGTTCATCGATGAACAGAATGATCTGTCCGTCACTGTTCTTCACATCATCCAGTACGGCCTTCAGACGTTCCTCGAATTCACCTCTGTATTTGGCACCGGCTACCAGTGCGCCCATATCAAGTGCGAAGATCTTCTTATCCTTCAATCCCTGAGGGACATCGCCCTTGACGATACGCTGTGCCAGACCCTCCACCACGGCGGTCTTACCGACACCGGGTTCACCGATCAGCACGGGGTTATTCTTTGTCTTACGGGACAGGATACGTACCACATTACGGATCTCGCTGTCACGTCCGATGACGGGATCCAGCTTCTGGTTCCTTGCTTTCTCCACCAGATCCTGCCCGTATTTTTCCAATGTATCATAGGTTGCTTCCGGGTTGTCACTGGTGACTCTCTGGTTGCCTCTTACGGTAGACAATGCCTGCAGGAAACGTTCTCTGGTGATGCCGTATTCCTTCCAGATCTCGGCGATCTCCTTGTTGGGATTCTTGATCATGGCAAGGAACAGATGCTCTACGGAGACATATTCGTCACCCATCTGTTTTGCTTCGTCCGATGCGCTGACCAGTACCTTGTTCAGATACTGACCGACATAAGGCTGACCGCCCTGCACCTTTACTCTCTTCTCCAAAGCCTGTTTTGCACGGTTTACAAAATGATCCTTCTGGATCTCCATCTTTTCCACAAGCTTTAAGATCAGACTGTCATCCAGCGTCAGCAGACTGTACAGCAGATGTTCCTGTTCGATCTCCTGATTGCCATATTCCATGGCGAGCTTTTCACAGCCATTGACTGCTTCTATGGATTTCTGTGTAAATTTATCAATATTCATAATCGTTCGCCTCCTCACATAAGGTTATGCAATTTGCAACTATTCAGAGCCATTAAATATTGCCTGAGCTTTGTTGATTGCTTGCATTCATAAAAAGCTTTGGCAATATTTATTTGGCGAGGTAGCCTCAATGAGCAAAAAGGAAACTGTGTAACAGCGTTTTGCGAATGAGGCTCTGAATAGTTGCTTTATTTATTTTCTTACTCGCGAACAGATTCACAGGCTTTCTGTCTCATCTGTTCTATAGTTAATATAACACATAGTCAGAGAAAATCAATTAAGAAATTATAAACTTTATATGGAATCTTTCGAAAATTATTTTCCATTCACGCGGAAGATTAATGCCGTTAGGAGAAAAATCACTCTCCAGATACTCATTTTTCACAATTTAAGTATCTATGCCTGAAATTTTTCTGTATAGACCCATACGCCACATATATTCCTGAAATATTGCATTGAAAAGTACCTGCGGATCACTTTTTTCTCTATAGACCCAAAATAGCGCCGTCCGGTGTCGTGTTTGCAAAAACACGGCATCTTGGCAGCGCCATTTCTCTTTTTCCGTTATTGTAACCTACAGTAACACTTTATTTTTCGGTAACGCCCTTTACTTCATATCCTGCGTCCACCACAGCCTTGGTCAGTACTTCGTCTGCCACATCAGAAGCCAGTTCCACAGTAGCATTCTTCTGCTCCAGGCTCATGGTTACGGCCTTTACGCCCTCTACGGCCTCCAGTGCCTTCTGTACGGTCCCGGTGCAGTGGCTGCACATCATTCCTTCGATACTGATTACTTTTGTCATTGTGTTTGTCCTCTCTTTCTCTTTTTTGCTATTTTGCTCTGCGGGGGCTTCCAGTATGCACTGTTCTCCCTCCACAGCTGCCTGCGTTGTCTCCTGTTCCGTCCGGGCTGCTTCCGGCGTTCCTGTTTTCAGCGGAGTAAATCCGCTCTTAAAGCCTCTCAGCCGCAGGGCATTTCCCACGACAAAGATACTGCTTAAACTCATGGCTGCCGCGCCGAACATGGGATTCAGACGGATTCCAAAAGACGGGTACAGCACACCGGCTGCCAGAGGGATGCCGATGCAGTTGTAGAAGAAAGCCCAGAACAGATTCTCCTTGATGTTGCGGATCACGGAACGGCTCAGTTTCATGGCCGTCACGGCATCCCGCAGATCATTTTTCATCAGAATAATATCTGCGCTCTCCATGGCTACATCCGTGCCTGCACCAATAGCCATGCCTACATCTGCGGCTGCCAGTGCGGGGGCATCGTTGATGCCGTCACCGATCATGGCTACCTTATGGCCCTGACGTTTCAGCTCGCTGACCTTTTTCTC
>QWCK01004852.1_pt1 | contig 12781 bp, 13 predicted proteins | sample 1972571 | NCBI WGS metagenome assembly QWCK01 (sample SAMN09866710, study PRJNA288562) | Human gut metagenome isolate term2_stool, whole genome shotgun sequencing... | isolation source: gut | host: Homo sapiens | place: USA: California
GGAATCCCCCGCCCCTTGGCTCCCCCCGTGGGGGCCGATTCCCCTTATCAAGGGGAAATGTCCCGAAGGGACAAAAGGGATAGGGATCCTGGCACGGCGCAGCCGTGACTGAGAGGGCAAACCCACGCCCCGGAACCGAATTTTCACTTCGGCTCCGGGGCACTTCTTTCCCTTTGTATCGCCCGCCGGAAAAGCGGTTGACGATTGTGGGCTTAACTTTTATAATAGAGAAAAATGTTTTGTTGAAACGGAGGATATCCTATGAGTCGGGAAAAAGTTCTGTCCCTGCTGCGGGAGCACCCCAACCAGTCCCTGTCCGGCGAGGCCATGAGCCGCCAGCTGGGAGTCAGCCGCGCCGCAGTGTGGAAGGCCATCGAGGCCCTGCGGCAGGAGGGGTATGTGATCTCCTCCGCCCCCAACCGGGGCTATTGTCTCCAGTCCGCCCCTGACCGGGTGCGGGAGGGGGAGCTGGCCGGACCCCTGGCGGGCTGTCTGGTGGGCAGTCAGCTGGCCTGCCTGGATGTCATCGACTCCACCAATACCGAGTGCAAGCGCCGGGCCATGGTGGGGGCCCCGGAGGGGCTGGTGGTGCTGGCAGAGGAGCAGACCGGCGGCCGTGGCCGCCTGGGCCGGAGCTTTCAGTCCCCCCGGGGCTGCGGACTCTATCTGTCCGCCCTGCTGCGCCCCCATGTGGAGCCAGCCGCCGTCACCGACTTCACCGCCTGGGTGGCGGTGGCCGTGTGCGACGGCATCGAAGCCGCCTGCGGCATCCGCCCCCGGATCAAGTGGACCAACGACATTGTGCTCAACGGGCGCAAGCTGGTGGGCATCCTCACCGAGCTGGGCCTGGAGAGCGAGACCAACAGCCTGCAATATCTGGTCACAGGCATCGGAGTGAATGTGAACCACACCCCGGAGGACTTCTCCCCGGACATTCGGGACATGGCCGGGTCCCTGGCCATGGAGCTGGGACACCCCGTCCGCCGGGTGGAGCTGGCGGCGGCCATCATCCGGGCCCTGGACCGGATGTACCGCAGCTTCCCCCAGGACAAGCAGAGGTATCTGGACCAATATCGGGCCGACTGCCTCACCCCGGGCAACCGGGTACAGCTGGTCACCCCCGTCTCCCGGCAGGAGGCCTACGCCCTGGAGATCGACGACCAGTTCCGCCTGGTGGTGGAGCTGGAGGACGGCACCCGCAAGGCCCTGTCTGCCGGGGAGGTCTCGGTGCGGGGCATGTACGGCTATGTCTGATATCTGAAAAAGCGCAAAAAACGGGGGGCCGTCAACTGACGGTCCCCCGAAAAATTTTTATGGCTTACAGCTCGTCCTCAATGAGGCCGTAGTCCCCGTCATACCGGCGATAGACCAGGGCAAAGGCGCCGTTGGCATCCTCGTCCCGGAAGGCGAAGAAGCTGTGGCCCAGCAGGTTCATCTGCAGAATGGCCTCGTCCCGGGTCATGGGCTTGATGGGGAAGGTCTTGCTGCGGACGATGCGATACTCGCCCTCCTCGGGCTCGTCGGGGGCGAAGGTGGGAAAGTCCTCCACGTCCAGCGCCCGCTCAAAGGCGCCCTGACGCAGCCGCTTCTCCAGGCGGGTCTTGTTCTTGCGGATCTGACGCTCCAGCGTGGTCACAGCCGCGTCGATGGAGGCGTGCATATCAGAGGTGCTTTCAGACACGCGGAAGATGGTCCCGCTGGAGCGGATGGTGATCTCCACCTGGTTCAGCCGCTCCTTCTCCACGCTGAAGGTGATGGTGGCGGTGGCATCCTCCTTGAAGAAGCGATCCAGCTTTCCCACCTTTTTCTCCGCATAGGCGTGGATGGAATCGGGCAGAGTGACCTTTTTGTCTGTAAACACGAACTTCATATCTTTCGCTCCTTTCACCCCGAAGGGCTGGTTTCCCAAAGGGAGGATCTCTCCTTCCTTGTCTGGTATTATACCACAAAGCAACCGGATGTGCCACTATTTTTTTAGAAAATTTCCACAAGGACCCGTCAGGTCCCCTCAGCCCTTCACCAGCCGTCCATCGATCCACACCATGCGCACCCGGCACAGCATATCCAGGGGGTCGCCGTGGGTGATGACGATGTCCGCATCCTTCCCCGGCGTAAGGGAGCCCACCCGGTCGGCGATGCCTGCAATGCGGGCGGCCCCGATGGTAATGGCGGACAGTGCCTGCTCCCGGCCCAGCCCGCCCTTCACCGCCATGGCGGCGCACATGGGCAGATACTGCACGGGGGTCTCCGGGTGGTCGGTGCAGATGGCGATGTCCACCCCCGCCCCGGCCAGTTTGGCCGGATTCTCGATGGTCATGTTCCGCAGCTCGGGCTTGGACCGGTCCCCCAGGCTGGGGCCGGTGATGACGGGGATGCCCTCCGCCGCCAGCAATTCGGGCAGCAGATGGCCCTCGGTACCGTGGACGATGACACACTTCAAGCGGAACTCTTTGGCGATGCGCACCCCGGTGGCGATGTCGTCGGCCCGGTGGGCGTGGATGTGGACGGGCAGCTCCCCCCGCACCACGGGCAGCAGCGCCTCCAGCTTGGGGTCAAACTCGGGGCGCTCCTCGTCCTCGTCCTCCTCCGCCCGGTCCAGCTTCTCGCCGTACTCCAGGGCCTTGGCCAGGTTCTCCCGGATGATGGCCGCCGTGGCCATGCGGGTGACGGGGGTCTCGTGCCGCTCGTTATACACGCACTTGGGGTTCTCTCCCAGGGCCATCTTCATGGCCGCCGGGGCCTTGACGATCATCTCGTCCACCCACCGTCCGGCGGTCTTGATGGCGGCGAACTGGCCGCTCACCGGGTTGGCGGAGCCGGGGCCGGTGAGCACCGTGGTCACGCCCCCCTCCCGTGCCTCCTGAAAGCAGCGGTCCTGGGGATAGATGGCGTCGATGGCCCGCAGGTGAGGGGTGCAGGGGTCGGTGGCCTCGTTGCCGTCGTCCCCCTCAAAGCCCACTGCGTCCCCGAACATCCCCAGGTGGCTGTGGGCGTCGATAAAGCCGGGCAGCACATGGTCCCCCCCGGCGTCTACCGTCTCCCCCTCCCACTCTGCGGGGCAGTCCTCCATGGCCCCCACCCGGGCGATCTTCCCCCCGGACACGGCAACAAAGCCCCGGGGAATGGTCTGTCCGTCCATGGTGTGGACGATACCGTTGATGATAAGCATGATCGGTCTCCTTCAAGTTTTGTTGTACGGGCGACCCTCTCCGCCCAGTGTGCGCACTGGGCACCTCCCCCACAGGGGGAGGCAAGTGGAGACGGATTGCCGCGTCGGGCTTTGCCCTCCTCGCAATGACAGGATCAGGTCGGTCTTGGCTCCCCCATGGGGGAGCTGGCACGGCGTCAGCCGTGACTGAGAGGGCTTTCACGCACCCGCATATTGCGGCAAAAGGGCCGCCGCACTTTTACTTGGTGCGGCGGCCCTTTTATGTTGCGCTTTTCAGCGGCGGCCTCCGCCGCCGCTGCGGCGGTTGCCGCCCTTTTTCTCGATATACCGCAGCTCAGACAGCTTGCTGTCAGAAGCCTGCATGAACTGCTTCAGCCGGTCCTCAAAGTCGGTGGGCTCCTTAGGGGCCTGGCGGACAAAGCCCATGGGGCGGGAACCGCCGCCCTGGCGGGGGGGCCGTCCGCCTCCGCCGAACCGCTGCTGTCCTCCACCCGCGGGGCGGGCGGGGCGGGGCGGCGGCGGCGCTACCTGCTTGATGGACAGGTTGATCCGTCCTGCCTGGTCAATGCCGATGACCTTGACCTTGACCTCCTGTCCCTCCTTCAGGTGATCCGAAACCTGGTTGACATAGGAATATGCGATCTCCGAGATATGGACCAGACCGGACTTCCCCTCCGGCAGAGCCACAAAGGCCCCGAATTTCGTGATCCCAGTTACCTTTCCGTCCAAAATGGACCCAACACCAAACTCCATAAGCGACCGAAATATCCTCCTTGTGTTTTTCCCTTCCGCTCCGACGGCGGTTTTCCCCGGGCGAAAAGCTCTCTCTTAGTTGGCCACGTCGAAGAAGAGCACCTCGTTTTGCTTCACATAGCCCTTTTCCCGGGCCACCCGCTCCAGCGTCTCAGGGTCGTCCTTGTGCTGGATGGCGTCGGTCAGCTCCTGGTTTTTTGCCTGCTGACCGGCCACCTGCTGGGCCAGCGCGTCCCGCTGCACCTGTGTGGTCTGGATCTGCCCCCGAAGCTCCAGCAGAGTGGTGGCCATATAGATCAGCAGGGCCAAAACCACGATCTTGGTCAAAAAACCGGCGCGTTTGAACCGCATCTAACAGCACTCCTCTCTCCCGGGCGGCGCGGCGGCGAGCCGTCTGCTCTGCCTCCTTCGTTTTCCGCTCTATTCTATACCATTTGCCCCAGGAAAGAAAGAGATTTTTTCTAAGTTTTCCGATTTTTTTGAAAATCTGCCAGCATTGCTTCCCCGGCCAGGCGAAAATCCCCAAAATCGCCCCGATCAGATCGGCCAGGCGATAGCCCAGCCAAAGCACCCCGGGGCTGAGCAGACGGAAATAGAGCCCACCCCCCATCAGGCACAGAGCCGCCCCATAGAGCCGTACCTGGCCGCCCCAGGCCGCCAGGGACCAGCGGAACAGGGCCCACACCGCCGCCAGCCAGAACAAAAGGTCCGCCGCACCTCTCAGCCAGCGCAGTCTGCCCCGCACCCGCACCACCCGCAGCAGATCATACAGCACGCCCAGGCCGCCCCCCAGCAGCAGCCCCTGACACATGGCCCGGGCCTGCTGCATCACATCCACCGTCATCCGCCCAACAGGCGGCTGAACAGGCCGCCCCGGCTCTCCCGCTCCCCGTCATAGAGCAGGGCCGTCACCGTCCCCTCCACCTGCAGGTCGCCCCCGTCCAGAGACAGCTTTTCAATGTGCAGCCCCTCCCCCTGGATCTCCAGTCCGCCCTGGGCGGTGGACAGCACCACCGTGTTTTCGTCAAAGCGCTCCACCTCCTCCACGCCGGACACTGTCAGCCGGCTCCGGTCCTCCAGCACCACCCGATGGGACAGCTCCGGTCCCATCCGCTCCTGGTCAAAGGCCATGTCCCTCTCCCCCTTTCCGTTGTCCCCATTTTATGGCCGCCCCGGCAGGGGTTATGCCTTTTTCCCCACAAGCGCACAGAATCGTGGAAAACGCATATGGAAATCCGCCTTCCTGTCGTGTACAATGGAAACCAGCATACGAGTTTTCTCCCCGAAAGGACGTAATTCTATGATCAAAGCCATGTTCTTCGACGTGGACGGCACCCTGGTCAGCTTCCGCACCCACAGGACCACCGCCGCCATGGCGGACGCGCTGGAACAGCTCCACCGCCGGGGCATCAAGCTGTTCATCTCCACCGGGCGGCACCCCCGGATGCTGCAGTATCTCCGGGACCTGTTCCCCTTCGACGGCTGGGTGACCATGAGCGGCCAGTTCTGCTATTGCGGCGACCAGGTCATCCACCGCAACCCCATGGACCGCCAGGCGGTGGAGGAGCTGGTGTCCGCTGCGGCCAGCAACGCCTTCTCCTGCATCTTTCTGGAGGGTCATGACATCTACATCAACTATGCCAACGAGCAGACCCATGAATTTATGAAGGACCTGTACCTCCCCCTGCCCCCCGTTCAGGACCCCCGCCGCGCCCTGGACGGCGAGCTGTACCAGGCCATCACCTTCCTGTCGAAGGAGAACGAACACCTGCTGCTGGACCGGGCTCCCCACCTGAAGACCACCCGGTGGCACCCCACCTTCCTGGATGTCATCCCCGCCACTGGTGGCAAGGACAAGGGCATGGATGCCATGCTCGCCCACTTCGGCCTGACCCCGGCAGAGGCCATGGCCTTTGGCGACGGAGAGAACGACCTGACCATGCTGTGCCACGCGGGGATCGGCGTGGCCATGGGCTCGGCCAGTGACTTTGTCAAGGCCCGGGCCGACTATACCACCGGCACAGTGGACGAGGACGGCGTGCTCTCCGCCCTGCGGCACTTTGAATTGCTGTAACGTCCCCTTTTTGCACATTTTACAATTTCCTGTGGAATTTCTCCCGGTGCGGGTGTACAATAAGGCCAAGAAGAAGACCCAGAAGCCCCGCATACTTCAATCCATGTACGGGAGGGACCACTATGAAAATCACATTCTTCGGCGCAGCCCACGCCGTCACCGGCAGCTGTCACTGTCTGGAGGTCAACGGACGGAAGCTCCTCATCGACTGCGGTCTGCAGCAGGGCCAGGACGAGCACGACGACAACGCCCTGGACTTTGCCCCCGGCTACATCGACTATGTGCTGGTGACCCACGCCCACATCGACCACACCGGCCGGCTGCCCCTGCTGGCCAAGCAGGGCTTCAACGGCCGCATTCTCACCACCCGCCTCACCGGGCAGCTCATGTCCATCATGCTGCGGGACTCCGCCCACATCCAGGAGGGGGACGCCCAGTGGAAAAACCAGAAGGGCGAGCGCGCCGGCCTGCCCCCGGTGGAGCCTCTCTACACGCTGGACGATGCCGAGGCTGTTCTCCAGCAGGTGGACACCTGCGAATATGGCGAGATGGTGGACCTGTGCGAGGGGGTCCGGGTGCGCTTCAACGACGCGGGCCATCTGCTGGGCTCTGCGGAGATCGAGCTGTGGTGCACGGAAAACGGCGTGACCAAAAAGCTGGTCTTCTCCGGCGACCTGGGCAACGTGGACCAGCCCATCATCCGGGACCCCTCCTATCTGCAGGAGGCGGACTATGTCATCATGGAGTCCACCTATGGCGACCGGGACCACGAGCCGCCGGAGAGCTATACCGGTGCCCTGGCCCAGCTCATTGACGAGGTGTTCTCCAAGGGGGGCAACATCATCATCCCCTCCTTCGCCGTGGGCCGCACTCAGGAGCTGCTGTACTTCCTGCGGGAGATCAAGGACAAGCACATGGTCAAGTCGGTGCCCAACTTCACCGTCTGCGTGGACAGCCCCCTGGCCGCCGAAGCCACCCGTATCTACGCCGGGAACCTCCACGGCTATCTGGACGAGGAGGCCATCGCCGTGCTGCAGAGCGGCAGCGACCTGTTCACCTTCCCCGGCCTGACCCTCACCCAGTCCACCGAGGAGTCCAAGGCCCTGAACGCCGACAAGACCCCCAAGATCATCCTGTCCGCCTCCGGCATGTGCGACGCGGGCCGCATCCGCCACCACCTAAAGCACAACCTGTGGCGGCCAGAGTGCGCCGTGGTCTTTGTGGGCTATCAGGCGGAGGGCACCCTGGGCCGCCGCCTGCTGGAGGGGGCCAAGACCGTCAAGCTCTTCGGCGAGGAGATCGCCGTCCGGGCCCGCATCGTCAACTTCAAGGGCCTGTCCTCCCACGCCGACCGGAGCCATCTGCTGTCCTGGGTGAAGAGCTTCTCCCCCAAGCCCCAGCAGGTTTTTGTGGTCCATGGGGACAGCCCCATCACCGAGCTGTTCGCCAAGACCTTGAACGACGAGCTGGGCATCCCTGCCCATGCCCCCCTGTATGAGGAGGTCTATGACCTGACGGAGAACCGCCTGCTGGCCCCCGGCGTGGTGCTGGAGCGCAAGCCCCGTCCCGCCGGTGCCTCTGCCGCCTCCCCCGCCTATGTGCGGCTGCAGGATGTGTCCAAGCAGCTGGAGCTGCTCATCAGCCGCAGCCGGGGCCGCCCCAACAAGGACCTGGCCAAACTGGCCGACCAGATCCGTCAGGTCATGGAGAAGTGGGACGCATAAACTCAATTTCACTCCGGGGCCGCCCAAACGGGCGGCCCCCATTCTATCATCACACATTACATCGGAGGAACCCATGGAAATCGACCGCAAAGAACTCAAGCGCCGGGCCCGGGCGGATATGGGCGCGGCCCAGCCCCCCTTCTGGGCGGTGCTGCTGGCCTATCTTCTGCTGACCACCGGGGTCAGCGACCTGCTCTATCTGGTCCCCCTCCCCGGGGGCGATGCCATCCCCACCACATCCATCTTTCTGTCCGTACTCATCTCCCTCTATCTGTGTGTGATGAGCTTTGGCCTGGACCTGTGGTCCCTGTGGACCACCCGGCACCTGGACCCCGGCGTGAACGCCCTGTTCCAGGGCTTCTCTGTGGCGGGGCGGGTCATCTGGCTGAACATCTGTGTGGCCCTTCAGATCACCGTCCGCCTCTTCCCCGCCGTCATTGCCCTGGTGCTGTTCTATTTTCTCCTGTCCCCCCTGCTGCTCTCCGCCCCGGTGGCCCTCATCTGCTGCACCATCCCGGTGATGTTCGCCCTGTACTACAACATCGTCCTGCGCTATGCCCTGGCCCCCTATCTCCTGGCCGACCGCCCGGACGACGGGGCGGGGCTGGCCATCCGCCGCAGCATGGAGCTGATGCGGGGCTGGAAGTGGGAGCTGTTCAAGCTGGACTTCTCTTTTATCGGCTGGCTCATCCTGCTGGAAGGACTGCGCCTGCTGGCCTCCTGTGCCGCTCTGGCGGGCAGCGGATTTTTCGCCCTGCTGACCCAGCTGCCCGCCGCCGATCTGCCCAGGCTGATCCCCGGCTATGTGGTCTGGCTCAACGACTTCTCCGGCACCCTGGGCTCCTTCTCCGATACCCAGATACAGCTGTTCACCCTCTTCTCCCAGGTGGGAGAGGGTACGTTCGCCTCCCTCCTGGGCGACCTGTTCTCCCTGCCCCTGCTGCTGTGGCTCACCCCCTACCGCAAGGTGGCCCGGGCCGCCTTCTACGATGCCCGCCAGGCCATGCCGGAAGCAGCTGCCCAAGACTTGCCGCCGCTCTGAAGTTAGGAGTTAGGAGGGATGAGTTAGGAGTTCTAACTCATCCCTCACTCAAACACTCGTTTGACAACCGTACATATGTATGATACACTGAGTTTAACATCACGATCCCTTGTGGAAAGGAGCGCTGCCTGATGGTCAAGCTCACCCCGAAGCAGCAGCAGATCTATGACTATATCCTCTCCTTCACCGCCCAGCACGGCTATCCCCCCTCGGTGCGGGAGATCGGTGCGGCGGTGGGACTGAAGTCCCCCTCCACCGTCCACTTCCACATGAAGGGGCTGGAGGAGGCCGGCGTCATCGTCAAGGCCGAGGGCAAGACCCGGGCCATCTCCATCCCTGCCATGCCCCTGGGGGCAGTGGCCGAGGAGACCGACCCCAGAGAGAACCAGATCCCCATTCTGGGCAACGTGGCCGCCGGGACCCCGATCTTGGCCGAGGAGTGCATCGAGGACTACCTCACCTTCGACACCCAGGGCATGTCCGGGGAGCACTTTGCCCTGCGGGTGCGGGGGGAGTCTATGCTGGGTGCCGGCATCCTGCCCGGCGACCTGGTAGTGGTCCACCGGCAGCAGGATGCCTATAACGGCGAGATCGTGGTGGCCCTGTTCGAGGACGAGGCCACCGTGAAGACCCTCTCCCGCCGGGGCGGGCACACCTGGCTGCTGCCTGAAAACCCGGACTATGACCCCATCGACGGCGACCTGGCCGACATCATCGGCAGGGTGGTGGCGGTGGTCCGGCGGTATTAAACTGCCAGCCGAGACAGGCCCGGTCCCCTGTGTGCCGTAAAAGCGCCGCGGATAACAGCAGGTCCGACCCCACCGCCGCGGCGGCCCAGCCCGTGACGATGGCGGGGATACCCCCTAAGATCGGCCCCATCACCGGCTCCACCCCATAGACAAGCCCCATGGCCAGCGCCCCCCAGGCCAGGGAGAAGGGCAGACACACCCGTCCCTTTATGTTTCCGGGCAGACCGGCATAGTCCCAGAACCGCACCCCCAGCCCCCGCTGACACAGGGCCGCCCAGGCGTATTCCACCCCCGTGGCCGTCAGGCCCCCCAGCAGAAACAGGGCCCAGGGCCGCCCCTGCACCCCAACCGGCAGGGCCAGAATAGCCAGCGCCCCCGCCCCATACACCGGGCACAGGGGCAGCACCCGCAGGCACTTCCGGCTCCCCCCGCCTCCGGTGAGCCGGGCATAGGCCGTCTCCAGCAGAAAACCGCAAAAGCTGTACCACACAAAATTCCAAAACCAAACCACGAATGAACCCCTCCGTTCTCCCCCTCTAGGGTCGCCGAACAGGCCGGGTTTCATTCGTTTCTTTTCGTTCTTGCAACCTATCGCCTTTTGTGGTAAGATAGCCCGATGGAAACCACGGTTTCTGAAAACAAAGATAAGGTTGGGAGTGGCGTTCAATGCGGCATTTAATTGATTTTGGTGATCTGCCCCGCCAGGAGTGGGACAGCCTGTACCACCGGGCCAGTGAGATCATAGACGCACCGGAAAAATTCATCGACGTATGTCGGGGCAAGGTGTCTGCCAACCTGTTTTACGAGCCCTCCACCCGCACCAATTTCTCCTTCCAGACGGCCATGCTCCGTCTGGGCGGCTCGGTATTCGGCTTTGCCGACCCCAATTCCTCCTCTGTGTCCAAGGGAGAGACGCTGAAGGACACCGTCAAGATCGTCTCCAACTATGCCGACGTCATCGTGATGCGCACCCCCTGGGAGGGCGCAGCCAAGGCCGCCTCCCTCTACGCCAACGTGCCCGTGGTCAATGCCGGCGACGGCGGCCACATGCACCCCACCCAGACCATGGCCGACCTGACCACCATCACCCGCTTGCGGGGCAAAGTAGACGACCTGTCCATCGGCCTGTGCGGCGACCTGAAAAACGGCCGCACTGTCCACTCCCTCATCAAAGCCCTGGCCAAGTTCCATAATATCACCTTCTTCCTCATCTCCCCCCGGGAGCTGGCAGTACCCGACTATGTCCGCACCTTCATGCGGGAGAATAACATGCGCTTTACCGAGGTCACCGGTCTGGAGGCCGTGATGCCCCAGCTGGACGTACTGTATATGACCCGCATCCAGAAGGAGCGCTTTGTGGACCCGGTGGAGTATGAGCGCAACAAGGGCATCTATGTTCTCACCCGTCGAAAGCTGGACCGGGCCAAGCCCGACATGCTCATCCTCCACCCCCTGCCCCGTGTGGATGAGATCACCGTGGATGTGGACGACGACCCCCGGGCCGTCTTTTTCCAGCAGGCCCGCTTCGGCATGTTCGCCCGCATGGCCCTGCTGGAGCACCTGTCCACCCAGCCCCGGTGGGAGGACCGAGATCTCCCCCCCGTGGAGATCGGCACCAAGCCCGTTTGCACCAACCCCCGCTGCATCACCCAGACCCAGCACTATCTGCCCCCCCTGGTCAAAAAAATCGGCGGCGTGGACTGCTGCGGCTTCTGCGACGCGGCCCTGCGATAAAGATACAGATCAGCCCTCAAAAGACGCGCCTGTCTTTTGAGGGCTTTTTTCTTTCCGTCTGTAAAGAAAAATTTTATCTCAACCGGGAACATTTTTCCTTCCCCTGCGTCTATACCGGTGAACACAAAAAAGTGCGGCCAGTGCCGCAGAAAAAGGAGCCGATACCTATGAAAAAAACACGTCTCACGGCCCTGATATTGGGCGGCATCATGCTCTGCCTCACCGGCATCCCCGCCCTGGCGGCGGACACGACGGCAGATGCGTCTGCGGCCACCTCTTCCGTCCCGGCCAGTCTGCCCGGTGACGGCGGCCCCGACAGCCTGCTGTATTACGGCACCGTCCGCATCACCGCCCGGGACGGCCAGGGCCGCCCCGCCCAGCTGTCCCTCACCGACGATCAAGGCACCGTCCTGGCCCTCACCGCCGACGAGAACACCGCCTGGGTGGACAGCGGCAAGCACGCCGCCAGCGACCCCGCCACGCTGAAAGACGGGGAGCAGGTCTATGTGGCCCTGGACTATGACCGCACCCAGCCCTATGCACCGCTGCCCTCCGCCGGCCGGGCCCTGGCCGTGCTGCGCAACATCCCCCAGGACGGCGGCTGCGCCCAGTACCATGTGATCGGCGATGCGGAGCCCGGTGACAAGGGACAGTACACCCTCACCGTGGACAACGGCGGCCTGTTTATTCTCACCGGGGAGACCACCGGTGTCTCCGGCTATGACGGCTCCGCCCTGACCCTGTCCGACCTGAAGGCCGGCGACACCATCCTGGCCTGGTATGATGTGGTCCTCACCTCCTACCCCGGCCAGACCTACGCCACCCACGTCATGCGCCTGAACCGGCCCCAGCTGGCCGACGGCGCCCAGCTGACCCTGAAGCTGGACGGCAAGGACAGCGCCATTACCGGCATGATCCGCTCCGGCCAGCCCATGGTCCCTGTGGCCGCCGTGGCCCAGGAGCTGGGCCTGCAGGTCTATTACGATGCCGTGAACGGGGACAACGGCCCTCTGGTCCGGGTGGAGAACGACCAGTTCTCCGTTCAGATCTGGCTGCGGGACGGCATAATCTCCGGCGTGACCAAGATAGAGGGGGCCTGCGGAGCCACCGGTCCCCTGGACTACGGCGCTGCCCCCTATGTTCTGTCCCCCGGCACCACCTGGGCCCCGGCTTCCCTGTTCCAGATGCTGGGCCACACCGTCACCCTGGACGGAACCACCCTGAACATTCAGTAACCTGCAATCACCTGAAAACGGCCGCCCCACACCGGGGCGGCCGTTTCAGCGTGTCGATAAACCCTTTTCTGTCATTCCGAGGAGCGCAGCACCCGCAAGGGGTACGCCGCATCCGTATCCCCGTCCAACAGCCTCCCTTGTCAAAGGGAGGTGGCACGGCGAAGCCGTGACGGAAGGATTCCGACTACCGGAAAGCTATCCGAAAAACGGAATCCCTCAGTCAGCTTCGCTGACAGCTAGCCCTATCCCTTTTGTCCCTTCGGGACATTTCCCCTTGACAAGGGGAATCGGCCTCGCAATG
>QWCK01004853.1_pt1 | contig 12777 bp, 15 predicted proteins | sample 1972571 | NCBI WGS metagenome assembly QWCK01 (sample SAMN09866710, study PRJNA288562) | Human gut metagenome isolate term2_stool, whole genome shotgun sequencing... | isolation source: gut | host: Homo sapiens | place: USA: California
AAACAAATCAAAAGTCCATAGTATCTGAATTGTATTGAACCACGATATTAAAAGAAAGGAAATATGTGATAATTAACTTCCTAATTATCATACAAGAAAAACCATGAATATAGAAATCAAGTTAAAAACAGAAAAAAAGGTAACAGTAGATTTTTTGGAATTTGGATATTTTGGATCTGATGATACAATTCTTACAGTGGACTGGGATGAGTCCCAGTACGAGCCGGGAGATATATATGGGAAAGGAGTCCAGATTAACGAAGAATACGCAAATGGAAGAATCAACGAGTTGATAGGACTGGAATTAACAGCTTTACAGGTATATGATTTAGAATCAGAACAGGAAATGGACTGGATAGAAGTTGAATCCATTAGCTTTTTCGATGATGGTAAAACTTATGAGGTTATGCCGAATTATTTACAACGATTCCAGAGGCATGATATTCAGACAGATTGTGTAAATTTGAATCTGACGGAAGAACAGTACCAGTCTCTCGCAAGGTACGTGCGGCAGAATGATAGAATAGAAAATCTTTTTGATGCAATGGAAAATCATATCTTGCAGATCAATGGATATGAAAATGTATTTCAGTTTCTGGAAAAAGAACTCCAGGATCATCCCAAAGAGATGACAGACGAATTTAACCCGGTTGCGCATACTGGTGAAGCAGAAATCGATGCGTTAAGCGATATCATTGAAAATCGTGGTGGAATTGCTACATATACACTTATCTCAAATCAGGGAACTGAAAATGAATGTGAAAATGAAGTGGTTCTCATGAAAAAGCAGGCGGATGTTTGGACGGATAATATAAGGGAAAAGAACAATGGATCTGATATGCTTATCCAGGAAGGAGACATTATTTTAAAAGATATTAAAGGCGACGAAGTAGATCTTTTCTTCGTCGATGGAATCTGTTTTAAAGCGGACGAAACTATATAAAAAGTAAAGGTTGAAAGAGGATCATTGTATTGGCATATTTTGCTGTGCAATGATTCTTTTTTATATTCATTTGTTGTTTTGACTACTCCCACAGGCTTGCCTGTGGGATGAAAGCCACTAATTTATAACATATATCAAAATTAAAAATGATAGCAGGACATCATTTTTAATTTTGATAAAACGGAAAAGGATATGTGTTTTATATTTGTAGAAATTAATAGTGTTTTATGGTATAATAAATCATCATGTCAGATGCGGAAATACCAATATGAGAAACAAAGGAAGGAAATACCATGGCTCATTCAGAAAAATTAGAAGAAACTGCACTATGGAAAGAGTATGAGAAACGAAATGGCGTCGAGTATAAAAGATGTATTTGGGTAAAAGAAGTTTATGAATATGCTGTAAATTATTTGAAGGACGTTCGCAGAACTTTTGGAAATTATACACTGCATGACGAAACACATATTTTAAACGTATTGGATGCCATGGGCGGATTACTGGGAGATCAGATTATCAATCTGACCGTTGGTGAACTGGAGCTGCTGATCTTGACCGCAAGTCTGCATGATGTGGGTATGGTTTACACGGATGAGGAAAAAATTGAACAGTATGAAGATACAGAGACTTGTAAAAAATTTTTAAGAGAATATTATCCAGAATTTCTTGGTAGTACAGTGGAAGATTGGACGGAGGATATGCGGCAGTGGTATCTTCGCACTTTACATTCTGGCCGTGTTGCCGAGGTGTTACATAATAAAGCATGGGAAGAACTGATTCATTATCAGTGTCCGATAGAGGTTGTACCTTTGCGTTGCATCATAGCTGTTTGTGAGGCGCATGGTTACAATCTGTCAGACCTGATCAGCAATCCAGATTTGGAGTATTTACCGGCTAACGATGTAAGTCCACTATTTTGTGCATTGTTGTTACGATTAGGAGATTTAATGGATTTTGATGATACCAGAGCACCTAAAGTATTATACAGTTACGTGGAATTTAATGAAAAAAGTAGTGAAGAGTGGAAGAAACATCAGGCTTCTGCAGGTTTTTTTTATCCAACCTCTCCTTCAAATGAAGATTTGCCATATAAAGCCCATTGTACCAATCCAGGCGTGGAGCATGCGATTCGGAACTTTTTGGATTGGGTTGAGGTTGAACTTGGAAATTGCGTGAAGCTGCAGAAATATTGTGGAAAAATATGGCAACAAGACTTTCCTTTTCCAAGAGCCATCTTACGCAATGAAATTGAATCTGATGGATATGTGAGTGGAGATTTCTGTATCACAATGAATCAAACAAAGATACTGGAACTGTTAACAGGAGAAAACTTATATGATAATCAGGATGTTTTTGTGAGAGAATTGCTTCAGAATGCAATTGATGCCACTTTACTACGTGAAAAAATGGATCCTGATTTTATACCAGAGAGGTCCCGTATTGATTTCTGGGAGTGGAATGACAAGGATGGAAACATCTGGTTTCGAATCGATGATGAGGGAACAGGGATGACACAGGGGATGCTCGAAAGATATTTTCTGAAAGTAGGGAATTCGTACTATACTTCCCGGGAAATTGAGAGAGATATGAGAGATCACAATCAAAATGAAAAGTACTTTAGCATCAGTCGCTTTGGAATCGGTTTTCTGTCGTGTTTCCTTAACGGAGACTACGCAGAGGTGTCGACCCTTTATTTTGATCCTGATAAAAACCGCAGGGAAGAGGGGGCAACAAAACCCAATCTTAAAAAACATTATGGACTTCGGCTACAGGTGACAGGACTTAGTGGATACTATACGTTATTGAATCAGTCTCAGAATCATTTCACAAATGAGAAAATGCCAAATCCAGGAGGTTCTGATTTACAAACTTCATATCAGCAGGAAAGAGCGGGATATCGGACGAAACCAGGAACTTCAATAGCCATATGTTTGAATCCGGGTAAATTAGGGATTTTGAATCTCAAGAATACGGTGGAAAAATATCTGTGTGGTGCAAGGGTGCCGGTGTATTACAATAATCAAAGAATCGGGCAAACCTATGAAGAGATAATGGAGGTAGCTCATGCTGTGGTGGGAGAAAAAATTTATGAATTAACGGATGAAATGAAAGAAGATTTTGACCAGATGTTCCCAAAGGTGCGTGGACAGTATCCACAAATTGTAATGACGACTATTCCTTTGAATACAAAGGAGGATCATGTACTGCAGGGAGTATCTGGTGTGTTTGTAAAGTATGACATACGTTTTGAGAAAACTCCTTGCTGGCAGATAAAAGATTTGCAGTACTTTGTTCAAGGAGTTGTTCAAGAAGAGCGTGTGGATGGCAATAAAAGTTTTTGTTTACATATATTTAGCGCCAATATGGAGGATGATAAGGAAGATGATAGTTACATATGGGAGATATTAAAACAAGAATATGATGCAAAAGTAATAGATGCACTTGCAGATGCACTTGAAAATTGTGATACATGTCCACATTCAGAAGAACAGTTGGGAAAAGTATGGAGTCAGTTTCATAGGTCTATTGAGTTATTTGATGTTTGGAAAAGTTATTATGATTACACACAATGTCAATATATGAATGTTTCTCTTGAACAATGTAAAGGTCCAGATATTATCTGCCTAAAATCTGACTTATCAGAAAATTTTTTTAAGTATGCATACCAAGGTGTTTATACGGGGAGAGTGACTTATGGAGAATATAATACAGATTATTATAAAGGAATATTTTTTCTTGAAAATAAATGGAAACCAACAACGTTGGTAAGCCGTATTGAGGTGACACAACTCCCAATAGAGATAGGCTTGTATATTTGGGGTATAGTAAATAAATATAGGATGGCGAAATTTTTAGAATCCAAATATGTGTATGAATCATGGAAAAATTTTACACAAAAAGATTGGAAAAAGATGAGAGGCAAAAATTTGCCATTATGCCAATGGATAGAATACAATTTGAAAGATTATTTTGAGGAAAGAATGCATATTTTTGAAAAACCTATCTTGCTATTAATTAGATATGAAGATATTATATACACAGATAATAACATTTTTGTCTTATTTAACTTGTATCAAGATGCATACTTACAAGAATGTAAGCAGATGGAGATTAATTATGAGAAGGGGCAAACTATTTCATTTTCAGAAAAAAACAAAACTGAATTAGAAGAAGCCTTGGATCTTTTTCCACCAATGCGATTTTGTAAAGCAGCAAATGCTAGAAATAGAAAATATCTTTGTTTAGCAGATTTTTCTTACCGAAAAGGGATTACAATGGATCATCCTTTTATAATCTGGCTCATGAAGAATGCATTTTTGCTAAATACATACTACAAAAGACAGTTTAGACAGATCATAGACTGTCTTCGGTACGACAATGCAACAATTATTATCTCTGTAATAAATACTATTCGCCAACAGCTGATGAGCTTACCAGAGCATCATGGGGTAGATGTAAATGGATTTCCACAACTAAGCAAGGAAGATTTTTGGTTTATGGAAAATTATATAATTGATAAAAGCGATATAAAATTTGAAGACTAGAATCTGGATTTTATTACAGAAGAAAATAGGGTTATAATTTAACGCACCGTGAGCAAGAGTAGTTCACTTCTCAATCTTTGTAGAAAATAAAAACAACATCCATTAAGGATTCCTAGAAATAGGAGTCCTTTTAATTAAGTTGTACATATCAAAATTAAAAATGATATAAAACTATCGAAAATAAAAATGGTAGTTAGATATCGTTTTTAATTTTGATTGATAAGGAAAGAAAATTGTGATATAATGAAAAAAATTTTGAAAGGAAGATTAAGAAGTTTATGGAAAAGTATTCAGATTGCATGTTAATATATAAAATATCAGAAAATAAACCGTATGGTGAAATAAATAAAAAAAATTATGATAAAATGAAAAAGGCATTGAATGCTGCCGGATTTTTTTTAGATGTAGAAAACGGAGTGTTGAAACTGCAAATCTCTCAATATGGCTATGAACGCAAACAAAAAAGAAATGCCGGTAGAAAAAAGAAATGCGCATTGAAAAAAGAAAACGGAGAATATGGGTTATATAGATACTCTGATGTGGTCTACATGATGCAGACCATGATGGATAAGGAAATATCAAATAAAATTGAAATGCCAATAGCGACATTCTACAGGCATAAGCAAAGACTAAAAGAAAGTTACTATTATAGATCTCTTGACTTGAATAGATTAAAAGATAAAGAATATTTGGACGGTGTAGATAATAATTTTGTTTTCTAAACCAATTTATACCAAAGAATATGTATATGTATACCAAATAATACTTTGCAAAAATAAAATGATAAAGGGAAATGAAATGCAAATCGTAATCAAACACACAAAAACAATAGATGAATATAAAAAATTGAGAGATAAATTAGAAAAACTATCAGAGAAATGTTCGAAAAATCATATTGATCATGTTTCAAACTGGGCCCATGGAAAGCCAAAGAAAGTTTGGTTAAGCACTGATACAAAAGAAAATAACTCTCTGGATGGGGTAGTGATATGCATAGAGTATGAAGATGGGAGCTGGTGGCATTATAATGAAACAGGAGAATGGTGGTAATGTGCAATACAATGGAAAAAATTTTAAAACGATAGATGATGATCCAGATATGGGATTAGGAAATAAAAAATGCCTTCAGAAAGATTATTACTGCGGATCTCATAGAGTGTATCTGTCTGAAGAAGATGTGAAAATAAAGAAATGCTTATGTAAACCGGATGTGAATATGATAGGATATCATGTCTGTCCGAATTTAAAGAAAATGGAAGAGATAATGTATAGAGCTGGAAGAGAAAAAATTCATCCTCTGTATGAAGAAACAGAGGATGAATTTTTTGAGGATGAAATTGCTGAAAATATGGTTTCAAGACGTTTGGTTTCATTGGACGAAAATGGTGATTATTATGTATCTATTCATGCATGTGTGACTGAAGATCAAAGGGATATGCGATTTCAATGGTACATAGCAGATAGTGCAGCTGGACTGAAAAAATCACCGATAGACAGCCAGGTATATGAGAACATTACAATTTCAAGCGATACGATTAGGGAGAAATATAACGGTAAATGGCTAGGATGTAGATGTGATTTGGAAGGAAAGATATATGAAATCAAAAGAACTTATCTCACAGAAAATTTTGTAGATCTTATAAAAACATGCCAGTATCAGGAAATAACATTTTATGGCAAAAATGGCATGCTGCGGGATGATGTAAAATATAAAGACAATTAAGTTGAGAAGCGTTTCTATCATAAGTAGGAGAAGCTTTTTTATTTACAATATAGTTCTATTAAGGTATAATATACCATATGCTACCTTTTTATGATATCTGCAGAAGGAGACCGCAAATGAGTGAACAAAAAGGAAAAAGTGTCAAAAATAAGGAATTAATCAAAGAAAAAATTATTTTTTATATCAAGGAACATGGGTATGCGCCAACGGTCAGGGAGATATGCGAGATGACTAATTTAAAGAGCACATCCAGTGTGCAAAGTTATTTATGCAAAATGTTTGAAGAAGGAGAATTGGAAACAGATGCGAAAATTGGAGCTTCTCGTGCAATCAGAGTTCCAGGATATAAATATGTTAAGGTGGACCAGAAGATGCAAGAAGATAATCAGGAGGCGTCAAAAGATCTACAAACTGATGTGACAGATCAGAGAGTACGGCTGGAGGACGTTATGGGTGTTATAACCACAGAATTGGAAAAACTTATTACAACACAGTAACAGGGGGTGTTTGTTAACTAAAAAAGACACATGATATAATTCATATGTCTTTTTTGTTTGCAAAAAAACAGAACCTGCGTTCGCATTTCGATTTACACAAAAGGTTACTTATGGTATAATATACTATAATATACCATTTGTAGAAAGGGAAAAATATGAAATTAGAAGATGCAGGAGTTATTAATACGCGAACATTAAATGCATTAAAAAAGAAAAATATATTTACTGTGAATGATTTAGCCTGCTATTTTCCACGGAAGTACTTAGATTATCGAAGAATTCTTCCACTCAGTGAGGCAGTGGAAAAAGATTGTGCAATTTGCGGTTATCTTGAAACTTATGAAAAAAAAGAAGTTAACGGAAAAACAGTAATTGGTGCAGACGTTATAGAAGAGTCTTCTGGAGAGGTTGTGCATGTTAAATGGTATGGACAATCATGGCAGTTTAATGATGTAAAAAAATTTAGCAGACAGGAAGTAGTTATCTGTGGGAAAGTTAAATATCATGTTGTGTATGGATATAATGTAACTAATCCCACATCGTATCATTTAAAATCAAATTTTAAAGGAAAGATAATACCGATATATACAAAAATAAAAAATATCAGTGACGATATGCTGAAAAAATCCATTGATAAATGCATTGAACTGATTACGGAACCGTTGCCGGATGTTGTCTTTAATATAACAAAATTAATGGATTATAAGACTGCAGTATGGACACTTCATCATCCTTATTCAGATGAAGAAATATCTGTACAAGAAATTTTGGAACCGGCGGAGCACCGGCTTATATTTAACCAGGTGTTATATTTTACGCTTGCGCTTAAGCTGAATAACAGTAAAAATGTATTTGATTCAAAAGAAACGTTCAGAGTAGCATCCGTCCAAAAATCACAGGATTTCTTGCATATGCTGCCATATAAACTAACATATGATCAGGAGAATGCATGTAATCAGATTTTGAAGCAGATGAAAGCAGGCCAAAAAGTAAATATGCTTGTTCAGGGAGATGTAGGATGTGGAAAAACGACGATTGCATTTTTAGCAATGATATTAATGGCAGAAAATGGTTATCAGAGTGTTCTTATGGCTCCAACAACCGTACTGGCCAAACAGCATTATGAAGAATTATGTAGTTATGGAGACCGGCTTGGATTCAAGACAGTATTATTCAGCAGCGATTTGAAAGGATCTGAAAAGAAAAAAGTTGAAAATGATATTTCAGAAGGAAATTATCAGTTTATCGTAGGAACTCATAGTGTTTTTTCAAAAAGTACAAGCTATAAAAAACTTGGGCTTGTCATTACGGATGAAGAGCATCGCTTTGGAGTTAAACAAAGGGAAGCACTGCAGCAAAAAGCTCAAACCGGGGTACATATTATTTCCATGTCTGCTACACCTATTCCTAGAACATTGGCAGACATCTTGTACGGAGAAGAAAAACAGCTGGTTACAATAAAAACATTACCAAACGGGAGAAAACCTGTACAAACTGCAGTGAACCGTTCAGATGAGAAAATCTTCGATTTTGTTGCAAAACAGCTAAACCAGGGAAGACAGGCATATATTGTATGTCCGGCGATTGAAGAGAATGAAGCTGTAGAGACCGTTAAAATGGAGTCAGTAGAAGAAACTGAGATTAAATATCGGGAAAGATTTGAGCCTTATGGTGTAAAGGTTGGTGTGGTAACAGGAAAACAGGATAAAACAGAAGCTGAAAAAACGATTACCGCATTTAAGGAGAATAAGATACAGATTCTTGTATCAACTACAGTAATTGAGGTAGGTGTAAATGTTCCAAATGCCACAGTAATTGTAATCAACAATGCCGAAAGATTTGGTCTTGCGCAGCTGCATCAGTTACGCGGCAGGGTGGGACGTGGAAATTATTCATCTTATTGCATTTTAAAATCGGATGATCGATATAATGAGAGACTGGTAACGATGGAAAGGACCACAGACGGTTTTGAAATTGCAAAAGAGGATCTGAAACAAAGAGGACTTGGTGATCTGATTGGAACTGCACAGTCAGGTAATAACCGCTATATGGATCTTGTTATTGCAATGCCTAACCTATACAACTGCATAAAAAAATATGCGGTATGGATGATCAACGAAAATATGTATGAAGGGATCATACAATTATACAAAAAAGAAGAAGGGAGTGTTAATGAATGCGAGTGAAAATAATTTTATGCTTGATTGCAGCTGGATATGTTTTCAAGAAAAGTAACGATGCACAGATGGCCATTTATGCATTTATAGCTGCATTGGTATTATGTCTTTTGCTGCCACCAGTTATGAAGCTATTTTGGAAAAGGATGAGGAAGAAAAGATATTTGAGAAGTCCGATATCCAAAATCGACAGTATGGAAGGGCATGAATTTGAAGAATATCTGCAGGCATTATATGAGAAAAATGGATACAAGTGCAAAATCGTGGGAGAGAAAGGTCATGATTATGGGGTTGATCTTATTATCAAAAAAAATGGAGTTAAAACAGCTGTACAGGCGAAACGTTATCAAAATATAGTTGGAATAAAAGCCGTACAAGAAGTTGCATCAGGAAAGTCTTATTATGACTGCGATGATGCGATCGTTGTAACAAACAGTCATTTTTCAAAGGCTGCAAAGGAATTGGCAGAAAAATGCGGCGTTGGACTGATCGACAGAGAATATTTAAAGAAATTATATGAATAATGGAAAAGGAGAAACTAATTCATGGGATATGCAATAGTAAGCGATAAAAATATTGAAAACCTAGAGATTGGTGACAAGGTATTATTATTTGGGAAAATAGGAACGGTTGCTGTTGTTTCCGGGGCTTATGGTATTTATTTTAAGGATGGAGTACCATGGGAATTAATAGTAAAATTCCAGAAATTGTAACGGATGAGCAAATTAGAAATGAGAGAACACCTAAATTTTGTTATTGCGATACGTTTGTTTCATTTTTCGAGTTAATGTGGAATTTTAACTGTACCATAGAGGATGTTTGTGATGTTGTCGAAAAGGTTCCAATCCAGACATATACATGTCCTATATCTGGCAGCTTAGTGATTCCAGTATTTTAAAAGAAAGGAAAGCGAATTAACAAGAGAAAAACAAAGATTATTATGGGAGGATATAAAGTTATGTTTTTTTTAAGATATTAGGCGGGAATTCTCGGTTACTTGTATCCGAGATGAAAGCCTGTTCTTTTCTATCTCAATATTATAACTATATGTATTGCTAATAAATCCTTATATTCCTAGATTTTATTAGTTATTTATGCTATACTATCTGTATGAAGAATAAATATACTCACGCAAGAACTTGCGTATATAACATTAATTATCATATTATATGGTGTGTTAAATACCGGAGAAAAGTACTTACACCTGAAATCAGCAGCAGATTATATGAATTAGCGCAAGCTATTGCCGATGAGAAAGGTTTTACTGTTGTTGAATGTAAAGTTGGCGAGAATGACCATGTGCATTGTTTTGTGTCAGCTCCACCAAAAATCTCAGTTACGCAGATAGTAAAGTATTTGAAGGGTATCAGCGGTAATACGCTCTTAAAGGAATTCCCTGAAATCAGAAAATCCTTATGGAATGGTCAGCTATGGAATGGCTCATATTTTTGTGAAACCATTGGCTCTACTTCTGAGGAAAACATTCTTAAATATATAGAAAGGCAAAAGAACTGTCAGCTATGAATAAAGCAATTAAGTACAGATTATATCCTACAACTAAACAGGCTACTATGTTTGCAAATACCTTTGGCTGTTGTCGTAAGGTTTATAATCTCATGCTTAATGATAAGCTTGAAAGTTACAAATTGACTGGCAAATTTGTGTCTGTAACGCCTGCAATGTATAAAAAGGATTACCAATTCCTAAAAGAAGTAGACAGCCTTGCTTTAGCAAATGTACAGTTAAATTTGCAAGGAGCTTTTAAAAGCTGCTTCAATAAATCTTGCAAGAAGAAAACTGGCGTTCCAAAATTCAAATCAGCAAAACGCAGCAGAAAATCGTATACCACCAATAATCAGAAAGGTACAGTTGCTATTATTGATAACACCATAAAACTGCCTAAAATCGGCAAGGTTAAAGCGGTTATTCATAGACAGCCTAATGCTGACTGGGTGATTAAGTCAGCAACTATATCTCAAGATAATGATGGCAAATATTATGCCTCTGTTTTGTTTGAATTTGAGCAAAATATTATTTCTGTTCCTATATCTGATAATGCTATTGGTTTGGATTATGCCTCTGATGGTTTTTACGTTGACGATAAAGGAAATGTTGGAACTAACCATAAATATTATCGTGAAAGTCATAAGAAACTCACTAAAGAACAACGAAAGCTTTCTCGTATGAAAGGTTCTAAAAAGGGTGAAGCTAAATCCAATAATTATATCAAACAGCTGCACAAAGTAAATAAAATTCATAAGCATATATCAAATCAGAGATTAGATAATCTGCAAAAAATATCTACTGAGATAGCCAATCAGTATGATGTTGTATGCGTAGAAAGCTTAAATATGAAAGCTATGTCTAATAAAGGTTTTGGCAATGGTAAATCTACTTTAGACAATGGTTATGGAATGTTTCTTAACATGCTTGAATACAAGCTTGCTGATAGAGGCAAATATCTTGTCAAGGTAGATAAATGGTACCCATCTAGTCAGATATGCCACTGTTGCGGAAAGAAACATCCAGAAATGAAAGATTTACGCATCAGAATTTTTACATGCGATTGTGGATTTACAATCAGTCGTGACCAAAATGCTGCACTAAATATAAAAAATGAAGGTCTGCGCATACTAAAGTCAGAGACTTTTGCAGCGTAAACCTTCATACTCATGGTAGGCTGGGAACCAGCCAAACCTAACGCTTGTGGACACTGTGTAAGACTTAATGAATACTGTTCAGTATTGCTAAGCTGTAGTGGTTGAAGCAAGAAGCTCGGTAACTTGTTGCCGAGTAGTTCACTATTCCGCAGCATGGAGATCTGCATCTCGATAAGATTTTATTCTCATTTGAAAATGTGCCAATGATCTTCGTGTGTAGAAATAATAAAAATGAATATTTTTTGTGTCAATGTGTCGATGTTATTACAGGGATTTCCTGGATGATCACACCTGTCTCGACAAAGTTATTAATTCGAATGATCAAAGATGAAATTAGTGTGTTAACAGCGTTCAGCGAATCAGGTCATGATATTTTTTTAGCAGATTTCAATAAAAAAGGATTGGTATTCAGGAAAGTACCATTTTGTGATATTCCGTTAGACGAATTACCTGATCAAAATGAGAAGCTAGAAAATTCAAATTTATATGATTATATTGTGGAGCTGGAAAACATTCAATAATATCTGCAAGGGTTATATCATTAAAAATGTAAAATATCATAATTAAAAATGATAACCACATATCGTTTTTAATTATGATATCACTGGAATATATTATAAACGATATGAGCAAGAAAGCCAATGGTTAAAACTGTGGGAGTGTCAAGTGATATGTCACGTTTTATGGATGAAAAAATTCATGGCAGAAAAACTATGATACCAAATTTTCTTTAGATTCTTCCTGTAAATTGGATGATTTTTCCATTTTTTTCGCATCCCCTTTTACTTTGCGAAGTTTTAATTCTAAAATATCATACAGTTCAGATTGTTCCTCCTGGGGCAATTGGCGGATACCATTTATAAATTGTTCTTCTGTTTTTGTAAGAATATATTCTTTTGCTTCTGTTTTATATTTTTTTTCTCCCGTAAGCAGATATTCCATGCTATAGCCTAATACCTGAGCTAGAGAAAAATAAGTTACAGGTGAAGGCATACATACGCCATTTTCAATTTTACTAAGTGAGCCGCTAGATGCTATGCCGCATTTAATACACATATCCGATATTGAAAGTCCAAGTTCCTTGCGTCCGTGTCTTATTCTTTTTCCGATTTCTACAGTGTTTAATTCCATTATTTCCTTGTATGATAATTAGGAAGTTAATTATCACATATTTCCTTTCTTTTAATATCGTGGTTCAATACAATTCAGATACTATGGACTTTTGATTTGTT
>QWCK01004866.1_pt1 | contig 12749 bp, 7 predicted proteins | sample 1972571 | NCBI WGS metagenome assembly QWCK01 (sample SAMN09866710, study PRJNA288562) | Human gut metagenome isolate term2_stool, whole genome shotgun sequencing... | isolation source: gut | host: Homo sapiens | place: USA: California
TACGACCGAAGTTAGCGGCAACCTAACCGCTAACGATGTTGATGCTACGGCTTATGCGGCCAACAATCTCTCCGCGATTGACCGCATGGGCGGCGCCGGCTCCCTCGCCGGAATTGTTATCTTGGGTGGCATCGGTGCGGCCGGTGCTATCAGCCTTACACGTTCCTTTATGATCGGGTAGATCCTCTTACTACCTGAAAAAAACCCCGGGCATCCCTCAACTGCCCGGGGTTTTTTCTACCTACAAATGCGGGCGAAAAATAAGGCACAGTAATGGGCGTTAGCCCGGCGTTATCCCCGTATTAGCCAGAGGTCTTCGGCGAGGGCAGGTGTCAATGGGTGCCAGTCCCGTGACAATGGCTTGTCTATCTTTCCCTACTCTTAGTACTGGGGGTGGTGCTGGTAGGATAAAAGTAAAAAAGGACAGTAGATGGTTTCCTCTGAGTTAGATCCATTCGCGCCGGCAGGGGTGAAGTTTCGTCCGGTTTCTTTGGAGCTTATTAAGGTACGTCTGGCAGCAGTAGCATTTTTTCTACTTTGCTTTGTAGCAGTGGCGATAATTCTTTTTTTCGCCCTCCCCGAAAAATGGATCGGTCTGGTGGTGATCGCTCTGGTGCTGGGAATAGCCCTTTGGTTGCTATGGCTAATTCCGAGGCAAGTACGCGCTATGGGGTGGGCAGTTACCGGAACTGACCTGCAGATTCGCAAGGGGATTATGTTTAAATCCTTAACTGTGGTTCCCCTGGGCAGGCTGCAATATGTGGACGTAGAAGAAGGCCCCGTAGCTCGTCATTTCGGGATCGCGCAAGTAAAACTGCATACCGCTTCGGCAACTACCGATGCGCAGTTGCCGGGGATTCCCCGGGAACAGGCCGCGCAATTGCGGGAAGAAATTTCTGAACTTGCCGAAACTAATCTTGAGGGTATTTAGATGGGCGAAAAGTACCGTGAAATAACCAATGAAAACTCTTCGGGATTTGCCGGGAACAACTACCCCCAAAATGAAAGCGGAAATTTGTCCGTTAACGAGGGAGACTTTAGGGCTGCCAGCACCGCAGGCGAAGAAACCTCTGCTTGGCGGCAGGTACATTGGCTCACCCCACTGCTGCAAGTGTGGCAGGCACTGGTGATTATCCTGGTGGTTGCGCTTACGCAATCGCTAAATAATCTGATTGCCCTGGTTAACTATCTCCAGGGGAATCTGGCCGGGCATCCCACATTGTTATTGCTTTTGATCGGGGTGCCGCTGGCGATACTGGCGCTGCTAATCGTCTACCTGTATTTCGCCTGGCGAGCGACCTCTTGGATAATAACCGCTACTGACGTGCAATATCGTCGCGGGATTTTCTTTAAAAAACACCGGAAGATTCCCCTCGATCGGGTGCAATCGGTAGACGTCTATCGACCATTAGCTGCTCGCATTTTTGGCTTGGGAGCTCTGCGCGTAGAGTCAGCAGGCGGTCAAGGCTCGCGGGTAGAAATCCAGTTCCTGGCGAATAAATATTTAGATCGGGCACGCCGGGAAGTAGTTGCCCGGATCGCTGGGCGCTCCCTCGCGGATGAAACCTCTCGACAGACGGGAGCTAAAGGCCTGGCCGGCACGGATCTTTTTGCCGAGGACGATTACCACTTAGCCGCAGACGAGTATGAAGTCTACCGGGTCTCGCCAGGAAGATTATTGGCTTCAATCCTGCTGTGCTCGGAAGTTATCTGGCTAATCATCACCGGGCTAGCTGCGGGGATCGGTACGGTGGTTTCCCTATTGGCGCTCAAGGTCAGTCTTAGTGCCCTAATAAGCGGGGGCATTATCTCCACGATTATTTCTCTAGCAGTCTTACCGTTGATGATCATTTCTATTGTCTGGTCACGCTTTAACTCCCGTTTCAACTTCAGTGCCAATATTACGCACGACGGTATCCGTGTCACCTCGGGGCTGCTCGCTCTCAAATCCCAGACCTTGCCGCCGGGGCGGATTCATGCCATCCGGTTTATCCAACCGCTACTGTGGAAACCTTTCGGCTGGTGGCAAGCTGAAGTTACCCTCGCCGGTCATGGGGTGGAAACCAGTGGGAACCAAAAGAAGCAGGCTGCCGATAACCTACTGTTGCCAGTAGGATCCCTGGAGCAGGCAAAAATTATTTTAGACATGGCGATTCGTGATTTAGGGATTGGCGAGGGCGCAGAAAGTGAAGAGCTGCTACAGACGGCTTTTAACGGCAAGAATTCGGATTCCCAGGCGGTGGGTTCTTTCATTTCCATTGGTAAAAAAGCCAAGATATTAGATCCTTTTGCCCGTTTTCGCCGCGCTTTTGCGGTTACCGACACTGTGCTTATCTATCGTGATGGGTGGCTGCGACGCAAAGTTACCTTTGCGCCTCATGAACGAGCCCAATCGGTTACCACCAGTGCCGGTCCCGTACAGCGGCACCTGAGGGTAGCCGGGGTGCGTCTCGATTTAGTTCCCGGCACGGCCACTATGAAAGTTCAACATCTAGATGAGCAGGTGGCAGCCCAGTTAGCCAAGGACGAACTGGCTGCTTCGAAAGTGCGCTCTAAAGTGGAACCGAATGCCCAGTGGGCAGAGCGTATGCTGCAAACCCTCCGCCCTACCTTGTAGTAGGCGTGGCAAATGTGTGCGGAGGCTAGGTTTTTCCTCTCTCCGCCCAGCACGGGAATAAGTTTTTCCTCCTGCCCTAAATCAGGCGGGAGGAAAAACCCGGCCTCCCCGCAAAGTTAGCGGTCTTTGCTAGCCGCTTAAAAGGGCGAAAGATGAGGCAAGTTTGGCGCCAAAGTTCCCAGAGTCAGGTAGTATGTCAAGCCGTATGATTTCTTTGGGGTGACACGGTATGGAACAGTTTGAGAACAATATCTTTGATACTGCATTGCTGCTCGAAGGTGGGGGAATGCGGGGCAGTTACACTGCGGGGGCAATAAATATGCTCTTGGAGTCAGGCATTTACTTGAATTATGTCGCCGGAATTTCCGCAGGTGCTACCAACTTGGTGAACTATTTGGCGCGTCTTCCACAGCGTTCTAAACGCTGCTTCGTTGATATTAGCACCGACCCCGATTTTGGCGGATGGAAAACATCAATAAAAGGTAAAGGGATTTTTGACACTCACCACATGTACTACGACCTGACCGAGCCTGGTGAAATGCTCGAGCTGGACTACGGGCGTTTCGCCGCAAATCCAGCCGAATGGCGGGTAGGGGTATATAACGCGCAGCGCGGAGCAGAACTATATTTTTCGCAGAATCAGGTGGATTCGGAGCAAAAGCTGACCCACATATGCAAGGCCTCTGGATCGATGCCTATAGCTACCCCAGTTACTTATATTGCGGGTGAAGCCTGCATGGATGGGGCAATAGGTCCCAGTGGTGGAATTCCCTTGGACGTGGCGCAGGCAGATGGATACGAAAAGTTCCTGGTTCTGCTGACCCGGCCGCGAGAATACGTGAAAGAAAACCGCTTACCTGATTTGGCATATCGCTGTTTGCTGCCTCGTTACCCGAAGGCTGCTCAGGCTCTCATTGAACGCCCTATCAATTACAACCGGACCCGAGCCGAACTAGAGAGGTTGGAATCGGAGGGTAAAGCCTATGTGTTTTATCCGCAGCATATGGGGGTGGCGAATTTTGAAGATAGTCCCGCCAAGCTGGAAGAGAATTTTTCCGCGGGCTACCAGCAGATGCAAAGTGAACTCCCAAAGGTCAAAGAGTTCTTAGGTCTCTAAAATCGGGCAGGCTTTCTGGTTTAAAGCTGGTGGTGAAGGCGCAATACTCCGTGATACCGGGATTCTTCCAGGGTTGATTATTAAGGGGCGCAGCGCGAACTGTCAGGATTTTAATGCGAGGTTATGATTAGACGGTGAGAGATAGTTGGCGGGTGTTCACTCGGGACTTGAAGCGGATTATTGCGGTTCCGCTTTCCCTAATTATCGTATGCGGTATCTTGGTTACCCCAGCCCTATACACCTGGCTGAACATTTTGGCCTTTTGGAACCCCTATGAGGCAACGGGAAATCTGCCCATTGCGGTAGTGAATAACGATGCGGGAGCAGCTTCTGCACTGACCGGTAAGCTCAACGTTGGCGACCTCATAGTCGAACAATTATCAGAGAATGACCAGCTCGGCTGGCAATTTACCGATCAAAACACTGCCGAACACAAAATCAGAACCGGGGAAGTGTATGCCACTTTCGTCATCCCCAAAACCTTTAGCAAAGACTTAGTTGGTATTTTCAGTGGCAAACGTAACCAGCCGACTGTCGAATACCGCGTTAATGAAAAGAAAGGCGCTATTGCTCCCAAAATTACCGACGCCGGAGCAAATCAACTTGATATTCAAATCACCTCAGCTTTCCGGGGAAAAGTCGGTGAGGCCATTGCGCAGGCTTTGCGTGAGGGTGGTTTAGAGATTGACGCGAGTATTCTTGGCGCTGAAGGAAGCGCTCTCGATGCCTTGGGCGGTATCAACCAGGATCTGGATGACGCGCAAGGTGCCTTGGATTCCGCCAGTACCTCTTTGGCAGGTTCCTTGCAGACTATGAAAAGAGTCCGGTCTGCGTTATCTGCCGCTGATCCGGCATTGGCTGATGTTTCGGCAGCTTTAAGGGATGCCCAAGGCATTCTAGGAACGGTGGTATCCGACGCTTCAGAATTTGCTGCTAAGGCGGGACAAGCCAGTATTAACGCTCAAAAGGCACTCAATGAGACCTCGGCGGCGGCGAGTTCGGCGGTCTCGAATGCAACCAGTAAACTCACCGAAATGGATTCGCAGCTGCAAGCAGGAATTAAGAGGGCGAATGATTCGATAACGAAAATGCGTGATCAGATTGCGGTTTTGGAAGGATTCCCGCAGACACAAAAGCTCGCTACCAAGCTGAAATCCCAGCTGGACGAGATGGAGAATCTGCTCGCTACGGTTGGGAAAACCGGGTCGGATGCGGCGAAAACCGCCGAGGATTTAAACGCGCTGATGAAATCCTTTGATCAGTCTCTTTCCGATGCGCAACACACAGCTACTGGTCTGCGTGAACAGTCCGCTAAGGCCGCCTCGGCGCTAAATGTCCGGGTGACGCAGCTGTCGCAACAGCTGGGAGCCATTAAATCCGCGGTGAGTACCGCGCGGATTTCTCTTAAAGAGATTTCGGCGCTGACCCGCGGTGTTGATGAGCAGATTGTTAACACGCAAAAGGTGCTTGATCAGGTGCAGGGTAACCTAAACGGACTGTCCACTACGGCTCGCGGAGCGCAAACCGATGTGGCGACTCTGGCCACCGCACTGCGGACAGGCACTTTGAAAACAGTTATTGGCTTGGAACCGACTAATATCGGGCGCTACCTGACCGCACCAGTGAAATTCGACCAAAAGACACTGTTTCCCATCAACTCTTACGGTTCGGGAATGGCAGCTATGTTCATCAATCTCTCTATGTGGATTGGTGCACTTATCCTGGTCATTATTTTCCGAGTAGAAGTCGATAAAGAAGGCTTTGACTGGTTGAGTTTGCGCTCGGCTTATCTGGGACGATTTATGCTCTCCGGTGTGCTGTCTATCGGGCAGGGACTGATTGTCAGCGTGGGCAGTTTACTGTTGGGAGTCAAAGCCGCCAACGCTCCCGCCTTCATTGCTACCTCCATGCTGATCGGGCCGTGCTATTTAGCAATTATCTATGCTTTGGCAGCTGCATTCAGTCACGTGGGGCGAGCCTTGGCGATCTTGCTGGTAGTGTTGCAGATTCCCGGTGCCTCGGGTATTTATCCGATTGAGCTCATGCCCAGATTCTTCCGCCAACTTTCCCCGATGCTCCCATTTTCTTACGGTATCGATGCGATCCGAGAAACTATCGGCGGGTTCTATCAGGGGCATTACTGGCATGTTATGACGGTTCTAGTATTAATGAGTCTCACGATGTTCCTGCTGGGGTTTTGGGGCAGGCGTCGTTTCGGTTACTTCACCCAGCTGTTCTACGATGATTTGGCTCGCACTGAACTGGTAGTGAATGAAGACGTTCAGCTGCAAAGTCGCGGTTACCGTTTGAGTAACATTATTGCGCTGCTAGCAAACCGGAGAGAGTTTTCCACCCGAATTAAGCTTCAGCAAGCAGAGTTCAACGTTCGTTATCCCGCTTTGATTAATGGACTGAGTATCGTGGGGATTTTGGGACTGGCCGTGCTGGGGATGATTTCCTGGCTAACCCCCGCCAGCAAGTCCGTGCTCCTGGGGATACTTGCGATATGGGGAGTGGCCATTATGGGAACGCTAGTTGGTATAGCTGTGCTAAAAAGCTCCATAGAACGAGCCGAGAGGCTGTCACATTTGACACAAGATGAACTGTTCGAGTCCCTGGCTCGCCAGCGGCAAATAAGCGCAAGCAAAACTACGGGTTGGTCAAAAGGTCTTAGCGGCGGGACAAATCGGGGTCGCGGGGAACGTAGCCGCTTAAGAGCGCCGGTGCCGACAGGAGCAGAGGCAGAGGCGGCGGAGCAAAGCGTAGGCAAGTCGGAGAGTGAAACCGATGCCTCGGTAAGTAGCGAGGAGGCACGATGAACGAAATATTTTTTATCATTCGTGATGACTTCCGCCAGATTCGCAGCAGTATCATGGTTCGGATTTCCATAGTGCTATTGATTGCCGTGCCTTTATTCTTCACCTGGTTCAACGTGCTAGCCACCTGGAGTCCCTTCTCAAATTCGGGAAGACTGCAGATTGCCGTGGCCAGTACCGATGAGGGTTACACCAGCAAAATCCTGAACGTGAAAGTCAATGTGGGAGACACCGTACTCAAAGAACTGGCGGTAAATGATCAGTTTGATTGGGTGTTAACCAGCGAAGATAAAGCCTTGGAAGGGGCGCGCTCGGGGGAGTATTACGCGGCAATTGTATTGCCCAAGGATTTTTCCCACTCCATGTTCACGTTCTATGCCGGCGGGGCTGCCCCCGCAAATATCACGCTTTACACCAACGAAAAGAAGAACCCGCTTTCTAGCAATCTCACCAACCAAGGTGCTCAAGGCGTCACCGCGAAAATCAACACGGTTTTTTCGCAAACCTTGGCAGAAGGCACCGTAGGTATTGCTGAGGACGTGTCCGCTTACCTAGACACTGCCGACACGCAAGCAGCTCTGGATCGGTTGAGCAACCGCCTTGAAACTCTGAGCGCACAGCTAAATTCGGGGGCGAACACTTTCAGCTCTTTGTCTACCTTGATAGGTTCGGCAGTGCCGCTAGCTACCGGAGCCAAACATCTGGCTGCGGGGGTGCAAGACTCTTTCGAGGGGGCTATAGGCTCCACCCTTGATTCCAGGGGCAAAAATGCCGCGGGCAGCGCCAATCCCTTCGCGGTCATCTCCTCTGAGTTGGATGATGCGGTAAATCTGGCAGGAATTAATCTTGCCAACCTGCAAAAACAACTGGACAAATTGCTGGATTCGGCCAATAGCACCACCCAAAGTAGTGCTGCCACCATCGAAGAGTTGCAGACTCTGCTAGATAAACAAATCGCTGGCTTCCAACGTACGCGGGACGCCCTCGAGCAGGCACTGGGGCCAGGAGGAGCGGATTGGCAGGGGAACAAGCCTGCGGTTGACCGGCTGCTGGCAGATATGGACGCGGCAATTGCGCGCCAACAAGTACTTTCGGAACAGTTGGGCGCTATGGCAGATGACCTGCGTCGAGGAGGAACTCGTGATTTAGAGCTGAGGCAGGCCGCTAAACGTTCCATAGCAGAAGCAAAACAGGCTATTGGCACTGCTCAATCCAATTATGAGAAAAACTTGCAGCCAAAGATAAAAAGCCTACGGGAAAACCTAGAATCTGCCGGAACGAATGTGGAGGTTTTCCGTTCGCACCTTAAGGCAGTGCAAGCCGACCTGTCGGAAAGTGCAGGCGGGATGATCGAGACTATGCGCCGCTCCCAAAAAACTCTGGACAATACAGCTAAAAAGATGCGGGACGGTGCCAGGCGCTTGAACCAAGCTCATGAACAGATTACCTCCGCCCAAGCAAAAGGAGGCTTGGACAAAGTCGCCGCCACCTTGGGAGCTGACCCTGAAGGTTTTGCCCGTTTGATTTCTTCCCCCGTAGCGGTACAACGTAATTCGGTGTTCCCAGTCGCCACCTTTGGGGTAGGTATGACTCCACTATTTACCGTGATCGCCCTATGGGTTGGGGCGCTCCTAGCAGGGGTTTTCCTGCGCACTGACGTTTCTGCGAACGTGGGTAAACGCTACCTGGACACTATTGCAGCCCGAAAACCTGCAGATACCTCCGATGAGGTAGATACGGATGAGGGAGAATCGTCTCGCTCAGAAGAGGCAAACCCGAAACCCGAAGAACCAGGACCGACTTCAGATGAGAAATCCGCCCTAAGAAAGCCTCTATTCAGCGGTGCTCAGGAGTACCTGGGACGTTACTTTATGTTCTGGATGATTGGGATGGCTCAATCCACATTGCTGATGCTCGGGCTGATTGTGTTCGTGGAGATTGAACCGGCGCACCCCTTCCTGCTGATTTTGGCGGGGTGGGTGATTTCCACTGTCTTTACCAATATCGTGTATACCCTGGTGGTAGCACTTGCCAATGCCGGAAAAGCCTTAGCAGTCTTACTACTGGTGCTACAGATTTCTGCTGCTGGCGGAGCATATCCGCTGGAACTATTACCGCAATGGTTCCAAAACATCAGTCCCTTACTGCCCGCCACCTATGCGATTAACCTGATGCGTTCGGCTATCGCCGGGATCTATGCTGGGGACTTTGCCTATAATCTGTTGATAATCCTGGTATTCCTGATTCCTAACTTGGTTCTCGGGGTGGTTTCCCGGCATACGATTGCCGGACGGATTCACGACACTGCCCAGAAGATTGAAAAAACAAAAGTCATGTAGCCCGGACGCAGTGAGCAGGCAGGCGAGGTTTTTCCTCCCTACGTTCTGCACGGGAATAAGTTTTTCCTCCTGCCCAAAACCCGAAAAGGCGTTGCCTTTTCGGATTTAACGCCCGCCTAGCCGACTCGGATAAAACTTATTCCCGCGCATAGGGGTGGGGCGGGCAAGTTGTACAGGAACCGATCTTTTGTCCCGCCTAATACCTACGCGCCCAGCGCACTCGGCTAGCTACAGAACCGTGTGAAAGGTATAGCTGAAGCGAGATGATGTGCCAGGTGGGAGCAGGGCGCGCCCGATAAAAGATGCGAGAGGGGCTTGAGTCGAACAAAGTGAGACTCACGGGGTCCCCGGAGCACTTTTATCGAGGCAGCCCCGCGCCACACGCAATCAGCTAGGCAGGTTTTCTTTGGCTTGGCGAGTGCGCTGGTCGTAATCCTCCACGTTGTTGTTGGAGTTTCCCCCCAAAGGGGATGAAACCAAGGGAACCTTCTTGAAAGTCAAGGCAGGATCATAGGGCATGGGGCGCTGGCCTTTGCGGCGCGCGGTGGAAATGATGGTTGCCACCCAGGCAAGTAGCGTCCAGATCGCTAGCACTATTAGTGCTTTGCCAAAAAGTAGTTCTCCGCCGGCAATCGCGGCGCGGATAGTGCGTGCCACATGGGTCATGGGGAGCAGAGGGCTGAGGAACTGGAAGAACTTCGGCGCCGTTTCTACCGGGAAAGTTGCGCCGGTAGAGGTGATTTGCAAGCACAGCAAGATTACCGAAAGGGCGCGTCCTCGGTATCCGAGGGCGGCTACGCAGGCTTGGTTTACCGCCACGAATCCAATAGAGGCTAATACTGCTATTAGCAATAATGCCCCGAAATTTTGAGCATCTAGCTTTAGGAATAGTTGCATACCAGTTACTACCGTAACCGCTTGCAGAGTACCGAAGAGTGCCCCGATGGACATGGAACGGAAACCGCAACTCCAAAAACTCTCTTCGGGGTGGCGCCGCAAATCCAGGGCGGGGAAGATCAAGAAAATGGCGATCCCGCCGATCCACAAACATAGCGCCATGAAGAAGGGGGCGAATCCAGCACCGTTATGGCGTACCGGATTTTGCCGTACCGATTCCACATCAGCAACTCCGCTCGCCGCTTCAGAGACTTTTTTAGCCTGTTCCTGGTCAACGGTGGGCACCTGCTCGGCACCATCGCGTAATCCATCTTTTAGGTTAGAAGCACCGGTGGTTAACTGGTCGATTCCGCCAGCTAACTGTTTTCCGCCATTGGAGGCTTTGCCCGCCCCCTGGGACAGAGAGTCAAGACCGCTGCTGAGCGCTTTAGCCCCTGTGCGTAACTGCCCGGAATTCTTCTCTAGGGTAGAGGCTCCGGCAGAAAGCTTCTGTACCCCCTGTTGTGCCTGGTCTAATCCGTTTGCCAGGGAAAAAGTGCCATCTTTTAGAGTCGGTTTTTGTTTTCCGGCTTGGGTAGGCGGGGTGAGGGCGGTTTGCCGGCTAAGTTCCTTTACCCCTTGCTCGGCTGCGTTCAGTTTCGCTTTCATTTGCTGCGGGTCAAGCTGGGATAATTTTCCTACCATTTGTAGCATTCCCTGTGCTTGAGCAATCTTTTCTGATAGTTGTTGCAGGGTTAATCCCTGATCAGAAGCCATTTTGTCCAGAGCTTGGCACTGGGGAAGTGTGGGAAGCGTGGCGGGGGGTACCTGTGCGCACTGGTCAACTGCTCCCTTAAACTGGGTTAGGAACTGGGCAATTTTGGCGGTATTGACCCCAGAATTTGCTAGGGGAGCCAGCAAGTCAACCAATTGGTTCCCATCTTTTGCCAGTTTGCTAACTTCCGGTTGCATAGCCGCTATCTGTTGGTGAATCTGGTCAACGCCGTCATCAACTTGTTTGGCTCCGGTAGCTAGTTTTGGCATATTGCCATTGAGCTGGACCAGTCCGGAGTTGAGGCGGGAAACCCCGCCGGTATAGGCGGTGATTCCATCCCGGAGTTTCAGGGAACCGTTGCGAATCTTAACGCTGCCAGCAGCTAATTCGCCTAATCCCACCACCAGGGTATCGGCTCCGCCCCCTAACTGGTATCCGCCCTCGGCAAGTTGGCTTGCTCCCGAGGCGGCATCCAGGAACCCGTCTTTGAGCGAGCCGGTAGAAAGCAACAGCTGATCGATATATCCGGCCGCGCCCTCATTAGCTAGAGCTGCTTGGAGGGCTAATGCCGCCGAAGTTGCCATCGTGCCTTGCAGATAGTTCACCGCGTCATCGGTACGTAGTTCTAATTGAGCCTTTTTTGCGGGGACTTTATTTTCTGGGTCTGCAAGTTTTGCATAAGAACTAGAAAGATTATTGGGGATAAGCAGTAGTGCCTTATAGGTGCCATCCTTTAGCCCCGATTTAGCTTGCGGCAGGGAAGCTTTAGTCCAGTCGAAGCCGGGGGCATCATCTTTGTAGAGTTCTTTTTCGAGACTTTCACCCAGTTTCAGAGTTCTTTCCCTATTAGCGCTGATGGCCTCAGCTGGCTGATCCAGGTTTACCACTGCAGCTTTCAGCAGGTTAACCCGCTGCATCGGATCCTCGTATGCCCAGGTAAACAGACCGGAATACATTAACGGGATCACCAGGATACCGAGAATCACCACTATGTTGGAAAGAGTGTTCCAACGGTATTTTTTCCCCATTGTGCCTCCGATTTTTCTGGACTCCCTTATTATCTGCACCCTTGCAATACGCTAATGGATTTTATGGCGTTAACTACCGGTATTTCCCGTTTTCTGGTAGTAAACAACCTTCCAGCGACAGTCCCCGGAAATAGGACGAAACTGACTATCGGACCGATCCGGATCTGCCGCCCATAGCTGCGGAGCAATCGTGGGCGCATGGGCATAACTGGGGTCGTCTCCTACATCTAAATCCAGGTAGGTAACGACTAACTCGTCAGCTATCTCCATTCCTTCCTCATAGAGGCGAGCGCCACCGGTGATCCAACATTTTTGCGCGCCCGTTGCCTGAGCTAGGGCTAGTGCTTGCGGAATAGAGGTCGCAATTTTTGCTCCGCTGGCCTGGTAATCTTCTCGGCTAGTTAGCACAATGTTTAACCGCCCCGGCAGGGCTCGTTTTCCTAGAGCCTCAAAGGAGCGGCGCCCCATAATAATCGGGCTTCCGATAGTGGTGGCTTTGAAGTGTTTGAAGTCAGCTGGAACGTGCCAGAGCATTCCCTGACCATTGCCGATTACGCGGTGCGCGGCCTGCGCCCAGATCATGCCAATCTTCATAAATTGCCTCCTAAACCGCTATCGGAGCCGTAATGGTCGGGTGGTGACGGTAGTTCTCAATCTCGATATCTTCCCACTTATAGGCATAAAGATTATCGGCCGGACGCAAATGCAAAGTGGGGAAGGGATAAGGGTCGCGGGAAAGCTGCTCGCGCACCTGCTCCACATGATTGTTGTAAATATGGCAATCCCCGCCCGTCCAAATTAGATCCCCGACTTCCAGACCGCTTTGCTGAGCCAGCATATGGGTGAGTAAAGAATAGGAAGCTATATTAAAGGGAACGCCCAGGAACATATCGCAAGAACGCTGATAAACCTGTAAAGACAGGCGTCCGTCGGCTACGTAGGCTTGGAATAGCAGGTGACAGGGAGCTAATGCCATTTTGTCCAGCTCAGAAACATTCCAAGCAGATACCAGCATCCGGCGCGAGGACGGGTCATTCTTAATGGTAGAAAGCAGGTTTTCGATCTGGTCGATATTGCCCCTAGGGCTGGGCCAAGAACGCCACTGCACTCCGTAAACTGGCCCTAGCTCGCCCTCGGCATCCGCCCAATCATCCCAGATGTGAACCTTTTTTTCCTGCAGA
>QWCK01004871.1_pt1 | contig 12731 bp, 10 predicted proteins | sample 1972571 | NCBI WGS metagenome assembly QWCK01 (sample SAMN09866710, study PRJNA288562) | Human gut metagenome isolate term2_stool, whole genome shotgun sequencing... | isolation source: gut | host: Homo sapiens | place: USA: California
CCCCCGGCGGGCCGCTGAGGACAGCGGCCCCTACGGACAAGGTTCGTCACATTCCGTAGGGGCGGATGTCCCCATCCGCCCGGAAAGCCCGGAATCCCCTGCCCCTTGGCTCTCCCTGCGGGAGAGCTGGCACGGCGTAAGCCGTGACTGAGAGGGCCGTTCTCCGTTCAGCCTAAAAAAGCACCTGCTGACCCCAGAAATAATCCACAAAAATGCAGGAGATTGTGGAAAACAGTTGCAAAAAGACCACGGACCGGGTATGATTGTGGCGAAAAGCCTTTCGCGGCGGGGGCAAGCCCCCGCCTGCGCATTTTATCCGGGAAGGAAGAGAACCGATGTATCACATAAAAAAGCGGGCCCTGGCCCTGGCGGCGGCGCTGTTGCTGCTGGCCGGATGCGGCAGCCGGGATGAGAGCCCGCTGGATCAGTCTCAGCCGTCACAGAGCGCAGTGAGCACTTCTGCGGCGGTCCGAGAGGAAGCGCCCGCCGCCGCCAAAAGCACGCCTCAGCCCCCGGCAGAGGGGAGCGGCGACAGCGCTCCAGGGCAAGAGGATGCCCCCCAGCCCTCCCAGGACCCGGACCAGTCCCAGCAGCCCGATCCGGGCCAGTCGGAACCCCAGGCGCAGGAGTCTCGGGAGGACCTGTTCTCCCAGCTGCCCCAAATCTTTGTCTTCTCCAGCGGCACTGGGGCCTGGTCCACCCAAGTTTCCATCCAGGCGGACGGGACCTTCACCGGCCACTACGAGGACACCGATGCCGGGGATACGGGGGACGGCTATGATGCCACCGTGTACCAGTGCGATTTCAGCGGCCGGTTCAGCCCTCCTGTGGAGAAGGGGCCCTGCATCTATTCTATGGAGCTGGAATTTATCCACCTGTACGATACCCCGGGCAACGAGGTCATCCGGGACCAGGTGCGCTATGTCAGCACCGATCCCTATGGTCTGGACAACGCCCAGGAGGTCATGCTCTACTGCCCCGGGGCCAAACTGGCCGACCTGCCGGAGTATTTTCTCCTGTGGACCAATCAGGGCCCCAAGGAAGAAGTGAGCCCGGAGGACACCCTGTCCTTCTACGGACTTTATAATGTAAATGAGAGCGAGGGCTTTGCCGGTTATAACGGCTGAGACCAGCGCAACGCATAAGGGAGGATCATCGTATGAATCGACCCAAGGTATATATTGACGGGAAAGAGGGCACCACCGGCCTGCAGATCTACGAGCGCCTGGGCAGCCGGGACGACATCCAGCTGCTGCTCATTGACGAGGACAAGCGCAAGGACCTGGAGGAACGCCGAAAGTTTTTGAACGAGGCCGACCTGGTGTTCCTCTGCCTGCCTGACGCCGCTGCCAAAGAGGCGGTCACCCTGATCGACAACCCCAAGACCCGGGTCATCGATGCCTCCACCGCCCACCGCACCGCCCAGGGCTGGGTGTACGGCTTTGCCGAGCTGCTGCCCGGCCAGCGCCAGCGCATCAGGTTCGCCGATCGGGTGGCCAACCCCGGCTGCCACGCCACCGGTTTTTTGTCCACCGCCGCCCCTCTCACCGAACTGGGTGTTCTTCCCCGGGACTATCCCGTCACCTGCTTCTCCCTCACCGGCTACTCCGGCGGGGGCAAGAAGATGATCGCCGAATACGAGGCCCCCGACCGCAGCCCCCTGCTGGATGCCCCCAGCCTCTATTCCATCGGTCTTGCCCACAAGCACCTGCCCGAGATGCAAAAGCTGGCCGGACTGGACAGCGCCCCCGTGTTCGTCCCCATTCTGGGGGACATTCGCCAGGGAATGATGACCTCCGTCATGCTGCAAAATCGCCTGCTCAACGGCTCCCCCACCGCCCAGGATATCTGCGAGATGCTCTCCTCTTACTACGAGGGGCAGGAGATGGTGCGGGTGCTGCCCTTCGGCGGCGAGATGCCCCGTCTGGCCACCAGCGCCCTGGCGGGCAAAGACTATCTGACCATCACCGTATCCGGCCACACCGACCAGACCCTGCTCACCGCCCAGTTTGATAATCTGGGCAAGGGTGCCTCCGGCGCAGCGGTGCAGAACATGAACATCATGCTGGGCTTCCCGGAGACCACCGGGCTGAACATGGACTGATCACTCATCCAAACAACTTCCAGGGGCGCGGCCCCTGTCATCTAAGGAAAGCGAGGAAGATCACTATGCTGAATCAGATTTCCGGCGGCGTGTGTGCCGCCAAGGGATTTACCGCCGCCGGTGTCCACTGCGGCGTGAAGGCGGGCAGCAGCCCGGATAAGAACGACCTGGCCCTGATCCTGTCGGAGAAGGAGTGCGCCGCCGCCGCCACCTACACCATGAACCGGGTGAAGGCCGCCCCCCTGTATGTGACCATGGACCACCTGGAAAACGGCGTGGCCTGGGGTGTGGTGGCCAACAGCGGCAACGCCAACGCCTGCTGCCCCCAGAGCCACGAGAACGCCGAGGCCATGAGCACTGCCGCCGCCGCCGCCACCGGCCGGGAGCCCGGCGACTTTGTGGTGGCCAGCACCGGCGTCATCGGCCAGACCATCAACATCTCCGCCATCCAGGCCGGGCTGCCCCAGGCCGCCGCCGCCCTGTCTGCCAGCGGCTCCGATGCCGCCGCCCACGCCATCATGACCACCGACACGGTGAAGAAGGAGATCGCCGTCTCCCTGACCATCGGGGGCAAGGAGGTCCGCCTGGGCGCCATCGCCAAGGGCTCCGGCATGATCCACCCCAACATGGGCACCATGCTGGCCTTTGTCACCACCGACTGTGCCATCACCCACGAGCTGCTCAGCGATGCCCTCCACGAGGTGGTCTCCCGCACCTTCAACCGGGTCACTGTGGACGGGGACACCTCCACCAACGACATGTGCGTGGTGCTGGCCAACGGCATGGCAGGCAACAGCCTCATTGAGTGGAAGGACCAGGACTATGAGACCTTCCTGGCCGCTTTGGAGGAGGTCTGCCGCCATCTGTCCCGTGCCATCGCCGGGGACGGCGAGGGGGCCAGCAAGCTGGTCACCTGCAAGATGCACGGGGCCCGCAGCGAGGAGAGCGCCGAGCGCCTGGCCAAGGCCGTGGTGGGCTCCTCCCTGGTAAAGGCCGCCATGTTCGGCGCCGATGCCAACTGGGGCCGGGTGCTGTGCGCCATGGGCTATTCCAAGGCCCCCTTCCGCCCCGAGCATGTGGACGTGTCCTTCTGCTCCCAGGCCGGGTCTATCCTGGTGTGCAAGCAGGGCGACGGCGTGGACTTTGACGAGGACAAGGCCAAGACCATCCTCACCGAGAAGGAGGTCATCATCGACGTGGACCTGCACGAGGGGGACGAGAGCGCCGAGTGCTGGGGCTGCGATTTGACCTATGACTATGTGAAGATCAACGGCGACTACCGCACCTGATCTATGCCCCGTGGGGCAATGACAAGATATTTTACAAACATACTGAAAAGGGGGCCTTTCCCATGGCTTTTAACGAGGTGGACCGCGCTCAGGTGCTGGCCGAGGCGCTGCCCTATATCCAAAAATATTCCGGCAAGACCATCGTGGTCAAATATGGCGGCAACGCCATGATCTCCGAGGACCTGCGCCGGGCCGTGATCTCTGACATCGTGCTGCTGAACCTGGTGGGTATCCGGGTGGTGGTGGTCCATGGCGGCGGCCCCGAGATCAACGAGATGCTGACCAAAATCGGCAAGGAGTCCAAGTTTGTGGACGGCCTGCGCTATACCGACGAAGAGACCATGGACATCGTGCAGCAGGTGCTGTGCGGCCGGGTGAACAAGAACCTGGTGGCCACTCTGAACCGCATGGGCGGCCGGGCCGTGGGCCTGTGCGGCATGGACGGCGGCATGTTCCAGGCCAAGCAGCTCAGCGAGAAGCTGGGCCTGGTGGGCGAGATCCATCATGTGGACCCCAGCCCCGTCACCGATGCCCTGGACGACGGCTATATCCCCGTGGTGTCCACCGTGGCCCAGGGGACGGATGCCGACTGCGCCTATAACATCAACGCCGACACCGCCGCCGCCAAGCTGGCCGTGGCCCTGAAGGCGGAAAAGCTCATCCTCCTCACCGACGTGCGCGGCCTGCTGCGGGACCCCAAGGACGACTCTACCCTCATCTCCGAGCTGCAGCTGTCCTCCGTCCCCGCGCTCGTCCGGGAGGGCGTCATCTCCGGCGGCATGATCCCCAAGGTGGACTGCTGCGTGGAGGCAGTGCGCTCCGGCGTGGACTCCGCCATCATTCTGGACGGCCGGGTGGCCCACTCCATCCTCATTGAGCTGCTGTCCGACGCGGGCATCGGCACCATGCTGGTACACTGAAAGCGGAGGAATTTTTATGACATTTGAAGAGATCCGTGCCCTGGACGAACAGTATGTGATGCCCGCCTACAGCCGCTTCCCCGTGGCCGTGGACCACGGCAAGGGGGCCACCGTGTGGGATGTAGCCGGAAAAGAGTATATCGACTTTACTGCCGGCATCGGCGTGTGCTCCCTGGGCTATGACTATCAGCCCTGGGTGGATGCGGTGTCCTCCCAGGCCGCCAAGCTGGCCCACATCTCCAACCTGTACTACGCTGAGCCCTATGCCAAGGTGGCCCAAAAGCTGTGTACCCGGGCGGGCATGTCCAACGTGATGTTCGCCAACTCCGGGGCCGAGGGCAACGAGGCCATGATCAAGCTGGCCCGGAAGTACTCCTATGACAAATACGGCAAGGGCCGTGGCACCATCCTCACCCTGCACAACTCCTTCCATGGCCGCACCCTGGCCACCCTCACCGCCACCGGTCAGGACAAATTCCACGACTATTTCTTCCCCTTCCCCGAGGGCTTCCGCTATGCCGATGCCAACGACCTGGACAGCGTGGAGGCGGTGGCCGGCCACGACGTGTGCGCTGTGATGTTCGAGCTCATTCAGGGGGAGGGCGGCGTGCTGCCCCTGGACCGGGCCTTTGTCTCTGCCGTGGCCGACCTGTGTGAAAAGCGGGACTGGCTGCTGCTCATTGACGAGGTACAGACCGGCGTGGGCCGCACCGGCTCCCTGTTTGCCTTCCAGCAGTACGGCATCACTCCTGATGCGGTGTCCTTCGCCAAGGGCATCGCCGGAGGTCTGCCCTTCGGCGGCGTGATGGCCAGCGAGAAGTGCCGCAATGTGTTCACCGCCGGCACCCACGGCACCACCTTCGGGGGAAACCCGGTGGGAGCCGCCGCCGCCTGCTGCGTGCTGGACACCATCGACCAGGACTTTCTGGACAAGGTGAAGGAGAAGGGGGACTATCTCCGCACCCAGATCGAGGCCATGGACATCCCCTGCCTGGGCAAGACCCGGGGCATGGGCCTGATGATCGGCATTGAGGTCAAGGGCGACAGGACCAACCGGGAGCTGGCCGCCGCGCTGGCGGAGCACGGCCTGCTGTGTCTCACCGCCGGGCCCGGCCTGCGACTGCTGCCCCCTCTGGTCATCTCTCAGGAGGAGATGGACAAGGGGCTGGCCATCCTCAAAAACACCCTGTCCTAAGCGGAAAAAATCACCGGGAGGCGTTTATCATGCAGAAAGACCTGTTAAAGCTGCTGGACCTGTCCAAGGAGGACATTCTGAACATCCTGAACACGGCGGACCAGCTGAAATATAACCAGAAGCACGGCATTGTCCACGACTATCTCCATGGCAAGACCCTGGCCATGATCTTTGAGAAGAACTCCACCCGCACCCGCGTCTCCTTTGAGACGGGCATGTTCCAGCTGGGCGGCCACGCCCTGTTCCTGTCCGGCAAGGAGAGCCAGATCGGCCGGGGCGAGCCTGTGGAGGACACCGCCCGGGTGCTGGACCGCTACTGCGACGGCATTATGATCCGCACCTTCGCCCAGGAGGAGGTGGAGGAGCTGGCCCGCTTCACCACCATCCCCATCATCAACGGCCTGACCGACTTCTGCCACCCCTGCCAGGTACTGGCCGACCTGATGACCGTGCGGGAGCACAAGGCCGTTCTGGAGGGCTTGAAAATGTGCTACATCGGCGACGGCAACAACATGGCAAACTCCCTCATCGTGGGCGGCCTGAAGTGCGGCATGGAGGTGGCAGTGGCCTGCCCCGAGGGCTATGAGCCCGACGAGCAGGTGCTGGACTTTGCCCGCAGCGACCCCAGCTTCCGCTTCTCCCTCCACCGCGCCCCCAAGGACGCCGCCGTGGACGCAGACGTGATCTTTACCGATGTGTGGGCCTCCATGGGCCAGGAGGAGGAGCGGAGCATCCGCGCCAAGGCCTTTGAGGGCTATCAGATCAACCAGGAGCTGATGGACCTGGCCCACCCCGACTGCATGGTGCAGCACTGCCTGCCCGCCCACCGTGGGGAGGAGATCACCGCCGACGTCTTCGAGGCCCATGCCCAGGAGATCTTCGACGAGGCCGAGAACCGGCTCCACGCCCAAAAGGCCGTTATGTACCTGCTGATGAAAAACAAAGAGGACTAAATACCAAAAGTAAAGCAGAGCGTTGTCTGAAATTCAGACAACGCTCTGCTTAATATTGCCATTTCTAACGCATTATGTTATAATACTTCTGGCGCATGGACGTGCGCCGGCGCTGCCCGTAGTTCGGTAGGCGGGGCCCCTCCTTCGGGAGGAGGCCGCTTCTTCTCATTGCCTCCTCCACTACTTAGGAGGGGGGTGGTCACATGGTCTCCTATTCGGATTTGTTTCTGTTAGGTTCTCTGATCGTGCAGATCATTACCCTGGTCATCCAGGTAAGCAATAAAAAGAAGTAATCGCCTAAAGCTGCCCAGCTAACGATTACTTCTTCAGGTAATTATTGGAGGGGCTCCCGTCCTACCGGCAGCGCCTCCCTTTCAATTCAGTATAACATGATTTGGTAAATTGTCAATCCCCCGCCCGGGGGATTTTCGTTTTACCCCTCCCGGCCAAACTCCCGGCGGACATACTGCACGAATATCCCCGCCGAGATCAGGGCAGTGTGCTTATGCCTGCTCGGGGGCTGTTTCTTTGGCGGCCTCCTTCGCCTTTAAGGGCGGGTCCAGGCGCATGACATCCACGTTCTCGGTGATGCTCTCGATGATGCCGGAGGAGACATACTGCTTGGCCTGACGGACGGCGTTTTTGATGGCGTAGGCATTGGAGGAGCCGTGGGCCTTGATGACGGGCTTGGAGATGCCCACCAGGGCGGTGCCCCCTACTTCGCTGGAGCTGAGCAGCTTTTTCATCTGCTTCAGTCCGCCGGACACCAGCACGGCGGCCAGCTTGGTCAGCAGGTTCTGGGTGAACACGCCCTTCAGCTCCCGCACCAGGTAAAGGCCGGTGCCCTCCATGGTCTTCAGGAAGATATTGCCGGAGTAGCCGTCGCACACGATGACATCCACCGCGCCCTCCACGGCCTCCCGTGCCTCCACATTGCCCACAAAGTTGATGCGGCCCGCCTTGCCCGCCTCCACCAGCATGGGATAGACGGCGGTCTGCAGACTGGTGCCCTTAGAGGGCTCCACCCCGATGTTCAGCAGACCTACCCGGGGCTCCGGGCGACCCAGGACGTGCTCGGCGTAGTAGGAGCCCATATAGGCAAACTGCAGCAGATACTCTGGGGGACACTCGGCGTTGGCCCCGCAGTCGATAAGCACTGCGCCGCCGTTGCCTGTGGGCACCACGGGGGCCAGGGCGGCCCGGCGGATGCCCCGGATGCGCTTGACCACCAGGGTGGCCCCGGACAGCAGGGCACCGGTGGACCCGGCGGAGACAAAGGCGTCCCCCTCTCCGCTTTTCAGCAGGTTCAGGCCCACGGTGAGGGAGGAGTCCTTCTTCTCCCGGAAGGCGGTGGCCGGGTTGTCGCACATCTCCACCACCTCGCTGGCGTGGGCGATCTCCACCCCGGCGGGCAGCTCCTTGATGCCGTTGTCCTCCAGGACCTTCAGGATGGTCTCCCCCCGGCCCACCAGAATAACGCCAACGCCATATTCCCGGTTGGCCTCTACGGCACCCATCACAGGGGCCTGGGGGGCGTTGTCTCCGCCCATGGCATCTACAATGATCTTCATATCCATCCCGTCCTTTCCCTCAGCCCAGGTCCAGCTCAGCCAGCTTCTCCAGGGCACGCTTGGATATCTCGGCGTTCTTATTCCGCTTCCCCTTCACCCGATAGCCCAGCTGGGGGATCAGGCCGAAGTTCACATTCATGGGCTGGAAGTTCACCACGCTGGGGTCGCTGACATACAGGGCCATGGCCCCCATGGCCGTCTCCCGGGGGAAGTTGATGGGGGGCTTGCCCTCCAGACGGCGTGCAAGCTCCATGGCCGTCAGGCAGCCGGAGGCGGTGGACTCCACATAGCCCTCCACGCCGGTGATCTGGCCGGAGAACATCAGCCGCTCCTGGCCCTTCACCCGGTAATACCGGTCCAGCAGCCGGGGGGAGTCCAGGAAGGTATTGCGGTGCATCACGCCATATCGAATGTACTCGGCGTTTTTCAGGGCGGGGATCATGGAGAATACCCGCTTCTGCTCCGGCCAGCGCAGGTGGGTCTGAAAGCCCACGATGTTGTAGATCGAGCCCTGGGCGTTGTCCTTGCGCAGCTGCACCACAGCATAGGGCTCCTCCCCGGTCTTGGGGTCCTTCAGGCCCACGGGCTTCAGGGGGCCATAGCGCAGGGTGTCCAGGCCCCGGCGGGCCATGACCTCCACGGGCATGCAGCCCTCGAACACGCCGGCATCCTCAAACCCGTGTACCTCCGCCTCCTGGGCGTGGGTCAGCTCCTGCCAGAAGGCCTCGTACTCCTCCCGGCTCAGGGGGCAGTTGATGTAGTCCGGCGTGCCCCGGTCATACCGGGAGGCAAACCAGGCGCTGTCCATGTCCACGCTCTCGAAGGTGACCAGGGGGGCGGCGGCGTCGAAGAAGTTGAGGTATTTGCTGTCGGGGAACAGCCCGCCGATGGCCTGGGACAGGTTCTCCGAGGTCAGGGGCCCGGTGGCGAAGATCACGTTGCCCTCGGCAGGGATCTCCGTCACCTCCCCCTCCACCACAGTGATGTTGGGGTGATTGCGGATCTTCTCGGTAATGGCGGCGGCAAAGGCGTTCCGGTCCACCGCCAGGGCGCCGCCGGCCTCCACCCGGTGTGCGTCGGCACAGGCCATGATGAGGGAGCCGCAGCGGCGCAGCTCCTCCTTCAGCAGCCCCACGGCATTCTCCAGCTGGTCAGAGCGCAGGGAGTTGGAGCACACCAGCTCGGCAAAATATTCCGTGTGGTGGGCGGGGGACATCTTCTGGGGCTTCATTTCTCTCAGTTCCACGGGGATGCCCCGCCGGGCCAGCTGCCAGGCGGCCTCGCTGCCCGCCAGCCCTGCGCCGATGACAATAACAGGTTCCATAGCGTTCTCCTTTCGGGGTCTCCCCCTGTGTCAGATCATTCTTCTCGTTCATTTTCACGTCATTGCGAGGCCGATTCCCCTTGTCAAGGGGAAATGTCCCGAAGGGACAAAAGGGATAGGGAGGCCCATCGGGCCGATGCGGCAATCCGTTCTCCCGTCTGTCGGCCTTTCACAAGGGGGCCAGCCCTCTCAGTCACGGCTTACGCCGTGCCAGCTCCCCCACAGGGGGAGCCAAGGGACGGGGGTTACGGATTGCCACGTCGGGGCTCCGCTCTTTCTCGCAATGACAAGTACGATTTATTCCTCCACCGTCTTTTTGGCGGCGGTGGTTTTCTTTGTGGCTGCGGCTTTCTTCGTCGTTGTCGTCTTCTCCGCCGTTGTCGCCTTCTTGGCCGTGGTCGTTTTCTTTGCGGCAGCGGTCTTTTTCGCCGTGGTGGTCTTCTTCGTCGCCGCCGTCTTTTTGGCGGCGGGCTTTTTGGCGGTCTTGGGGGCTTCTGCGCTCTCGGCAGCGGCGTCCTCCGTCTTGGCGGCGGCGGGCTTGCGCTGCCAGCCGCCCCGCTTGTCCTCCGGGGTGAAGTTGGAGCAGCTCTCGTTGATGCAGAAGGGCTTTTTTGCCCCCCGGCCCGCCTTTTTGAACATGGTCTGGCCGCACACGGGGCAGTTGTCCTTCACGGGCACATCCCAGGTGCGGAAGTCGCACTTGTTGGCCTCGTCCCGGCTGCTGCACCGCTCGCAGCAGTAGAAGGTATACTGCTTGCCGGTGGTGCGGCTCTTGCCCGTGCGCTTGAGCAGCCGCCCGCCGCACTTGGGGCACTTGCCGGGCATCTCGATCACCATGGGCATGGTGAAGTCGCACTCCGGCCAGCCGGGGCAGGCCAAAAACTGGCCGAACCGGCCCATCTTCACCACCAGGTTCCGCCCGCACTGGGGACAGATCTCCTCCGACACCTCGTCGGGGACCTTGATGCGCTCGCCGTCCAGCTCCTTCTCCGCCCGGGTCAGTTCCTTCTCAAAGTCCTGATAGAAGTCGGAGAGCACCTTTTTCCAGTCGGTCTTGCCCTCCTCCACCTCGTCCAGCTTCTCCTCCATCTGGGCGGTGAAGGTGGGGTCCACGATATCCTGGAATTTGTCCTTCATCAGGCCGGTGACCACCTCGCCCAGGGGGGTGGGGCGCAGGGCCTTGCCCTCCTTCACCACATAATAGCGGTTCAGGATGGTGGAGATGGTGGGGGCATAGGTGGAGGGCCGCCCGATGCCCTTCTCCTCCAGGGCCCGGATCAGGCTGGCCTCGGAGTAGCGGGCGGGGGGCTGGGTGAAGTGCTGGCTCTGGGTCAACCCCTGGCTGTCCAGGGCCTCCCCCTCTTTCAAATCGGGCAGGGGGGAGGAGCGCTCCTCCTCTTCCTCGTCCTTGCCCTCCTCATACACGGCGGTAAAGCCGGAGAATTTCAGGCTGGAGTGGCTGGCCCGGAAGGTATAGCCGCTGTTTTCCACCTCGATGGACAGGCTGTCGTACACGGCGTTGGCCATCTGGCAGGCCAGAAAGCGGCTCCAGATCAGCTTATACAGGCGATACTGCTCCCCGGTCAGGTCCTTTTTGATGTCCTCCGGGGTCAGGGTCACGTCAGAGGGACGGATGGCCTCGTGGGCATCCTGGGCGCTGCCCTTGGTCTTGAAGTGCCGGGTGGCGGTGGGGTAGTACTCCGGGCCATACCGGTGGTGGATAAAATCCTTGGCGGCGGCCAGGGCCTCCTCCGACAGACGGAGGGAGTCGGTACGCATATAGGTGATCAGACCCACTGCGCCCTCGCCGGAGATGTCGATGCCCTCGTACAGCTGCTGGGCGATGGACATGGTGCGGGCGGGGGTCATGTTCAGCTTGCGGGAGGCCTCCTGCTGCAAGGTGGAGGTTGTAAACGGGGGGGCAGGCTGGCGGTTCTTCTCCTGCCGCTTCACCCGGGAGACGGAAAAGTCGCCCTGCTCCACTGCATCCACTACGGCCTGGGCCTGGGCAGCGGAATGCAGCTCCATCTTCTTCTCCCGGCCATAGAACTGGGCCTTAAAGCTGCCCAGGTTGGGGGCCACACGGGCCAGAGCGGCCTCGATGGACCAGTACTCCTGGGGCTGGAAGGCCCGGATCTCCTCCTCCCGCTCCACCACCAGGCGGGTGGCCACCGACTGCACCCGTCCGGCGGACAGGCCCCGGCGGATCTTCCGCCACAGCAGGGGGGAGAGCTGATAGCCCACGATGCGGTCCAGAATGCGCCGTGCCTGCTGGGCGTTGACCAGGTCCTGGTCAATGGCCCGGGGGGCGGCAATGGAGTCGTTGACCACCTTTTTGGTGATCTCGTTAAAGGTCACCCGATAGGTCTTGTCGTCCGGGATGCCCAGCAGCTCCTTCAAGTGCCAGGAGATGGCCTCCCCCTCCCGGTCCGGGTCGGTGGCCAGATAGACGCGGCCGCTCTTTTTGGCCGCCTTCTTCAGGTCGCCGATCACGTCCTCTTTGCCCTTGATGGGCTGATAGTCGGGGGCAAAGCCGCCCTCGATGTCCACGCCCAGCTTGCTTTTTGGCAGGTCCCGCACATGGCCCATGGACGCCTTTACTTCATAGCCCGGACCCAGATATTTTCCAATGGTCTTGGCCTTGGACGGGGACTCTACGATCACCAGGTCTGTTTTATTCGCCAATTCCCTTCACCTTCCTGTCCGGCAAGAAAATGCCGGAACTATCTTAAAAAGTCTAAAAAAGTCTGTTGTATGTTTTGTTTGCTGCGCCGGAGGGTCACTCCTCCAGTTCCACCAGGGCGGAAAAGCGCCGGCCCGGATTTTCGGCCACGGCGGCCTGGATCTGCAGCATGGTCAAAGCGGACAGCACCCGCTTGGCGGGGATCTGGGTCTGGTCCACCAGCTGGTCGGCGGTGCGCTCCCCATCTTTTAAAGCGGCCAGCAGGGCCAGTTCGTCATCGGTAAAGCGGCGCTTCTGCTCGCTGCGGGGGATCAGCTCCCGTCCACTCTTGGCCGGGGCAGGCTCCGGCTCGGCGGCGGTATCGGCCTGCTGGGCGGCTCTCTCCCGCTCCTGGGCCTGGACGCTGTCCGCCATCCGGGCCCGGGCGGCCTCCGGGGTCAATGGGGCTGCCCGGCCCAGCTTGTCCGGGAAGCGGCCCCAATATTCCTCCAAAATGTCCCGGCCGCAGGTGACCAGCTTGGCCCCCTGCTGGATGAGGCGGTTGGTCCCCTCGCTCATGGGAGCATCCAGGGCCCCTGGCACGGCAAACACGTCCCGGTCCTGCTCCACGGCGTGGTTCACCGTGCTCATGGTCCCACCGAAGGGGCGGCACTCCACCGCCAGCACCCCCAGGCACAGGCCGCTCAAGATCC
>QWCK01004875.1_pt1 | contig 12725 bp, 12 predicted proteins | sample 1972571 | NCBI WGS metagenome assembly QWCK01 (sample SAMN09866710, study PRJNA288562) | Human gut metagenome isolate term2_stool, whole genome shotgun sequencing... | isolation source: gut | host: Homo sapiens | place: USA: California
AGCCCTTAAGAATGAAGTTTCCATCCCCATTCACCTGCATACTCACGACACCACCGGCAACGGCGTCGCTACCGTCTTAATGGCAGCGGAAGCCGGCGTGGACATTGCCGATACGGCCATCAACTCCATGAGCGGACTCACCTCTCAACCGGCACTTAACTCCGTCGTGGCGGCACTTGAAAACACCTCTCGCTCCACAGGCATTGATCTAGACGCAATCGACCGCATTTCCGCTTATTGGGCAGCGGTACGTCCCGTCTATGAAAACTTCGAATCTGATCTAAAGAGCGGTACCACCGAAATTTACAAATACGAAATTCCCGGCGGCCAATACTCCAACTTAAAACCGCAAGTAGAAAGTTTCGGCTTGGGCCATAAATTTAAAGAAGTTAAGGAAATGTATAAAGACGTCAACCAAATGGTCGGCGATATTATCAAAGTAACACCTTCTTCTAAAATGGTCGGCGATATGTCGATTTTCATGGTACAAAATGATCTGACACCTGAAAATATTTACGAAAAAGGCGCCAACCTTGACTACCCGGATTCCGTCGTCACCTACTTTAAAGGTATGATGGGTCAACCTTACGGCGGCTTTCCGGAAAAACTCCAAAAAATCGTCCTAAAGGATGAAAAACCCATTACCGTACGTCCAGGCAAGCTCTTAGATCCCGAAGATTACGAAGCGGATAAAGACTATCTCCGCTCCATTATGGATCACGAACCCACTGAACGTGACGTAACGAGCTATTCCCTCTACCCGAAAGTATTTGAGGAATACGTCAAGAACTTTAGCAAATACGATCAATTATGGCGCATGGGCAGCGACGTGTTCTTCCACGGTCTGCAAGAGGGCGAAACTGCAGAAATCTCTGTTAATGAAGGCCAAAAAATGATCGTCACCCTCGTCGAAGTGGGAAGATTAAAAGACGACGGTAAACGCACCGTCACCTTTGAAATCAACGGCTCCAGACGCAGCGTGGACATTGAAGACAATACCCGTCCTCTACCTATTACCGGACACCAAGGCAGCCTTATGGCCGATGACAACAATCCCGATCAGGTTGGAGCCTCTATTCCCGGCACCGTAGCCAAAATCAATGTAGCTGTCGGCGACAAGGTAAAGGAATCTCAACCCCTCATGGTTCTCGAAGCCATGAAGATGGAAACCAATGTGATTTCCCCGCGCGAAGGCGTCGTAGCTCAAATTTTTGCAAAAGAAGGCGACAGTATCGAAAGCGGTCAGCTCTTGATCGAACTCGAAAACGAAGACTAAAAAAATCCATTTAAAAAGCGACTGAGTTAAACCCGGTCGCTTTTTTCATTTATGCAGTTTTTTATATTTTTTATAAGAGTGATAGCTGCTCGACAAGGCGATGATCAACGCCACTAGGGCAAAAAAGACATTCATTTTAATTTCACGATTAAAGAAATATTTTACAAGAATACCGCCGGCGAAAATTGCCACCAATAATTGGATAAGCGCCAATACCCCGAATTGATTTTTTCTCATATCAGACACCTTCTGCCATGTTTGATTTTTCTCCGCTCGGTCCTTGGAAATAGAATGTACTTCCCACGCCTACTTCCGATTTGACGCCGTAGCGGAAATCGTGGAGCTCCAGGATATTTTTACAGATGAAAAGACCGAGTCCCGTCCCCACCATTTGACGCTCGTGGTGATCGCGACCGCGGTAAAAGCGCTCCCAGATCGAATCCTGATCGTCTTTCGGGATGCCTTTACCGTAATCTCTTACGCAGTAAGTGATCATATTCCCTTTCGAAATAATATAAATATCAATTTCCGTTTTGTTACGGGAATAATTGATGCCGTTACTGATAAAATTATAAATGACCTGACGAATTTTATTGCTGTCGCAGACCATGGTGCCCTCTCCGTGAATTCTGAAGATATAACCTTTCTCCTTCAGATTTTTAAAGCGCGCCAGCACTTCTTCTGTTAAATCTCGTAATTCTACGTCCGTAAGACTTAAGGTTCCCAGACCGCTTTCCACACGGGAGAGGTCCAACAGATCATTGACGAAGTTCGTCAAATAATCCACTTCTTCTAAAATCGTTTGGGTATGCTTTTCTCGAAGCTCCTTATTATCTCCCGAAATATCGCGAATCATTTCGCCGTAAGATTTGATCACCGTAAGAGGTGTCTTAAAATCATGGCTTACATTGGCTATTAAATCCTTACGCATCTCAAGAGCATCGGTCAGCTCACCCGTAGCGTAATTCAAGGTCTTCGCCAAATCATTGATCTCCGTGTATTCCTGTTCTTTAAATTGCACAGAATAGTCTCCCTGCCCCAATTCACGGGCTGTCACGGCCATATCCGACAAGGGCTTCGCAAGGCGCGAACTTAGGTAATAGGAAATAATGAAGGCAAGTAAAAGCGAAATAATACTGACGATAATCAGCTGATTCTTTAAAATCTCCACAGTAGAATCCACCGGATCGACACTGGCTGAGACAGCGAGAAAAAACCGCTCCCCTGCCTGTTCTCCTAAATAGGAAACATAGAGAATGGAGGAGGAATCTTCGTGCTTATAATCTGCCACATAGGTCTCTTCCGTCTTATTGTCTTTTAAGAGGGGAAGAAAATAAGTAAAAAAATCATCTTTCGAAAGCATGGGTCTGTAAATATAATCGAGGGGATTTAAGGGAAAGACGAGGCCACCCTGATCATTATAGACTTGGAGGCTTAAATTCTTTTCAAAACTGTAACGAAGAAGGGTCTCCTCGAAATCTTCTTTCCCGAATTGACGTGTTACGACGCGGCCTACTTTTTCCGTGTCCCGAATTTTCATGGATTCGTAAAAAGAGTTGATAAAGACGATCTGAAGAAGCCATAAAAGAATCAATATAAAGATGGCCATACCGGAAAAGTACAGCCAAAATTTTACCCTTATGCTCTTTTGATCGACGATATTTTGCCGTTTCACTACTTACCGCTTTCTCCCACAAACTTATAGCCTACACCACGTACCGTAACGATGTAATCTCGATAGGGTTCGATACTGTTGCGCAGCATCTTAATATGGGTATCCACCGTGCGATCGTCACCGTAAAAATCATAACCCCAAACCTTATTTAGCAGTTTTTCACGGCTAAGGGCGATGTTTTCGTTTTCTGCAATAAAGACGAGAAGATCGAATTCCTTCGGAGTCATTTCAACGGGCTTTTCATCGACGTAAACTTCCCTTCCGTCCAAGTCGATGGAGAGGCCGTCAAATTCCAGCATATGATTTTCCCTTACATGATGATGGCGCTTAATAATAACCGATAAGCGGGCCATCAACTCTTTCGGAGAAAAGGGCTTTACGACATAATCATCAATGCCGATTTCAAAACCGTAAAGCTTATCGTATTCCTCTCCCCTGGCGCTTAACATTAAGACGGGAATATCTTTTTCCTTTTTTATTTCTTTATAGGCACTGAATCCGTCGAGACGGGGCATCATAATATCCATGACGATCACATCGAAATCCTCATCGTGGCAAATTTCCACAGCCTCCATGCCGTCCACCGCCTCGATGACTTCATAGCCTTCAAATTCGGCGTAGGTTCGAATGACTTCGCGAATCTTCGCCTCGTCGTCGACGACTAAAATCTTGTACATAGCCACCTCCCAATATCCCCATTATACTATAATTTCTTCGTGAAATTAATGTGTGGAAACTGTACCGCTTTTCGGAAAACGGAGGGTAAAGACGGAGCCGTGATTTAATTGGGATTTCAAATCGATGGTACCTTTTAAGCTTTCTACATTGTGCTTGACGATGGCAAGGCCGAGCCCCGTAGATTTTTCGTTGTAAGATCTGGATTTATCCGCCATGTAAAAGCGTTCGAAGATTCGCTTCTGATCATCGTAAGATATACCGATACCTGTGTCTTCAATCGTTAAAATAAAATCGTCTTCGTGTTTATCGTCGATTCTGATGGAGATGGCTCCCCCTTCCACATTATAGGCGATGGCATTGTCTACAAGATTACTCAATAGCTCCCTCATCAAGACGGGGTGAGTGAAAAGTTTATTGTCTTTTCCGGGATCAAAATCTACTCGCAGCTCTTTACTCTTAATATCCGGCGCAAAATGGGCAAGGATTTCGGCGACAAGTCCTTCCATATCCACGGTGCGATATTCTTCCGCTCGATTTTTTTCTTCTAAACGAGAAAAAGAAATCACCGTATCGATTAAATGAAAGAGATTTTCCGATTCCTTGATGATAATATCTAAAAAGCGGTCCCTATCCTCTTCCTTCACCATTCCGGAGCGAAGAAGTTCCGCATAGCCGCTGATGGAGGTAAGAGGCGTCTTGAGTTCATGGGTTACATTGGATGTAAATTCTCGTCTGCTACGCTCGGCTAAACTTTGTTGTGTTTCATCGATCAATAAAAGCAACATACCATAGAGCCCGCCGCTGCTGTTAAACACAGGATCGAAGAAGCATTTAATAATAAAGCCTTCCATTTCAAACTTTCGAATTTCCCCTTTCCGTTTTTCGAAAATTTGATGGAAAGCATCGTGGAAATCCCCTTCTCCGCAAAGCTTATCGAAGTCTTTATTGATGAATTGACTATGGATGGAACCGTTTAGAAGTTTGACCGCCGAATCATTAATGGTAATGATCTTTTTATCTTCTCCCACTAAAATAACACCCTCGGTCATATTACCGACCATGTCATTTAAGCCCTGTAGTTGTGATTCAAGACTGCTCAAACGGTAGCGCAGCCGTGCGGATTCATCGATTAAAATAGCTTCATAATCCAAGAGTTGAGGAGGCAAATCCATTTGGTAATGATGATCCATGACATAGTGTCTAAACTGTCTGAAAAGCTGTTTAATTTGGCTTCTGTCTCTATAGGTGGCATATCGCCAAAGATGGAAGAGGGATGTCGCGGCGATCATCGTAAGGAGTAGAGTATAAGGAAGAAAATGAAGATTCGTCGCAAGCATCGTCTCTTGCTTCATTCCCATAAACAAATGGCCGCCGTCGGAAAAATTCGTCTTTTGACCATATTCCTTTTCAAGAGATGTTTCAGAGATCAACTGCCATCCCTCTTTTTGGGAACTTTTCGATGTCTTTTTACGAAGGGCATCTTCTTTTTCAGATGATACATTGCTGAAAAGTACCCTACCTTCTTTATCAATATAAAGTAAAGATTCCCGACCGCCGCTATTTTTTAAAATAGCGACGCGCCGGGTTTCCTCCTCTTGTCGAAGAACATTTTGAAATGTATCGCAAGCTTCCTCTTTCAACGCCCATTCCCTGCGATTACTCTCCACCGATGCCGCCAATTGAAAGACCAGAGCGATAATAAATGCGATTAAAACGCTTAAAAGCCGCACCGTCTTATTCATTATTTAGATCCCACTTTATATCCGATGTTGCGCACTGTCTCGATGAGGTAGGATTTGTCTTTTAATTTCTGACGGATGGAAGCAATGTGGACATCCACCGTTCGAGAGCCCCCTTCGAAATCATAGCCCCAAACCTTGGACATAATTTTTTCCCGATTGAGCACGATGTTTTTGTTTTGGAAAAGATAAAGGAGCAATTCAAATTCCTTATAGGTTAAGGCGATTTCTTTTCCTTCTACTGTCACAATATGTTCTTCCTCATTAATGGTTACACCGTCGATAGTAAGGGCGGGAGAGACAATCTCTTTCGGTTTCGATCGCCGTAAAACCGCCTTAACGCGAGCCAATAATTCCAATACACTGAAAGGCTTGGTAATGTAATCGTCAGCTCCTTTATCAAGGCCTACGATTTTATCCAGCTCCGATGTCTTTGCCGTAAGCATGATGACGGGGATATCCTCCGTGATGTCATTGGAGCGAATACGATCCAAAATTTGAAGACCGTCTTCTCCGGGAAGCATAATATCCAATAGAAGAAGATCGGGAATCTTCTCTTCTAAAGCTGTGAAAAGTTCCTCCCCGGATTCAAAACCCTCCACATCGTCATACCTGCTCTTTAGGGCGTAGACAATAAGATCGCGGATGTTCCCTTCGTCTTCTACGCAGTAAATCATATTACACTCCGAAGGTTTCAACGCCGAGATAATCTTTGTGATGTCCGGTCAGAGAAAAGATAACCCATTCCCCGATGTTTTCAGCATGGTCGGCGACACGTTCCAAGTACTTTGCAATTTGCAATAAATCGATCAATTCCTCAGGATCCTTGTGGCCGGATTGTAAATCCTTAATAATCTTGGATCTCGAATCCATAAATAGAGCATCTACTACATCGTCATGACGAATACATTCATTGGCCAGCTCCTCATCTTTAGTAATAAAGGCATCGACGGCCATTTTAATCATAGCGGAGGATTCTTTAAACATATCTGTAATAGTAGTTAAAGGCGATTCAATGGGTTTTGGATCCATTGTCAGTGAAATTTCACAAATATCCTGAGCTTGATCGCCGATTCTTTCCAGATCGGTAATAATCTTAAGAGCTGCAGAGATAAATCTCAAATCCCCTGCCACCGGTTGTTGACGCAATAAAAGCATGAGACACATATCTTCGATTTCACGTTCCATACGGTCCACTGTCCGATCATTTCTCGATACTTTAAGGGCAAGTTCTTCATCACGGTCTTCAAGCGCCTTTAAAGCATCAGATACAGCCTGCTCAACATATGCCGCCATATCCACCAGTTGATTATTCAGTTCATTTAACTCCATATCATATTGTTTTCTCATGTTATCCTCCCGTTTAACCGAATCGACCGGTGATGTAATCTTCTGTTCTGGAATCTTGCGGATTAGAAAACATTTTTTCCGTGTCGCTCATTTCAATGACCTCACCTGTTAAGAAAAAGGCCGTCTTATCGGATACCCGCGCTGCCTGTTGCATATTGTGGGTTACCATAATAATAGTATAGTCCTTTTTCAGGTCCTGTACCAACTCTTCAATCTTTAAAGTTGAAATAGGGTCCAAGGCCGAAGTAGGTTCGTCCATTAAAAGCACTTCGGGCTCAACGGCTAGAGCACGAGCGATACAGATACGTTGCTGCTGACCACCGGAAAGCTCTGTAGCCTTTTGATCAAGCTTATCTTTTACTTCTTCCCAGATGGCGGCACCTTTTAAAGATTGTTCCACGATTTCCTCAAGGCTTTGTTTATCTTTTATTCCGTGAGTTCTCGGACCATAGGCGATATTATCGAATATGCTCATGGGAAAAGGATTCGGATTTTGAAATACCATTCCGACCCGTCTACGAAGCAGATTTACATCGTAGTTCGACGCATAGATATCTTTGCCGTCTAAAAGCATTTCTCCTTCGATTCGACAATCTTCCACAAGATCATTCATTCGATTTAAACATTTGAGCATCGTTGACTTGCCGCAGCCCGACGGACCGATAAAAGCGGTAATTTCATTTTCTTTTATATCTAAATTAATGTTTTTAAGCGCTTTAAAATCGCCATACCATAAATTGACATTGCTAATCAGCATTTTAGTATTGTTCATTTAATTTCCTCCGGAGAGTCTGGTTCCGATAAGCGAACTCAGACTATTGATCAGTAAAGTTACTATGATGAGAATAAAACCCGTGGCAAAAGCCTGGTCTACAAAGAGCCCTTCCGAAGATAAGACGTACATGTGAAGGGATAAAGTTCTCCCGCTGGATAGTAAACTCGTCGGCATATCCGTCGTTGTACCCAAAGTAAACATAAGCGCCGCCGTTTCACCGACACAGCGGCCGATGGCGAGAATAACACCCGATAAGATACCCGGCATAGCGACAGGCAATACCACCCGCACAATAGTACGTAGTTTTCCTGCACCGAGAGCCAAGGATCCGCTCCTTAAGCTGTCATTTACAGCAAGAAGCGATTCTTCCGTCGAACGAATGATCAAGGGAAGAATCATAATGGCCAAGGTGAAGACACCGGATAGAATCGAGTAACCGAGCTTTAAAGCGATGGAAAAGAACAACATGCCGAACAAGCCGTAGATAATCGAGGGAATGCCTGATAAGGTTTCCGTGGCGATACGAATGAGTTCTACAATCTTACTTCCCTTCTTCGCGTACTCCACCAGATAAAAGCCTGTGAAAATTCCGATAGGTGTCGCCACAACAAGAGACAGGACGACCACAATAAGGGTGGTCACAATGGCCGGAAACATGGAGATATTTTCAGTCGTATAAGTTCTTTCAAACATTTCGGCGCTCAGATGAGGAGCACCTTTTATAACAATATAACCGACTAAAACGGCGAGAACGGCGAAAGTAATAAAGGCACTTGCCATAATTACGATCTTTGCCGCAAGAGAGCGTGCTTTCATGCTGCCATCCTCCTTTTAACTAGATTAAATACAGTGTTGATTAACAGAATAAACACAAAGAGTACAACACCTGTTGCGATAAGAGCCTCTCGATGTTCCCCGGTTGCGTAAGCCATTTCCAACACGATATTTGCCGTCATAGTCCGTGCACCATGTTTAATATCCGAAGGAATAACAGGCTGATTACCGGCAATCATAATGACCGCCATGGTTTCGCCGATGGAGCGACCGATTCCCAAAATAGTGGCGGACAAAATCCCCGATTTGGCCGCCGGTACGACAACCCGAAGCAAGCTGCGCTCCTCTGTTGCCCCTAAGGCGATGGAGCCTTGATAATAAGACTTTGGAACCGATCGAAGGGACGCTTCCGAAAGACCGATAATCGTCGGTAAAATCATAATACCTAGTAAGACCGATGCAGTAAACACCGTCATCCCCGTTCCGCCCCACCAACCGCGTACGATGGGAACAAAAACCATTAGGCCGAAAAAACCGTAAATAATCGAGGGAATTCCCGCCATTAAATTAACTGCCGGCTTTAGAACTTTATAAAGTTTATCCGGACAATAAAATGCCATAAAAATCGCCGTCAAAACACCGATGGGCACACCGATAATGATCGATCCTAGGGTTACCATAAGAGAGCCTATGATCATGGGTAAAATACCGAAGCTTGCCGGCGTCGACGTGGGTCGCCATTCTTTACCGAGAATAAAGTGGCCGAGACCGGTCTTTGCAATAAACGGAACACCGTTTTTAAAGATAAAATAGCAAATCACGACAATGGAAAGTATGGATATTAGAGAACTGATAAGAAAAATAATTTCCCAAATCTTCTCATAAGGTTTTGAGTGCATTGTCTACCTCCTTTGAATAAGATTACTTTAACAAGAAGAGTTTAATATTGAGTCTACCTTATGTAAGATCTATGTAAAGAAAAAAGACCCCTTTCGGGGTCTTCTAATTTAACTATTTTGCCAGTTCTTTCCAGTCTTGGATTTCACCTTTGAAGATCGATTTGATTTGTTCTAAGCTGATGTCTTCCAAGGTGTTTTCCTTGTTGACAACAACGGCGATACCGTCTTGTGCAAGTACGGTGCCTTGAACATTAGCTTTTTCTTCATCCTTAAGCTCTCTCGACGACATACCGATTTGAGCTGTGCCTTCTGCTGCTGCCGTAATACCTGCGGAAGATCCGTTGGATTGAATTTGAATCGTAGCATTGGGATTTAAACCCTTGTACGCTTCAACGAGTTTTTCCATAAGGGGGGTAACCGATGTAGAACCTGCAACAGTTAATTCACCGGAAACATCGCCAGCGGCATAATCTTCTGCCGATTCATTTTTAACATATCCTTCTTCTTCAACAATTGCTTGACCTTGATTGGAAAGGGCAAATTTCATAAAGTCAGCTTCAAGAGAGCCTTCTTTAGGTTCACCTTTTGTAACTAACAGGAAGGGGCGAGCTAATTTGTATTCGCCGCTTAAAATGGTTTCTGCCGAGGGTTCGACACCTTCTACTTTTACAGCGTGGACTGTATCGTTTAAAGAACCGAGGGAAATATAACCGATAGCCGAGGGGTTTTCAGCAACAGTTGTCATAACACCGTTGGTGGAGTTTTGAACGGCAGCGGATTGTGTCGTCGTATCCGTTTCTTGATCGCCGTTCTTTTCAATAAGACCTACGATTTCTGTAAAGGCACCGCGGGTACCGGATCCGTCTTCACGGGTAATGACGGCTACTTGACCTAATTTATCAAGGCTTGCGGAATCACTTGCCGCTTCGCCTTCTTGAGCCGCTTGATTGTTACTTTGTGCAGCTCCGTTGTCTTTATTGGCGGCTTTGTCTCCTCCACCACATGCTACGAGACTTAAAGCCAAGAGAGATGCACCGATAGCTAATTTGAAGTTTTTCATTTTTTTCATCTTTTCCTCCTAAGAAAACTTTCATCACACTGATTGCATTATAACGGGCCTCCATTAAATGAAGGTCACTCTTATATTAAGTTGATGTAAATTTTTCATATCATTCTGCTTTACTTTCGATTTGTAGTATTCACTATCTCTTTATCCATCCTATTTATCTTCGTTAGCTCTTTTCTAAAAGGTATTGGAATTGGACATGCTTACAAAACTAAACATCCAAATCTAAATCATCGACATCGGCGGTATCGTAACCGTCCCAATAGTTATCGTAATCGTCGTAAACTTCCCCTTCGTCCTCAGCGCCGTCATAGTCCTCATCATATAAAAGCTCTTGTTCCTCACGATCGGTGTCTCGCTCTTTGTGGGTAAAGATGCTCCTGCCTCCTTCCCGTTCTTTCCTTAATCGCTCTTCTTCTCGAATAATGGTATGCACAATCCAGAGTTCAAATAATTCATCCTCTGCTATCCACACCTCTTCTTCCTCTAAACGGGATGTTATAGCCTCAGGTTCTGAATCGGGAAGCTTCTCCTTTACGTCGACACCTTTTAGCAGTGTTTTTATCAGTTCAAACTTTTCGCCGAAATCTCTTCCTTCGGTATATCCTCCGTATGAATAGAAACCGGGGCCAATCTCTTTCAGAAAGTGATCCGCGAGGGTATTTAAAATTCCTCGCAACAATTGTAAATTCCATAGGGTTCCGTCTTCGTTATGGGTGTCTTCCTTTTCCATAAGCACTTCCAAACGAAACACCGCCTTCATTTGGCTCTCCCGCAATAAATATAGATTCGTAATGGTAAATTGCGCCAAAAATAATGCGACTTCTTCGCTGATATTGTCCGCAAGTAGAGCATCATAGATGCTTATGTAAGCATTGCGAGCTGATTGAATAATCTCTTCCAAATCCTCACTCGATTCATCTAAGGCTAATGAGGAAATCATTCGATCCCGATCCGTCGGTAAGGTGGGATGCTCAGCCTCTTTTTTCTTCTGTGGCTCAGAAGGTTGTCGGATCTTCAAATAAACGAAACCAATAAAAAATAGGATTGCCGGAATCGCCCACATCCAAAAATAAAAGTCCATATATCCCCCTCTCAGCGTCAATTTCATTAACTACATTATTCTAATAAAATAATAAAAAATCAAGATCGCGAAAGGGCTACTATTTCCCGTAAAAAGAAAAATCCGGTTTAGAATATTCGATGATTTCAAATTTTGCGTCTTTCGGGATATGCCCCATAATCGGCTTCCCTAATAGATTACGAATATTGTAGTTCTTGTAAGAAAAGTCGTAATAATTGGGTTGATGATAGCTGGATTTATCGTGACGATTGATTTGCTTCCATTGGTATTTATCTTGATATTGCTCAAAGCCTTTAAAGCCAAGCATGGAATAGACATCGACAGTGTCTTGGTTGGTTTCTTTGTTTTTGTATCTTACCACGACGTCGTATTTAACTTCCGGGTTAGCATAAACGAGTTTTCCCGTTTTGCGGTCGTAGGCGTTGCCGTCGGGTCCCATTTTTAGTCCGGACCAGTTGTAGATAATGGCCATGTACTCTTGGTGGTCGACGGTGGTCGACGTGTTTTCAAGGCTTTTTTTGCCGTTTTTGTCGAGGCCGATGGTATCCAGATTGTAACGGTCTTTGGCATTTTTGACGATGTTGTTGTTACTATCGCTACCGTTTTTGTTCCCGAATTCGGAACTTTCACCTCCAGACGGTGCGGTCACCGGCGGTGGCGGTGCGACGGGTTGGTTTCTTTCTGCAAAGGCATGCCACGGACAAGAGGTCGCAAGTAGGGCCGCCGTTAGTGCATAGAGGGTTATTTTTTTGAATTTGTCCATTTGTATCCTTCCTCCTTTTTGGACAAGTTGGGTTATAGCTTCTCTTATACATATAGGACGTATCTTTTTAAATTATTCCATAAAAAAAGAAACCCCTAAAAAGAGGTTTCTTTGGCTTATATCGCAAGGTTATTGAACTTGGGTCCAGTTAAGGGGGAATCATTGAACGTTTCCTAACAGATAGGCTCTAACAGCTGATACAATACTCTGAAACAAGGTCCCTTCACCCAGATCTGTAAAAATTAACAAAAGGAACACATGAGGTGCCAACAAAAGACCTCGTACAAACCAAACGAGGATATTTTTAGGAACGAAGAGCAAACCTATGACGATGGTAATAAGAGATATTAACAGAAAACCGGACCAGAGAAAATCACCTTTATTCATCACGCCTAAGGGCATTTGAAGCATTTTAGGTGCATGGCTTTCAGGGTAAAACCAAGCTAAAATAAACAGTCCCACGGCGAATAGGCTAAGGGCGTAAAAATATCATCTATCTATGTGTCGTTTATATCCAATGATCTTAAAGTCTTTCATGTACTATCTTCTTGTCATTTCATTTATCAATAGATTATCCCCAAAAGAGCCTTCCTAAAATATACATGTGAAAATACTTACTAAGCATTTTTAGCACATTTCCTCCTGA
>QWCK01001904.1_pt2 | contig 12724 bp, 14 predicted proteins | sample 1972571 | NCBI WGS metagenome assembly QWCK01 (sample SAMN09866710, study PRJNA288562) | Human gut metagenome isolate term2_stool, whole genome shotgun sequencing... | isolation source: gut | host: Homo sapiens | place: USA: California
ACCGTAGAACCGATGAGTGCAGAAAATCCATTGAAACGCATCAAGGACAGCGACCGTCTGATCATCACCCCTCATATTGCATGGGCAAGCCTTGAGGCGCGCACGAGACTGATGAAGATCATTGAAGGACAGATCCGTGACTTCTTTGATGGAAGTGATAAATAAACACTGGAATGGACACTTTGCAAACAGCCTGTTGGTCTGTTATCAGAAGTAAAATACAAAAACAAAATACAGAAATAAAAAATACCGCGCAAATCTGTGCGGTATTTTTATTGGTGCGTGGGATCTGAATGCCAAAAACGAAGAGCCACCTTTTGCTCTGGAAAATTGAGCAGACATTACCCAGCCGATTAACTTGGGATCGTAGCACTCAACCCGCTGTGAAACGAAAGATTTCCATATTCCTGCAAAAAATCCTGTATAGCAGCGTCCTGCCTTGCTGAATCAGCACCTGCATGAAGTGCAGCATACAGCGAATGGATCCGGGACAGGTACAGCTCTTTGGATTTATCATACAGTTCAAAGAAACTCTCATTGGAAGTAATGGAAGAATCCCATGGATTTTTCCACAGTGCATGTCTTAAATTAAATGGATCCGTGCGGAAAAACAAGGTATCACTCGGGATCAGTGGTGAAAACAGCGGATATCCGAGACAGATCCGCTCCGTCAGCCGGACAATGGCCTTTTTCTTTCCGGAATCATCGTGCATCAGCCAGAGACCAAGCTGCATGGAAAAAATAGCAAGGTACATGGTATATTTGCGGAATTTGACATCCGGAAAGGCATAGCGGTAGGCATAATAGAGCATACTTGCAATAACATGTTTCTGGCGGTGTGTCAGCCGGATCGTGTCCTCGGTATGGAAATTGCAGGGCTGGCGGTGCAGCTTTAAATCGAGCAGTGCGGTATCGATATCTGTTTCCAGATAGGCATGTCTTGAAAAATAGGCTTTTTCCTTTTTATCCTTATAGTGTGTCATGGCATAAATATACGGATGACATATTGTATCCAAGGTATAGTGCCCGAGAAAACCAATCAGGTAGGCTTCTGCAATGTTAAGATCCGTGCGGGAGGAAAACTGGTTACGGCTTTCAATCAGACCCTGGAAAAAGGCACTGGTCTCGCGGACATGGGCAAGAGCACCGATATTGTGACCTTCTAACACATAGGAAGGAAGATAATAAAAGAAAATATCCGGTCCCTGAAGTCCGAGACCGTAGGCAGCGCGATTATAATAAAGATTCTTTTTTAAAGAATTATTTTTCAGGTTATGATAAACCTCTCTTCCGAATATATAATGGGTAACATATCCAGGCATGATCAAAAATCTCCTTTCCATGAAATGAACCATCGTTATTATAACCAGTTTGGAAAGAACTGTTAAGCATGGCAGTTAAGATTTAAGAAAAAAGTAATAATCGCTGATTGACAAAGTTTATTGGAATGATATAATACAACATAGTTATCAATACTACATGATGACACATGAATGCTATGCAAATATTGTCTGATGTAGTCGGAAAATAGACAAAAAAGCAAATTTGTATATTAGATGGCTACATTAAAAAGTCATTGCATATTTAAAAAAGAGTGCAATTTTTTTATACTTGCTTCTAGTAAAAGAATGTGAAAAAAATAACGGAGGTCGGAGTTATGGCAAATTTAGCACTGACAGTAGAGAGAAAAGCATTCAGCGTCGCAATCGATGCTGCACTGAAAAGTCTGAACAAGGATCGTGAGAAAGGATTGTTACAGATCGTAGATCTTACAGAGAAATTTATGGGAGATAACTTCCGTAAAGAAGCTTATGATGGTGTAAGAAAAATGATCCAGAATCCGGATCACAAATGGATGCGCTATGTCAATCGTCTGTTGGATGAGACAGATCCGCATGTTGCAAAAATGACCGCATTAAACCTTGGTTTTCAGGCTGCATTTTATGGAACAAAGACCATCCGTAAAATGAGAGAGGTTCATGACTGTAATATCCCGTGGCTGATCTTAATGGATCCGACAAGTGCATGTAACCTTCACTGTACCGGATGCTGGGCAGCTGAGTACGGTAATAAATTAAATCTTTCCTTTGATGAGCTTGACAGCATCGTAACACAGGGAAAAGAACTTGGTATTTATTTTTACATGATGACCGGTGGAGAGCCTCTGGTTCGTAAAGCAGACATCATCAAACTCTGTGAGAAACACAATGACTGTGCATTCCACTGCTATACAAATGGTACACTCGTAGATCAGAAACTCTGTGATGATATGAAACGTGTCGGCAACCTTTCCTTATCCATCAGCCTTGAGGGATTTGAAGATGCGAATGATTTCCGCCGTGGAGAGGGCGTATATGATAAAGTTCTTCATGCAATGGATCTTTTACATGAGAACGGATTGATTTTCGGAAACAGTGTATGCTATACTAGCAAAAACATGGATGCTGTTACATCTGACGAATTTTTTGATCTTCTGATCGAGCATGGAAGCCGTTTTGCATGGTATTTCCATCTGATGCCGGTAGGTATGAAAGCTGCTCCGGATCTGATGCCGACCAAAGAACAGCGTGAATATATCTATCACAGAATCCGTGAGGTTCGTGCGATGGAAGGTGGAAAAGAAATCTTTGTTATGGATTTCCAGAATGATGGTGAGTTCGTAGGCGGATGTATTGCAGGAGGAAGAAACTACTGCCATATCAACCCGAAGGGTGACGTGGAGCCATGTGTATTCATTCATTATTCCGGTGCAAATATCCGTGAAAAATCACTGTTAGAGTGTTTGAAACAGCCATTATTCATGGCATACAGAGATAACCAGCCATTCAACGACAACATGCTGCGCCCATGTCCGATGCTTGAGAATCCTGAGATCTTACAGCGTATGGTACATGAAACAGGTGCGCACTCCACAGATGTTGAGGAGGCAGAGCCGGTAGAACATTTATGTGGAAAATGCGAAGCATATGCATGTGAATGGAAAGAAACAGCAGACAGACTCTGGAAAGAGCATCCATATAAACAAAAAGGATACACCAACTTCAAAAAGAAATAAGGGGCGATTGTTATCAGTAAAGTACAGAAGCAGCTTTTAAAATGGGGACTGGTACTGGCGGTCATCGGGATCATTGTATATACATTCCGCGATTCGGCAGGACCGATTTTAGAACAGCTTACGAAAACATCACCGGCCGTTGTCATTGGCATTTGCCTGATGGCAGCGGTATATCAGATCATAGAAGGCATAATCACGACCGTGCTCGCAAAGCAGTATCGGTCGTCTTTTGCATGTAAAAATGGTATTACGAATGCGTTTTTATGCTCTTTTTACCGGGTGGCGACACTGGGGAGCGGTTCCGGTGTCGCGGCGATCATTTATCTGGGGGAGCAGGGAATCGAATACGGCGGTGGATTTGGGCTGTATATGATACAGTATGCACTCCATAAAATGAGCATAGCGTTGTTTTCCGCGATTCTTTTTGTGATGAACTGGGAATTTATGAAAAGCTGGTTTGGAGATTACGCGGGACTTTTAGCAGGCGGATATGCGGTCACATTTGTGATCACCATCGGTCTGTTCCTGTTCTGCTGTTCAAAGAAATTCCACCGGCTGATCTTCCGGCTGCTGGATATCGTAAATCAAAAATTCCACGGAAGATTTGAAATAATGGAAGCGGAGATCAAAAGACAGTGCATGATGCTTGAGGATGCCTCGAAGCATTTACTGAAAAATAAAAAAGCAACCACAGGCGTGATCTTTCTTTGTCTGTTGAAATGCTGTTTCTGGTATGGAATCCCGTATCTTCTTTTTAAAGGCGTCCAGTTTCAGGGAAATCCGGCATTGACTCTGTCGCAGGTGCTTGCGATCACGTCACTGTCCGTTATGCTTGCGGCGGTGATTCCGTCTCCGGCGGGAATTGGCTCTACAGAGTTTGTGTTCACGACACTTTTTGCCGGAATCGTCGGCACGGGCATGGCGGGGTCAGCATCGCTTTTGTACCGCTTTGGCACATTTGTATTTCCATTTCTGGTGGGAACCGTTGTCGTGCTTATCAGGCATTTTAGAAGAAAAAAAATATCTGGTAACCGCATATGAAAAGATTAGTTGTAATCTCAAAGTAAATATAGTAATATGAATAAAGGCACAAAACAGATAGTATACTGTATTTAAAATTGAATTAGGGAGGAGTTTTATATGCCAGGAGTAATTGTAGCACTGATTATTTTAATTATTGTAGCACTGCTGATCGCAGTATCCTGTGTTAAGATCGTTCCACAGGCGACTGCATGCGTGGTAGAACGTCTGGGAGGTTATCTCGCAACATGGTCTGTAGGTATTCATTTCAAAGCACCGTTTATCGACCGTGTGGCAAAGAGAGTTGTATTAAAAGAGCAGGTGGTGGATTTCCCGCCACAGCCGGTTATCACAAAAGATAACGTAACAATGCAGATCGATACCGTTGTATATTTCCAGATCACAGATCCGAAACTTTATGCATATGGAGTGGAAAATCCGATCATGGCGATCGAGAATCTGACAGCAACCACACTGCGTAACATCATTGGTGATCTTGAACTTGATGAGACACTGACATCGAGAGAGACAATCAACACGAAGATGAGATCTTCTTTAGATGTTGCGACTGATCCATGGGGAATCAAAGTCAACCGTGTTGAGTTAAAGAATATCATCCCGCCTGCAGCGATCCAGGATGCGATGGAGAAACAGATGAAGGCAGAGCGTGAGCGACGTGAAGCGATCCTGCGTGCAGAGGGTGAAAAGAAATCAACAGTCCTCGTTGCAGAAGGTAAGAAAGAATCTGCAATTCTTGACGCAGAGGCAGAGAAACAGGCAGCAATTTTACGTGCAGAGGCAAAGAAAGAGGCAACGATCCGCGAGGCAGAAGGTCAGGCAGAAGCTATTTTAAAGATCCAGCAGGCAAATGCAGACGGACTTCGCATGATCTTACGGAAATTGCAGCAGATCATAAATAAAATCAGAAAAATTTATCAGAACGGATGGTGCGCATGGTGTACCATCCGTTGTGGCATAAAAAGAAAATATGCGCAGCCATGCAAAAGGAGAGAAAAGGACATGAACTTAAAAGGACGTAATTTTTTAAAACTAATGGATTTTACACCGGAAGAGATTACATACATGATCGACCTTGCGGCAGATCTGAAAGCGAAGAAAAAACAGGGCATCCCGCATGACAGCCTGACCGGAAAAAATATTGCACTTATCTTTGAAAAGACAAGCACCAGAACACGCTGCTCTTTTGAGGTGGCAGCACATGATCTCGGCATGCATGTTACTTACCTTGACCCGTCAGGTTCCCAGATCGGCAAAAAAGAGAGCATCCCGGATACCGCCCGTGTGTTAGGACGTATGTTTGATGGTATTGAATACCGTGGATATGGACAGGATATCGTCGAGGAGCTTGCAAAATATGCAGGCGTACCGGTATGGAACGGCCTGACCAACGAGTTTCATCCGACACAGATGCTTGCAGATATGCTGACGATCCGTGAGCACCTTGGCAGATTAAAAGGTGTGAGACTGGTTTACATGGGCGACGCACGTTATAATATGGGTAATTCCCTGATGGTGACCTGTGCAAAACTCGGTATGGATTTTGTTGCATGTACAAGCAAAAAATACTTCCCGGATGCAAAACTGGTAGAGTATTGCGAAGGTGTTGCAAAAGAAACGGGCGCTTCTATTACCCTGACAGAGGATGTTAAAGAAGGAACAAAAGATGCAGATGTTATTTATACGGATGTCTGGGTATCCATGGGTGAGCCGGATGAGATCTGGGAGGAGCGTCTCCACGATCTGATGCCATATCAGGTAAATAAAGAAGCTATGGCAAATGCAAAAGAGGGTGCCATTTTCATGCACTGTCTGCCGGCATTCCACGACTTAAAGACCAGGATCGGCAAGGAAGTTTATGAGAAATTCGGTTACAGTGAGTTGGAAGTAACGGATGAAGTATTTGAGGGCAGACAGTCTGTCGTATTTGATGAGGCAGAGAACCGTATGCATACGATCAAGGCAGTGATGCTTGCAACGCTCGGAGATTAGTGTGAAAATTTGTGCTGGCACACAAATGTAAGATGAGCAAAGAACAGTGTACCGGGTATGGATATTTTGGAGGAAACAGATGAGGACACAGCTACTAGCGGCATTAAAGGAAGCCGATGATTATATTTCCGGTCAGGAACTGTGTGAGCACTTTGGAGTATCGCGCACTGCAATCTGGAAAGCGGTGAAGCAGTTAAAAGAGGCTGGATATGTGATCGAGGCAGTGCAGAATAAAGGATACAAGATCGTGTCGACACCGGACTGCCTGAATACGGCAGAACTGGAAAGCATCCGGAAAACAAAGTGGGCAGGTCGTGAAATTTTTTATTTTGATACAATTGATTCCACAAACACAAAGGCAAAACAGCTTGCGGAGGAAGGACATCCGACTGGAACGCTGGTTGTTGCGGAAAAACAGGAAGCAGGCCGCGGCCGCCGTGGAAGAGGATTTGAATCACCGGCGGGTGTCGGGATATTTATGACTCTGGTGCTCAAACCGGATTTTGCACCGGATCGCGCTTCTATGCTGACGCTCATAGCAGCGCTTGCAGTATCGAAAGCCATCTCGGAGAAAACTGGACAGGAAGCAGGGATCAAATGGCCGAACGATATTGTGATGAACGGCAAAAAAGTTTGTGGAATCTTAACGGAGATGAGCGCACAGTTAGATTATATCAACCATGTTGTCATCGGTATCGGTATTAACGTCCAGAATGAGTCATTTCCAAAAGAAATTGAACAGGTGGCGACCTCGATTCTGATGGAGACCGGACAGCATGTGAACCGTGCAGAGCTGATCGAGGCAGTGTTAGAACAGTTTGAACGTTATTATGAAATATTTTTAGAAACCGAAGATTTAAGCGGTCTGGTCAAAGAATATAATGCACATCTGATCAATATGCAAAAACAGGTCAGGGTATTAGATCCCAAAGAACCTTATGAGGCAAAAGCAATGGGAATCACGCCGCATGGTGAGCTGATCGTGGATACCTGGGAAGGCAGAAAACTGGTATCCTCCGGCGAAGTTTCCGTGAGAGGAGTATACGGATATGTCTGAGAGAGAAGAAGTGGTGCTCTGCGGAGCGAGCGCTTACAATAAAAAATTTTATCTGAATCAGGATTTTAAGGGACTGCCGGATTCGATCAAAGATGAATTAAAGATTATGTGTGTCCTTTTCACGGAGGATATCGGTGGTATTTTTCAGGTCGTCTTTGATGAGGATGGCAATCTGGAGTTCCGTACTTCCAGTGATGAGAACGATCTTTTATATGATGAGATCGGCTGTGGATTAAAAATACGTGAGCTGCAGCGCACAAAAGAAGAACTGCTTCGCGCTTTAGAGATGTATTATAAAGTGTTATATATTGGTGTGGACGAATCAGAAATGTAAAGAAAAAGGTAGGAAAATACGATGGTAATCACGATTGACGTAGGAAATACAAATATCACTGTAGGAGTATTCCGTGGGGATGAGGTAATGGCAACTTTTCGTATCACGACGAAGATGCCGCGTACTTCGGACGAGTATGGAATGCTTTTGTCAAATCTGTTAGAGCAGAATAAGATCAGACATGATGACATCGAGGATGCAATCATAGCTTCTGTTGTTCCAAATGTTATGCATTCCTTAGAGGGTGCGATCATCAAATATTTTGGTATCAATCCAATCATTGTGGAGCCGGGTACCAAAACAGGAATCCGCGTGGTAACCGAGAACCCGCGGCAGATCGGTGCAGACCGTATCGTGGATGCGGCAGCAGCATATGAGCTGTATGGCGGACCGGTACTGGTACTTGATTTTGGCACTGCCACTACTTATGATCTGGTCGATAAAAACGGAGCATTTGTTTCCGGGGTAACTGCACCTGGAATCCGCATTTCTGCAAAGGCACTGTGGGAAGATGCAGCAAAACTGCCGGAGATCGAGATCCGCAAACCGGAGAGTATTCTGGCAAAAGAGACGATCTCAAGCATGCAGGCTGGTCTTGTATATGGACAGATCGGACAGACGGAATATATCGTGAAACATATGATCGAAGAGGCTGACATGGGACCGGTCAAGGTTGTTGCAACCGGTGGATTGGGGCGTATCATTGCAAATGAGACAGATGTGATCGATGTGTATGATCCGAACCTGACATTGAAGGGAATGAACCTTATTTATAAGAAGCAGAACCGTAAATCAGGTAAGATTAAGAAATAAGAGATATCTGACCGGGAGATACAGGATGCCTGGATCGGGTATAAGAGAGTGAATTATTTAGGAAATGGTGGCATGGGAGAAATCAGACGACTTCAGATTGGAAATGTAACGTTAGAAAATAACCTGATATTAGCACCGATGGCAGGCGTGACAGACCTGCCATTTCGTTTGCTTTGCAAGGAACAGGGAGCGGGACTGCTGTGCATGGAGATGGTCAGCGCAAAGGCGATCCTTTATAAAAACAGAAATACAGAAGAACTTTTGACGATCGACAAACGCGAGAATCCGGTGTCGCTGCAGCTGTTTGGCTCTGACCCGGATATCATGAGTGAGATTGCAAAACAGATCGAGGACAGACCATTTGACATTTTAGACATCAACATGGGCTGCCCGGTGCCGAAAGTGGTCAACAACGGCGACGGTTCTGCGCTTATGAAAAATCCAAAGCTCGCCGGGGAGATCATTGAAAAGACTGCCCGTGCAATCAAAAAGCCGGTTACGGTCAAGATCCGCAAAGGATTTGACGAGGAACATGTCAATGCGGTTGAGATGGCTCACATTGCGCAGGAATCCGGTGCTGCGGCAGTGGCAGTCCACGGCAGGACAAGGTCACAATTTTATTCGGGAAAGGCTGACTGGGATATCATAAGACAGGTAAAAGAGGCAGTTTCCATCCCCGTGATCGGAAATGGTGATATTTTAACGGCGGCGGACGTGATCGCAATGCAGAAACAGACCGGTTGTGACGGCTTTATGATCGCACGCGGTGCGGAGGGAAATCCGTGGATCTTTGCGCAGATCCTTCATTATTTTAAGACGGGTGAAGAACTTCCGAAACCGACGTTCGAGGAAGTGACGCAGATGCTTCTTAGGCATGCGCGCATGCAGCTTGAGTTTAAAGGCGAATACACCGGGATCCGTGAGATCAGGAAACACGCGGCGTGGTATACGTCCGGCTACCGCAATTCTTCGAAGCTGCGCGGCAGGATCAATGAGGTGGAGACGTATGAGCAGCTGGAGGCACTGTTTCAGGAGGTCTGCGGTTTTATGGCATGATCCGAGTGCCAAAAGGCGATTCGTGACTTAGCGACTGGCAGAAAAATTCAATCCGGTAAAGTTAAAATGAAGGAAACAAAAAAGACATAAGTAAAATTCCGAAAAAAGTACTGAATCAGAAAATGCTGTCATAAAGATGGAAAAAGGAATATGACGGAGAAGTGCGATGTCCTTTTCCAATGAATTTTTATATGATTTTAAACCGGTGTACGAGGGAATCCTTGCAGCAAAAAGTGTGAAGCCGGAGTGCGCGATTGTCGAGGTGATCGATGAGGAACCGGATGGAGCAGGGATGTTTGAGCCGGCAGGGACGCTCGATGTGCTGGAGCAGATCGGGGATGAGCTTAATGCGCTTACAATTTATACAGACCGGCCTGCATATTTTCATGAGTTTGCAGAGACAATGTATGAGAAGACCGGACTGGTTTCACTTATCGTATCGAAAAAGCGTCTTGGATTAGCAAAGAATAAGGAAAAAAACAGCAGTATTTTTCTGCTTGATTTTGAATGGAACAGTGCTCTCTATGAAAAACAGATCGCGTTGGGAAAACATTATATTCCAATCCATAAAAAAACCTGGCGAACAGCCGAAAATCTTGACATAGCAGTACCTATCGGTTATAATACTGTGATTGTTAAGAGACCAAAAAAGAAAACGGGGGCGCCGTGGCAGGACAGATTTGAGAAGGCTTTTTATCGTTCATAGCGTCTGGCGCAAGGCTTTGTGCCGCCGTATATATGAACCGAACAATAATTATTATAAAGAAGGGTAAATGCAATGGACAAGAAAAACATTCTGACTTACGAGGGACTCAAGAAACTGGAAGACGAATTAGAGAACTTAAAGGTTGTAAGAAGAAAAGAAGTTTCACAGAAGATCAAAGAGGCAAGAGAGCAGGGAGACTTATCTGAGAACGCTGAGTACGACGCTGCAAAGGACGAGCAGAGAGACATCGAAGCACGTATTGAAGAACTTGAGAAAATCTTAAAGAATGCAGAAGTAGTTGTCGAGGAAGAGGCTGATCTTGATAAAGTAAGCATCGGATGCAGCGTAAAGATCCTTGACTGCGAATTTGATGAGGAATTAGAGTATAAGATTGTTGGTTCTACCGAGGCTAACAGCTTAAAAGGCAAGATTTCCAACGAATCACCGGTTGGTAAGGCACTGCTTGGCAAACAGGTAGGTGATACCGTTACTGTTGAGACACCGGCAGGAGAGTTTTCATACAAAGTGCTTTCAATTCACAGAGCAAACTAAGAGATATGACAGTTGGGCAGAAAGACTGTCCGGGGAATAAAACAAGTGGAGGATAAACATGGCAGAGCAGAACAATAACCAGCAGGATTTAAACCAGCTGCTTCAGGTACGTTATGACAAGCTGCATGAACTGCAAACCGGTATCGATCGCCGGCCGTATGATGTTTAAACGTGTGATGGGAAAAGCATCATTCTGCAATATTCAGGACTTAAAGGGACGTATTCAGGTATATGTTGCAAGAGACAATATCGGAGAGGAAATCTACAAAGATTTCAAGAAATCTGATATCGGCGATATCTGGGGCGTAAAGGGATATGCTTTCCGTACCAAAACAGGTGAGATTTCTATCCATGCTGAGGAGATGACACTGCTGTCAAAATCATTACAGATCCTTCCAGAGAAGTTCCACGGACTGACTGATACAGACATGCGTTACCGTCAGAGATATATCGACCTGATCATGAATCAGGAGAGCAAGGAAGTATTCATCAAACGTTCCAAGATCTTAAAAGAGATCCGTAACTTCTTAGCTGACCGTGATTTCATGGAAGTAGAGACTCCGATGCTTGTATCGAATGCAGGTGGAGCAGCAGCAAGACCGTTTGAGACACATTATAATGCCTTAAATGAGGATGTAAAACTGCGTATCTCTCTGGAGTTATACTTAAAGAGACTGATCGTCGGCGGACTTGAACGTGTATACGAGATCGGTCGTGTATTCCGCAATGAGGGTGTTGACACCCGTCATAACCCGGAGTTCACACTGATGGAGCTGTATCAGGCATACACAGACTATGAGGGCATGATGGAACTGACAGAGTCCATGTTCCGTTATCTTGCAGAAAAAGTCTGCGGAAGTACAAAGATCAGCTACAATGGCATCGAGATCGACCTTGGCAAGCCATTTACACGCATGACCATGAACGATGCAAGAAACTTGCTGAGGAGCATCACATTGCATACGAGGAACGCCACAAGAAAGGTGATATCATCAACCTCTTCTTCGAGGAGTTCTGTGAGAAAGAACTGATCCAGCCGACCTTTATCATGGATCATCCGATTGAGATTTCTCCGCTTACCAAGAAGAAACCGAGCGATCCTACCAAGGTAGAGCGTTTCGAGCTTTTCATCAATACATGGGAAATGTGTAACGCATACTCCGAGTTAAACGATCCGGTCGACCAGCGTGAGCGTTTCGCAGCACAGGATGCAAATGCAGCAGCCGGTGACGATGAGGCAGAGCACACAGACGAGGATTTCTTAAATGCATTGGAGATCGGTATGCCGCCAACGGGTGGTATCGGATACGGAATCGACCGTCTTGTGATGTTACTCACAGACAGCGCAGCAATCCGCGACGTATTACTCTTCCCGACCATGAAGTCTATTGATAAGTAAGAATGCAGGAAAATCAAGGGTTTCAGCACTTGGATGTACTAAAATATATAGTTGGTCAAGGGGTTTTGACCAAGATTTGACCAATTTTTGGCATAGTCAAAAAAAGATTAGTACAGGTTAGTACAGATTGCTTAGTCTGAAAAATTAAAGATTGTATTACTTAGAGGACATTTTCTAAAGAAATTTAGAAGATGTCCTCTTTTTGCGTTATAGGAACAATTGAAATACCGAAAGGAGAATAGCATGGAACACACAAAGGCATATCAGGAATTTAAGAAGAATAGTAATACAAAGTTTGTAAGATATAGCGAAGGAGCAGAAATGTATCATATGGGCGTATCAAAGTTTATGCAAATGGCTAAGGATGCCAAAGCAATCTATAAGTTAGGTCAGTTAGTACTTGTGAATTTAATAATATTTGATGAGTACCTTGAGACATTCCATATAGTTGATGATGAATTTTATAAGTAGGTGAAAAGGATGGTAACACAATTACAGCCAGATGTTAGGGCTTATCTTCATGGTGGGGAGGTAATAAAAAGATACATAAAGGTCGAAGAGGTGGCTTATGAATATGGATTTAGTGTTGAGGAAACTGAATATATAGCTAAGGCTGCAAGTTCTTTATACAAGCTTACCCGTATTCATTTGGTAAAAAAGGAAAGGTTTGATGAGTTTATGAAACACATATATAAAGTGCCGGGAACAAATAAGCAGATAAT
>QWCK01004880.1_pt1 | contig 12718 bp, 8 predicted proteins | sample 1972571 | NCBI WGS metagenome assembly QWCK01 (sample SAMN09866710, study PRJNA288562) | Human gut metagenome isolate term2_stool, whole genome shotgun sequencing... | isolation source: gut | host: Homo sapiens | place: USA: California
CGGTCCCATCTTTGGAGCCTGGCGGTGTGTTTTCGTGTCCTGAATGCCTGTCGGCAAAGGAGTCCGGAATCTGAGCTGCCGTAACTGTGCGGCATACCTGACTGAAAATAGAGAGAATGGCATAAAGGGCACCGTATTTTCATGTGGTGAGAATTTTTTCTCAATGAGATGCGAAAAGAGAATTTCAGGATGAGAATAATGTGCCTGCAATGATAAAAAATCTGTAACAATAGTGAGATGCGGAGTATGCGCCGTATGGCACAAAAATCGCATTAGAAAAAATGTCCGGTTACACGGAGAAGATGTGAAACCTTTTATGATAACAGGAGAAGTTTCATGGAATGGAATCCCGAAGTTGTACGCCGTGTTCGTGGGGCCATGCAGGACAGGGCCCGCTCTCAGGCCTGTCTGTTCAAGGCGTTTTCCTCAGTAATGACCCGCGAACAGGCCGAAGCCCTCGCCCGTGAGGGGATTGCCGAATACGGCCGCATCCGTGCCGAGCGCGACGGGCGCAAGCTGGCTCCCGAAGACTGGATGAACGAACACTACACCATGATGGGCGGCGTATTCGAGACGGAAATTTCCGACACCGAAGAATACTGCGAAATGAAGATGCACTACTGCCCCCTCCTCGAAGAATGGAAAAAGATGGGGCTTTCTCCTGAAGATCAGGATCTTTTCTGTGACGTGGCTATGGAACTGGATCGCAACCGCGCCAAGGAGCACGGCATCCCGTGCGATATCGTGGAACGCCTCGGCAAGGGCGACCCCTTCTGCCGCGTCGTGCTGTGGAAAAAGAAGAAGGATTGACCGGGACGGCGGGCTTTTTCGCCTGATCGCCCGACTCCCCGGAAAACGGAGGGCATACGCTCCCGCTTTCCGGGGGGCGGGGCCTCAACAACACAAAGGAATTCCATGAAAAACCTCAACGATATTTTTTCCGGCGCGGTTCTTCTATGCCTTTGCGCGGTGGGGGCTTACGAAGTGTCGGCCTCCATCGCCCCGTCCGATGGGGAGGTTGTCGGGGCGGATGCGCTGCCCACGCTGGCCCTCGGCGGCATGGCGCTGTGCGGGGTTTTCCTCATCCTCCAAGGGCTGCTGAGGAACCGGCCCGGCCGTAGTTGGGGAAACCGATCCGCCGTCATCAAGACCCTTCTCTTTTTCGGTTTCTTCGTCATGTACCTGTCCGGCATGATCTGGCTCGGCGACCGGCTCGTGGAGCAGAGCTGGTTCCCGTGGCCGCACAACGGCGGGTTTACGATCTCCACGTTCCTGTTCCTGCTGTTCTCCCTGCCCCTTCTGGGACGCCGGAATCCCGTTGAAATCATGGGAGTGGCGGCGCTGACCACGGGAGCGCTGCTGTATGCCTTCGGATACTTCTTTCAGATCATGTTGCCGTAGGAGGACACGATGTCCGAGGTTTTTGCTGGGATAGAGGCGGCCTTGAGTTTCGGTTCGCTGATAGCCAACGTCACCGGGGTTTCTTTGGGCATCCTGTTCGGGGCCATGCCGGGCCTGACGGCGGCGATGGGCGTAGCCCTGCTCATCCCGCTTTCCTTCGGGATGCCGCCCGTGGAGGCTTTTTCCATGCTGCTCGGCATGTACGCCGGGGCCATTTACGGGGGATCGATCACGGCCATCCTCGTCGGCACGCCGGGCACGGTGGCCGCCGCCGCGACCCTGCTCGAGGGCCCGAAGCTGACCGCCAAGGGGCAATCGCGCAAGGCGCTGGAAATGGCCACGTTCGCCTCGTTTTTCGGGGGCATCTTCAGCGCGGTCGCTCTGGTGACCTGCGCGCCGCTGCTGGCGACCGCCGCCATGTCGTTCGGCCCGGCCGAATATTTCGCACTGGCCGTTTTCGCGCTCACGGTGGTGGCGACCCTGTCTTCAGGGGCCATGTGCAAGGGGCTTGCCGCCGCATTCGTGGGCCTTTTCCTTTCCACGGTGGGGATCGATCCGGTTTCCGGCGATTTCCGCAACACGTTCGATGTGCCGGAACTGTTCAACGGCATCTCGCTGGTGCCCGCGCTCGTCGGGCTTTTCGCGGTATCGCAGGTGCTCCTGTCCCTTGAGGATGTCTTCCTCGGCAAGAGCGGGATCGTCAAGGAGGGCAAGCTGTCCAATCAGGGGCTGACGCTCAGGGAAATCTGGACGAACAAGTTCAACCTGCTGCGTTCCTCGCTCCTCGGCACGCTCATCGGCATCATCCCGGCTACGGGGGCCAGCGCCGCGACTTTCATCGCCTACGGCGAAGCCAAGCGCTTCTCGAAGCATCCCGAAGCGTTCGGCAAGGGGACGCTGGAAGGCGTGGTCGCGACGGAAAGTTCCAACAACGGCGTGACCGGCGGGGCGCTCATCCCCCTGATGACGCTGGGCGTCCCCGGAGACGTGCTCACCGCCATCCTGCTCGGCGCGCTGATGATCCAAGGCCTGACGCCCGGCCCGCTGCTTTTTCAGGAGCACGGCGCCACGGTCAACGGCATCTTCGCGAGCTTCTTCGTCTCCAACATCCTCATCCTTGTGGTCGGGCTCATCGCCGTGCGCATCCTCGGCAAGGTCGTCCTCGTGCCTACGGCGATCCTCATGTCCGTCGTGCTCACGCTGTGCGCCATAGGCAGTTTTGCGGCCAACAACTCCACGTTCGACATCGGCGTAATGGCCGCCTTCGGGCTGCTTGGCTACCTGATGCTCAAGGCGGGGTTCCCCCAGCCGCCCATGCTGCTCGCCATGATCCTCGGCCCGCTCGCGGAATCCAACTTCCGCCGGGCGCTGTCCCTCTCCCGCGACGACTTCAGCACCTTTTTCACCAGCCCCATATCCTGCGCCATATTGGCCGTCAGCGCCTGCGTCGTCCTCAAAACCATTTGGGACGAATACAGGGGATGCAAGCGCGAGGCGGTCTGATCCATCCACACTTTTTTCAGGAGGAGCCTTCATGAAGAGGAATCTGTCCCGGATGTTCCGCACCGGCGTTGCCGCAGCCGCGGCCCTGCTCTGCGCCATGCCGTTCCAAGCTGCGGCAGAAGACTACCCGAGCCGCCCGATCACCCTGATCATGCCTTTCGGCGCGGGCAACGCTCCCGACACCGCCGCCCGCATTATCGGCGACTACCTGCAGCGCAAGCACAACATCACGCTGCTCATCACCAGCAAGCCCGGCGGCAGCGGCATCCCCGCCACGCTCGAAACCGTCCGCGCCCGTCCCGACGGCTATACCATCAGCCTCACCTCGGCCAACGTGCTGACCGTCGTCCCGCAATACAAGAAGTGCGGCTTCACCTATAAGGATCTGGCCCCGGTGGCGCAGGTCAACGTCTTCACGATGGGCTGGGGCGTCCGCGCCGATTCCGGCATCGCCAGCGTGCAGGATCTCATGGACAAGGCCAAGGCCGAACGCGGCAAGTACAGCCTCGCCAGCCCCGGCGCGTTTACGGCCCAGCGCTTCTACCACGCCAACGTGATGAAGCTGTTCCCCGAATCCGACCTCCCCTATGTGGCCTACAACGGCGGCGCGGAAATCGTGACGGCGCTCCTCGGCAACCACATCTCCGCAGGGTTCACGCCCGTGGTGAACTTCAAGCCACACAAGGACATCCGCGTCATCGCCGTGTGCGGCGCCCAGCGCGATCCCAACTATCCCGACGCGCCCACGTTCAAGGAAATGTTCGGCGACGGTTTCGTGTTCGACTCCGTGTACGGCATCGTGGCCCCGCTCAAGACCCCCAAGGATCGCATCGAACGCCTCCAGAGCCTGATCAAGGAAGCCCTCAGCGATCCCGACGTGCAGGCCAAGTTCGCCAAGGTCAACATGACCACCAACTACCTCCCCGCCGACGAATTCGGCAAGGTCATCGAAGGGTACTACAAGCTCTTTGAGGAGCCTATCCGCAAGGCTAAGGAAGCCGAAAAGAAGTAAAGGCAAGCCCTTCGTCAGGAAGCCGTCCTCAGGGGCGGCTTTTTTGTTTGGGGGCCAGCACGGGCGGCGTCAAGGGGCCTCCCTTCCGCTTGGCGGGTTTCGCCGGGGCGCGGGAGGCGTCCGTATGCCGAAACGCCCGGCAGCCGTTTTTCCCGCGGACAGCCACGGGCGCATCTGGGGATGGGTATCGCCCGCAACCCGATGCGGCCCTTTTGCAGGGGGAGGGCGGAAACGGCGGAGCCCCTTCAAGAGCAGGCGATGGAGGCCCGGTTCCGCTCTTGAAGACATGCGAAGGGCCTCCCCCCGGCGCAGCGGTGCTGTTGCATGAGAAGGTCCCGGCAGCCCCCGCCGTCCAAAGGCAGCCTCTCAGAATCGGTTTCCGCCACCCGCTTCGGGAACAACAAAAAAATACGGCTTCTCCTTTTTTCCACCTTTTCGCTTGTCTTTTTCTTATGCAGGTGAGAAACTCAAAAGAGTAACTATAAAAGTAAGATACATCGATAAAACATATAGATTTGCCTATTTGGAGACACCTATGAGATCGGAAATCCATGCCGCTGTCCCCCTGTGGATCAACACCCCTCTCGAACCTCCCCTCCCATCGGGTTCCCCCGTCACCGAGCGTTGGCGCCTTGTGCAGAAGCATCTTCCCCCGTTGGCGGAGCTGCTGGACGTGGAAATCGTGATCATGAACGCGGAAGGCTACTGCGTGGGGGGAACCGGCCCCTACCTCCGCGGTGTCGGTTTCCGGATGCCCGCGGACAATGCGCTGACCTACAGCCTGCGTTCCGGCCAGAGCTCCATGGTGCTGACGCCCGGCAAGGAAGAAGTCTGCCGTACCTGCTCCGGCAAGGGGGCCTGCGCGGATGTGGCCAATTTCACGGGGCCGGTGGTGATAGAAAACGAAATCGTCGCGGTCGTGCAGATCGTGGCCTTCACCGACAATCAGCGCGCCGAGCTGCTGATGAAGTCGGAAAAGGCGTTCGAGCTCATCAGCCAGATCATCGGTTTCGCATGGGCCCGCGGACGCGACGTGGAATCGCTCCCCGAACAACCGCGCGATGACCGTTTTCCCAGCATCATCGGCGAGAGCAAGGCCATCTTGCGGCTCAAGGCGGCTATCCTGAAGGCCGCCGGCACGAACGCCACCGTCCTTATCCAAGGGGAGTCGGGGACGGGCAAAGAGTTGATCGCGCAGGCGGTCCATGACAACAGCCCCCGCCATACGGGGCCGTTCGTCGCCATCAACTGCGGGGCCATCCCGGAATCGCTCATGGAAAGCGAGCTGTTCGGCTATGAGCCCGGCGCGTTTTCCGGCGCGAACAGCGGGGGCCAAAAGGGGCTTCTGGAACAGGCGCACACGGGTACCTTCTTCCTCGACGAGGTATCCGAAATGCCCGTGTCGCTTCAGGTCAAGCTGCTGCGTGTCTTGCAGGAGCGCGTTGTCCGGCGCGTCGGCGGGAAGGTCAACCACAGCGTGGACATCCGCATCATCGCCGCCAGCAACAGGAACCTTCGTGAACTGGTGGCGCAGGGGGCATTCCGTGAAGACCTGTTCTTTCGGCTGGACGTGATCCCCCTGTTCGTGCCCCCGCTCCGGGAGCGGCAAGGCGACATCCGGTTGCTGGTGGCCCATTTCCTCCAGTCGTTCAGCCGCGAACGGGGCTGCACCTACCGGGTCGCCACCGAACTCATGCACGCTTTCGAGGCCTACCCGTGGCCCGGCAACGTGCGCGAACTGAAAAACTTTGTGGAATACGGGGTCGGGTTTTGCGAGCACGGCGTCCTGACGCTGGATCTCATGGATTCCCGCTTCAAGACGGCAAGCCCCCCTCCCGTCAAAACGGAAAAAGGTATGCCGTCCCCACCGCCGGGGCCTGCCCGCGATACGGCGGAATACGACAGGATCATGCAGCTCCTCGGGCGCTACGGGCAGCACACGGAAGGGAAAAAACGGACGGCCTCCGAACTGGGGATCAGCCTTGCCACGCTTTACCGCAGGATGGGGCAGCTAGGCATCACGGCGAGAAAGCACGCGAGATGACTGAGGGCTCGCCTTTTCGCATGGATACGGCGGCAACCGCCCGCCCTGTCGCAATCCCCTGCATGGCGGGCCATTGCCTGTTCCAGGCCTTGGACGCCTTCAGCAGGCCTGCGCAAAGGAGAGGGAGGGGCCGCCTTCCCTTCCGTCATTTCCCCCCCCAGCCCGTCTGGGGCAAAACATTCCGGCTGTGCCCCCTCCCATGCGCTGCCGGGGGACATGGCGGGGAGGACGGACCGCGCGGGGATAAGCGAAACGGGCGAACCCGTAAGGATGGGCGGGAGGATGGACAGGATGTCTGTCGCTCGAGATCGCCCCATGCAGGAAACAGCCATAGCGGATGGGGAGGGCGAACGGCTTTCCCTTGAAGGGGATCCGGTTTTTGAGGCCCCACAGACCCCCTATAAGAAGATGCCTTCTTGGGGGGGGGAATGCGGCAGGCGGGTTGCGGCGAGGCAAAAACGGTGGAAGGCGCATTGAGGAGTGCCATCAAGCGGTTTCGATTTGCAGCGGACAGATTGGGAACGCTTTTTCGGGTACGAAAAAAGGACTCATGATTATTCATCATAAGTCCTTCAAAATTCTGGTGCGGCTGGAGAGATTCGAACTCCCGGCCTACAGGTTCGTAGCCTGTTGCTCTATCCAGCTGAGCTACAGCCGCATCACGAGAAAGAGGTATAGTCGGACGGCCCGGTTCCGTCAAGCGTTTTTTGGGGAACTCTCGCGAAAAAAATCTCTCCTGTGCGGAAAGAAATATTTTTTCCACTATAATATCATGATATTATCTGTTTTTATCTTCTTGAAAAAAGACAAGAAGCACAGCTTCCGTATGAGGCTGCCGGGGGATTGGGCCGAGGGATTCAATGACAGCGGGAGGTTGAAGTGGGAAAGGGGAGGGGCGTACTCCTTTGGAAAGCGTCCCCCTCCCTTCCTCAATGTGTCTAAAACTCCGGCGGAAGCTGGAGCATTTCCTCGTACGTGAACACGGGGCCGTCCACGCACATGTAATGGCTCCCGACCTTGCAGTGCCCGCACTTGCCGATGCCGCAGTGCATGTTGGTTTCGAGGGCCGTGTAAATGTCCGAGGGCTTCATGCCGAGCTGCATGAGGTCGCGGGCGACGGCCTTGATGCGGCGGGCGGAGGCGCAGATGATCGCCGAGGTGTTTTTCCAGTCGAGGCCGAGGCCGGGCAGCAGGTCGTTGATGTAGCCGATGTGCGCATCCACCTGATCCGTAGGCTTGGAGAGCGAGTAGTGCACCTCGACGCCGGGGACTTTCGCCCATTCGCGCAGGTCGTCCTTGAGCAGCAGCCCGTCATAGGTCGAAGCGCTCGCCATAATGGCGATGCGCCCGAAGTCCGGCTTGTTTTCGATGGCCCGGACCAGCGTTGCGCGCACGGGCGCATGGCCCACGCCGGAGCCGACGACCAGCAGATCGCGTCCCTTCAGCGTCTCGTAGGGCAGGGGCACGCCGAACGGCCCGCGCAGGCCCATCATGTCCCCGACCTTCAGGTTGTGCATGGCCGTGGTGACCTTGCCGACCTTTTTGACGTAGAAGGTGAAGGCATCCTTCACGCGGTCGCTGAACGGCACGGAAATGGCGATTTCCCCCGCGCCGAACACGGTCAGCATGAAAAACTGGCCGCGCAGGGCGGGGCGGCCTTGATTGGGGCGGTCGCGGTAACGGACCGTAAACCGCTTGATGCCCTTGGCTTCCTCAAAAATATCGATGATCTCCGCTACGAGCGGCGTATACGGCTGAGGGTCGAACAGGCGTTCCTCGCGCTCGTAGTGCACGTTGACCGCCGGGGCGGGGGCTTCCAGCACCTCGTGGGGCGTCCGTTCCTTCATCCGGGCCATGATGTCCACCATGTCGATGGATGCCGGGCAGACGGCCGCACAACGCCCGCATCCGGTACAGCCCTTCATGCCGAAGCGCTCTTCGATATATTGCAGCTTGTCGTAGATCCGGTAGCGCACAGCCGAAGTCTTGGAGCGCGGGTTATGGAATTCCGCGTTCCGGGTGAACGATACCGACTGGCACGAGTCCCAGACCCGGACGCGGGTGCCGGAATGGGGCGTGTCCTGCTCCTCTTCGGTGGTGAAACAGGTACAGGTGGGGCAAACGCGCGTGCATCCGGTACAGGCGATGCAGCTTGAGGCGATGGCGTCCCATTCTTCGTCCTTGAAGTGCGCGGCAAGCACCTGCCGGACCGTGGACGTGTCCAGCGTGCGGCGGAACGTCTTCAGCGCGTCTTCCTGCAACGCTTTCTTGCGTCTGCGGCCCGTGAATTCGAGGTCGCGGTACAGGAGCGGCGCGACGTGCGACAGGAGCGCCTTGCCCCGGTCCGATCCCGCCTCCACCCAGTACCAGTCGTTCTCTCCCTTCTCCCCTTTCTTGTGGTCGGGCCCGTAATCCGGGGTCAGAAGCAGGTCATACCCCTTGCCCGCCTGCATCCCGTATTCGGTGTGGGCGGTGATTTCCGCGAACGGCCCGGTTCCCATCGAGGCGCAGTAGCATTCCGGCCCGGCCTCAAGGCAGTTCACGGCGACGATGAACACGTGCTGGCGGCGCAAATGGTAATTGATGTCGTGGTGCTCGCCGAGAAAAAAGCGATCCATGTAGGCCAGCCCGTACGTGTCGCAGGGCCGCAGACCGAACAGGATCTTGTCTTCTTCCTGCAAGGATGACGAAGACGGCGCGCTGATGGCGGTACAGGTCTTCTCGTTGCCTTCCCAGCGGAACAGCTCCTCGCGCTCGCCGAAGACGAATCCCTTGGGCGCGACGATCAGGTTGGTGTATTCGTCCGGCTCCATGAACCGGACCTCTTTCCGGGTACGGCGCGACCAGATGCGCATCTGCGCGTTGTCCGGGCTTCCGCTCGGGACGAATACCGAATACCGCGCCGACCAGCGCGTCAGTATTTCGGGGAGATCCGATGCTTTGAACTTGAACATGAGGGCTCCTGGGGGAAAGGCGGGAATACGGGGGAGGGAAACCCTGCTGGAGAAGGGGTATCCCTCCCCCGCGCCCCCACCTTTTCCAATATTTTCGACTGGTGGGGAGGCTGCGCCCCATTTGTTTCAAAAACCTTGCTGATTAGTTGAATACACAGCAACTCTTTATTCCAAAGGAAAAACCGCGAACAGGGATTCGATAAACACGAAAGCCTTTGAAGGGAGAGAGGAGGGGGCTCGGGGGAGAGGGAAACTTTCTCCAGAAGGTTTCCCCCTCCCCCGATATTCCTTTCCCTACTTCGCCTCCTCCACACGCACGGGCGTGAGCTTCAGCGCGGGGATTTTGACCGTGGGGTCGAGATGCTCGTGGCTCGTGAGCGCGTTGGCGGGGCTCTCCGCGAAATGGAAGGGGAGAAAAACGGTTCCGGGCTGGAGATCCGTGGCCGTCCGCAGGCGGGCCACGATGGAGCCCTGACGCGACGTCACGCGCACTTTCCAGTTGTCCTTGAGCCGCAAGGCCGCCGCATCGTCCGGGTGCATGTCGAGAAATGCCTCGGGATACTCGCGGTCCAGCGCCCACGAGCGCCGGGTCATCGTGCCGGTGTGGTAGTGGTGCGAGACGCGCCCGGTGAGCAGCGTGAACGGATAGGTTTCATCCGTGGCGCAGCCGAGATCGTCGGGCACGTCGTTGACCGTGAACAGCCCGCGCCCCCGCGTGAAGGACACGGCGTGCAGATAGGGCGTGCCCGGATGATCCGGGGTCGGGCAGGGCCAGCACAGCCCCTGTTCCTCGGCAAGGCGGGTATAGTCCATGCCCGCGTAACTCGGGACCACCTGACGGATCTCATTGAAGATCTCGCGGGGCGAATCGTAGTCCGCCCGCCCGCCGAGCGCGTTGATCACGTCGCACAGGATGCGCCAGTCGGGGCGGGTGCCGGGCAGGGGGGGCAGGACTTCGTTGATGAGCTGTACCCGGCGTTCGGTATTGGTGAACGTCCCCTGTTTTTCGAGATAGCTGGCCGCGGGCAGGATCACGTCGGCAAGCCGCGCCGTGGGCGTCATGAAAATGTCCTGCACGATGAGGAAATCGAGGTTCCGCAGCCCTGCTTCGACTTTCGCCGCGTCCGGATCGGACTGCATGGGGTTCTCGCCCATGATGTAGGCAGCCCGGATGCTCCCGTCGCGCATCCCGTCCATGATTTCGGTGAGCTTCTTGCCCTGCTCGTCGGCGAACGGGCCCCAGAGCCGGGCGAAACGCTGGTGCCCCAGCTCGGAATCCGCCTTGACGTAGCCGGGCAGGGTTTCGGGGAGCGCGCCCATATCGCAGGAGCCCTGCACGTTGTTCTGCCCGCGCAAGGGGATGAGCCCGGTGGAAGGCCGCCCGATCATGCCGCAGAGCATGACGAGGTTCGCCAGCGCGCCGCAGGTTCGGGTTCCCGTTACCTGCTGGGTGACGCCCATGCAGTAGAGGATGATGGAATTGGGCCCCTTGGCGTACAGCCGGGCCGTTTCCCGGATGGCTTCGGGCTGGAGGCCGGTGAGCGGCGCGGCCCATTCCGGAGAGCAGCCCTCCAGCGAGGCGCGCAGTGCGTCGAAATGCTCCGTGCGCTCGTTGATGAAGGCGTCGTCCTGCCCTTTTTCTTCAAACAGGATGACGTGCATCAGCGCGTTGACGAGCGCGAGGTTGTTGCCCGGACGGATGGCGAGGTGGATATCCGATAGCGTTGCCACGGGCGTACGCCGAGGGTCCACGGTGATGAGCTTTGCCCCGCGTTTCTTGGCCGCCGTGATGCGGGCGTAGGCCAGCGGATGCTGCGCCGACGTGTTGGAACCGATCACGAGGATGGTGTCGGCGAAGCGGATTTCCTCAAGGCCGTTGGTGGCCGCCCCGGACCCGAACGCTGTAGCCAGACCGGCTACGGTGGGGCTGTGTCAGAGGCGCGCGCAGTGATCGATATTCGGAGAACCGATCACGGCGCGGGTCAGTTTGGCGGCAAGGTAGTTCTCTTCGTTGGTGCAGCGCGCCGAGGCGAGCATGGCGAACTTGTCAGGGCCGTGCGTGCGGAGCACAGCGCGCAGATGTTTCGCAATGGCGCGGTAGGCTTCGCTCCACGAAACGCCTTTCAGCGTGCCGTCTTCCTGACGGAGCAGGGGCTGATCCAGCCGATCGGGATGGCGCGCGAAGCCGTGCCCCTGCCACCCCTTGGAGCACAACATGCCTTGGCTGACGGGATGATCCGGCTTGGGCAGGACGCCGGTGATGCGCCCGCCCTCCACGGTCAGATACAGGTTGCACCCGCATCCGCAATAGCCGCAGGTCGTCAGAACTTTTTTCATGCTCCACCCCGAAAATTGTTCAGTTGACCAATCATAGATCCGGCGGGTTTCGCTTACAAGGCTTTTCGGAGTTTGTGCGGAAAATTTTTTACGATTTCGATTGTTTTTATCGCATAAGCTTTGTTTTTCACCAAATTGCCGCCCTCTTCTTTCTACGGTGTGCCGCAGGGTGCCCCTCGTAGCCCTTTTGCCGTTTTTCCCTTTAGGGTCGGCCTGTTCCACGCCAGATCCTTTCCGCTCCTTGCTTCTTCCACCCGCTGACATCGTTCAATCTTTCTTGCGGCGCAATGCCGCGTAGGGTGCAGCTCATGAAGCAATCACCCCTACATCCCCTTTTGTTGTCCGCGGTGGCGGATTCGCTCCGCCGGCCTTTCCCGGAGATCCGGCTTCTGCCCGACGGCGCGTTCGCCGCGCGCGACGGCAGGCCCGGCACGCTCACGGGAGGAAACCTCAACGCATGGAACCTCTCCGGTCCCGGCGCGGAACATGTGCTCGACCAATGGAGGCGGCGCGAGACGCCTCTGGCCGTCGACTATGAGCACCAGAGCCTCAACGCCCGCCACAACGGGCAGCCCGCTCCGGCCGCAGGCTGGATCGAGTCGCTCCGGTACGAGCCGGGGCAGGGGCTGTTCGCGTCGATCCGGTGGACGGAAGGCGCCAAGGCTTTCATCGAACAGGACGAATACCGTTTCATTTCCCCGGTGTTCTCCTTCAACCCCCAAAACGGCGACGTACTGGAACTGAAAGGCGCGGCCCTGACCAATGTTCCCGCGCTTGACGGGCTTGGCGCCGTCGCCGCGACCGAGGATTTCCCTCCATCCGACACCCCTCAACCGGAGACAGCCATGAATGCGCTCAATCGGCTGAAACAGCTGCTCGGCCTGCCTGAAGACGCAGCCGAGGAAACCTTGCAGGCGGAATTGGACAAGCTCGAATCCCTGCTCACGCCCGCGAATCCCGCCGCGTCCGATCCGCCCGCTTTGCCCGGACAGCCGCCTTTTCCCCATCAGGCAGATCCGCTGCCCGGCAACGCCCGGCCCACGCTGTTCGACTTTTTGCAGGCTTGCCATCCTCAGGCGGCCCTGACCTCTCTGGTACGCGCCAACACAGCGCTGCGCGATCAGCTTTCCGTGGCGCTCAGCGTCACGCAGGGGGATCGCGTGGCCCGGAGCGTCGAAACCGCCGTAACCGACGGGCGCTTGAGCCGTGGGCTTGTCGGCTGGGCCACCGCGCTGGGACGCCAGAACCCGGAGGCGCTGGAAACCTATCTTGCCGCCGTTTCGCCCATTGCCGCGCTCTCGTCGTTCCAGAGCACGGGCAGCCGCCCCGCGCTGTCGGCTCCCGCCGCGTCCCCGCTCTCCGATGAGGAGCGCTTCGTCTGCGCCCAGCTCGGCCTGAGCGAGGCCGAGTATCTCGCTGTGCGCGGGTAGGGGGAGATGGGGAGGGAAGACTGGGGAGGGGAGGAGG
>QWCK01004884.1_pt1 | contig 12710 bp, 11 predicted proteins | sample 1972571 | NCBI WGS metagenome assembly QWCK01 (sample SAMN09866710, study PRJNA288562) | Human gut metagenome isolate term2_stool, whole genome shotgun sequencing... | isolation source: gut | host: Homo sapiens | place: USA: California
CACGAGACAAGCTACAACCCGACCGAGGTAAACAATTTGCGCTATACCCGATATGTAACCAGTGGCACGCACACGCTCAGTATCGTTATCTACACGGCAGACAGAGTAGATATAGCGGACAGCAAAGCACTGATTAAGGATGTATCTATGAGGGGGTATTACGATGCAGGGGTACAGCAGAGTGTAATATCAAAGAGTGGGGTTCGCTTCTTTGGCAGTGCAAGTAGGTACATAGATGTGGATTTCCGCTCTTTTGTCGGAGGGGGGAAGAATAGTTTTCATCAACCCAACCCCTATTTGCTTCGGGTCAAGGGGGGCGCACGGATAGATAGCCTTCCGCCGGGAAGCAGACCGGGCAGCACGATTTGTGTACGGAGATCAGTGGAGCGACTACGTGCCGAATGCCTGTGGCACAATATAACTTTCGACTATCAATTCTGATGATTTGATAGAAAGATAGGGATGTTTTTTAGGGAGTAGGCGTTCTAAAAAAAGAATATATACCTAATTCGGGTCAAAGAGGAAAAATAATGCCGGCTATTTCCTACCTTTGTAGGCATAGAAGGAAAGCAAGAAAGATCAGAAGAAAGATGGCATCTTTATTGATTTTAGGAGGAGGCGAGAGTGGAGTTGGTGCTGCTCTTTTGGCACATGCAAAAGGAATTGATTGTGCAGTAAGTGATAGCGGCTCTTTGGCTGCTCCTTATCGGGCTGAGTTGGTTGCTGCCGGCATACCCTTTGAAGAGGGAGGGCATAGTGAGGCCTTTTTGTCTACAGCCGGAGAGGTAATCAAGAGCCCCGGCGTGCCCCCTACAGCAAAGCCTATACAATACTTGGAAGCACGGCAGGTGCCTATTATCAGTGAAGTGGAATTCGCTTCTCGCTATCTACCTCAAGAGAGTAAGATGATCGCCGTAACGGGAAGTAATGGGAAAACAACCACAGTAAGCTGGATTACCCATTTATTGAAACGCTCCGGCAGACGTGCTGTGGCTTGCGGAAATATAGGATTTTCGTTAGCGCGTGCCGTGTTGGACGGATCAGCCGAATACTATGTGGTCGAATTAAGTAGCTTCCAGTTAGAGGGGATTAAAGATTTTCATCCTTCTGTATCGATTTTACTTAATGTAACACCGGATCACTTGGATCGCTATCAAGGAAAGATAGAGCTCTATGCAGCCGCTAAGATGCGAATTGCCATGAACCTAACTGCGAAGGATGACTTTATCTATTGGCGTGAGGATGAGTTAACCCCCAAGATGATTCCGGTAGGAGCTGCCTATCAGCGGCATAGCTTTTCGATAGAGGCCGCACACGAAGGTGCAGCAGCTTATCTTTCGTCAGATGGAAGCACGCTTTGCTTTGCGGCAAATGAAGCACAGTCTGAATTGACCCTCCCTGTAAAGGACTTGGCCTTGCCCGGACGTCACAATATACTGAATGCAATGGCGGTTGGCTTGGCAGCACGTAGCTTATGCATAGAGCCTGAGGCTATCTTAGATGCTTTACGTCATTTCGAAAATGTACCTCACCGAATGGAGTGGGTGGCTGAGTACAAAGGCGTAGCTTATGTGAATGATAGTAAGGCTACCAATGTGGCAGCCGCTATTTATGCATTAGAGGCTCAAACTCGTCCTGTAGTGCTTATATTAGGGGGGACCGACAAAGGAAACGACTACAACGAGATATTGGATTTGGTGAAGGAGAAGTGTCGCTCGCTCCTCTTTTTGGGGGTGGATAATGCTAAGCTTCGGAAAGCATTTGACGGTGTACTGCCTTATCAGGAAGCAACCTCTATGCCGGAAGCTATAGCCAAATGTGCCGCAATGGCTCAGAAGGGCGATGTAGTGCTCCTCTCTCCCTGCTGTGCCAGCTTTGACCTATTCCACAACTATGAGGATCGCGGGGATCAATTCCGCAGTGATGTATTAGCAATGACAAAGCGTTGAATGGAGGTATGAAAAAAGAGCAAAGTTATGGTTTGAGGAACCTATTTAGAGGTGATTTAGGGCTTTGGGGTATCTACTTCTTCTTTGTCCTTCTCTCTATTGTGGAGGGCTTCAGCGCTTCCGGGCAGGAAATATATAAGTCCGGTGACATGATGCCGATCGTGAAGCATATTCTCATTATAATAGGCTCTACTGTAATTGCTATCATCGCTTCGAGGATAAAGTGGAAGTATATAAAGAAGATGCACTTTTGGATCTATGGAATTGCTGTGGTGTTGGCTTTCCTTACCTTATTAATGGGGAAAACAACCAATGGCGCACAGCGTTGGATTAGAATAATGGGAATTAGTATACAGCCCTCTGAGATACTAAAGCTGGCTATTCTTTTCCTTGGGGCCTATTTTCTGGGCGCACCTATCCGGATGCCCAAGAAACAAGCGTTTTGGTTTTTTATAGTTCTCACGTTAATATCGGTCGCCTTGATCGTTTCGCAAAGCGGCTCTACCTCTGTGCTGATTGTACTCTTTGCCTGGACGCTCTGCTTTATATCCCTTCCCCCTCTAAAGCCTTTTTTGCAACTGACCGGCGTGGGTTTGGTCAGTGTGTTACTCCTCGTCCTTATCCTGCCTATGCTGCCCAATAGTATGGTAGAGCATATGGGACGCGCCAAGACGTGGATGGCTCGAGTGGAAAAAGATTATGGAGGCTTAACGAAAGAGGAATACTATGCGCTTTCTCCGAAAGAAAGAGACGACCTGAAGTATCGTATCACAGACGACAATTTACAAAAGAACTATGCCAAGATAGCTATCGCACGAGGCGGCACCTCGCCTATAGGTGTACTGCCCGGTAATAGTAGAGGACGAGATTATCTGCCCGAGTCAAAGAATGACTTTATTTATGCGATTATCATAGAGGAGTGGGGCCCTATTTTAGGTGTATTGGGTGTGCCTATTCTCTACCTTTTCTTCTTTTTCCGAATAGCTGCGTGGGGCAAACGAGCGCTCCTGAAGCAACAGCGGCTGCTCCTATATGGCTTTGGTGTACTATTCACTGCTCAAGCTCTGCTGAATTTGGCAGTCGCATCGGGCTTACTGCCGGTCACCGGACAGACTCTTCCTCTGATTAGTAAGGGGGGCTCCTCTTATATCTCTATGGCTTTTGGATTTGGTTTGATGGTGGGGCTTACCCGTATTATAAAAGAAGAAAATGCCTTGCTTGCCAAGAAGAGAGAAATTGACGAGATGCAAGCGCAACAGCTCAAAACCACTAATCCGGAAGAAAACAATTTAACCCAATTATCCTAACTTATCATCATGAGTCAGACTACTTTGGAACGTATAATTATATCGGGAGGCGGTACAGGCGGACATATTTTCCCGGCTATATCTATTGCACAAGCTATTCGTGCGCAATATCCCGAGTGTGAGATCCTCTTTGTAGGGGCTGAGGGTAAAATGGAGATGACACGCGTACCTCAAGCCGGATTCAATATTAAAGCCCTTCCGGTACGCGGACTTGATAGAAAGCACCTATGGCGCAATATCAGCGTATTGAGGAAGCTGCTCAAGTCACTTAAAATGGCCAAACGGATCATCCTTGACTTTAAGCCTCAGGCGGTAGTAGGTGTGGGCGGATATGCCTCCCTTCCTACGCTGCTTACCGCTCAAAATATGGGTATCCCCACGGTAATACAGGAGCAAAACAGCTTTGCAGGGAAGGCCAATAAGCGATTAGCGGATAGGGCAGCCTATATTGCTGTGGCCTATGAGGGCATGGAGCGATTCTTCCCGGCTGATAAAGTGCGCCTTACGGGCAACCCGGTTAGACCTGTCATCGAGGAGGGTAAGTTGCCGGAGCGCGAGGAAACCGCCCGCTTAATGGGAATAGAGGATACATCGCTACCTATCCTCCTGTCAGTGGGAGGAAGCTTGGGTGCCAAAACACTGAACGATAGTATCGCAGCGGGATTAGAGCAGATAGCTGCTGCCGGGGTAGCTTTGATATGGCAAACCGGTAAAGGCTATTATGAAGAAGCAAAGAGCCACTATGAGGCATTGCCCGAGCCTCTTCGTAAAAATATAGTAGTCTTGCCTTTTGTGGAGCATATGGATTGGGCATACGGTGCAGCCGATTTGATGATTTCTCGCTCCGGAGCCTCTACGGTGTCCGAAATAGAGATCTTGGGTATGCCGGCTATCTTGGTGCCCTCTCCCAATGTAGCAGAAGATCATCAAACGCATAATGCTAAAGCACTCTCTACACGTGGTGCAGCGGTACTTGTAACAGATGCCGATGCACGGGCAACGCTGGTGAGTGAGGCGCTGAAGCTTATTGGCGATAAAGAGGCACTCGCCGCTATTTCGGCTGCGGCCAAGGAAATGGCGCTGCGCAATGCTCCTCAGAAAATAGTTAATTTGATAGAAGATGCCATAGCAAAGACTCATGACAATGAATAGCAGTAAGCAGTACACGAGGGTATATTTCATAGGTATCGGAGGTATCGGCATGAGTGCCCTGGCAAGAATATTTCATAAGCAGGGGCTTGACGTATCGGGTTATGACCTAACCCCTTCCCGTATTACGGAAGCACTCCAAGTAGAGGGTATATCAGTTCATTTTGAGGATAGGGGAGAAGAGCTTGCAGGCGAGAACTTTACTCCGGAAGATACAGTGGTTGTCTATACGCCGGCGGTACCCGACTCATTGGGAGAGCTGATCTATTTTAGAGAGCATGGCTTCAATGTAATCAAACGCTCTGAGGCATTGGCTTTAGCACTTAGCGGTTACAAGCAGGCAGCAGTGGCAGGTTCGCATGGCAAAACTACTACTTCCACAATGCTTGCTCACATTATGCACAACTCTCACAAGGGTTGTTTCGCTGTACTGGGAGGTATCTCTGTCAATACCGGTACCAATGTAATCATAGAGGAAGATGCCGAGTGGGCAGTTACAGAGGCGGATGAATATGACCATAGCTTTCTCAAGCTGAGTCCTCAGATAGCTATTGTGACCTCAATTAGTCCGGATCACTTGGATATATATCACACGGCTGAGGGCTATCACAAAGGTTTTTTAGAGTTTATACAACGAATCGACCATTCGGGAGCGTTAATATATAAGAAGGGTGTTTTAGCACCTTCCGAGCTACCTGAGTGTACCTCCTATAGTTATTGTATAAATAGTGAGGCTGATATATATTCGGATGGAATACGCGTAGAGGATGAGGAGCTGCTCTTTGATTGGCATTTCCCGGCTATGGGGATACATATGGAGCGTGTGATACTGGCTACCCCTATAGAGGTGAATGTGGAGAATGCTACTGCTGCCATGGGGGCGGCTGTACTGGCAGGAGTTACACCCGATGAGTTGCGCGCTGCATTGCTCTCCTTTAAGGGTGTAAAACGTCGCTTTGAGGTGATACTTCACGATGATCGCTATGTGCTGATAGATGACTATGCACATCACCCGGAGGAAATAGCTGCTGCGGCTGCTTCGCTGAAGCGTCTATTCCTCAACGATAGAGTAATGGCTATCTTCCAACCGCATTTATATACCCGAACGAGGGACTTCTATAAAGGTTTTGCCCACGCCTTAGATGCTTTCGATGAAGTGGTCCTCTTGCCTATTTATCCCGCCCGAGAAGAGCCGATTGAAGGCGTTACCTCACAGCTTATTTACGACGAGTTGACTATTCCGAATAAGTATATGGTGGATAAGGATCGATTAGTAGGATTTATAGGACAGCATGCTTCTCTTCCACGGGTTATAGTTACCGTAGGCGCAGGAAATATAGATCGCTTAGTGATGCCTTTGGCAAAGAAACTTCGTTCAATGTAATCGTTTATGCTCAGACACATCGTTGTTGCCATTGGTGTATCGCTTCTTGCTGCCTACTTCTGCTTCGTAGCATTTGCCTTGCCCCATATAGTGGAGCCTATCAAGTGTCGCGGGGTGCGCTTTTCGGTGGAGGCGCCTGTGGATAGTAAGGTAATTGAGGAAAAGGACTTGGCGCGAGAGATTTATTCGCTTGAATCCAATCCGGTGGGTCACTCCGTAGCGGCCTTTGATTGCTATCGGGTAGAGCGTGAATTGATCAATCGTAATGCCCTCATGGGAGTGAGTAATCTTTACTTTAGTCCGGATGGTACGTTGCATGTAAATGTAAAGCAGCGTAAGCCGTTGGCTCTATTGATGAGTGGAGATGAGCAGTTCTATATCACTTCAAAGCGAGAGGCTATACCGGTAGGGGAAAAGAGATCGCAAACGCTCCCCATGATTATTTTGTATGGCAAGGTTTCTGTGAAGGATGCTCTGGGGCCCCTCTTTGATATTGTAAAATATATAGAGGCCGACTCTGTACTTTCGGGTATGATAACGGCATTACATGTAGATGCAAAAGGCAACTTAGAGGCGACCGGATCGCAACATGGCATGCGTTTATTCTTCGGCAAGGAGCGGTCGCTTTTCCCACAACAGTGCGATGCGCTCAAAATCTTTATCGCTCACACATTGCCCACTATTGGTGAGGCTCGTATTTTTCGACTATATTTGCATATCCCCAATCAAGTGATTGTGGCACCTTTTGAGCCTATCTTAATGGAAGAAAAAGAAAACGGCTGAGGGCAAGCCGCAAAAGAAGCAGTTTAAGTATTTCTCATGAGTGTAAACCCTGTGTACGTCGTCATAGACCTTGGTTCATCCACTATTCGCGGATTGGCAGCATCCAAGCTGCCGGATGGGTCGGTCTCTCCTATTGCTATTGCCGAGGAACCGGCGGAAGACGATATACGTCATGGAGCTGTCTATAATATAGATCGTGTCTCCGAAAAGATAGCACGTATTGTAAAAGAGCTGGATGAGCGTTTGGAAGAGGAGAATCTGCGTACTACCTCTCTCTATGTAGGTATCTCCACCCCCTCACTGCGAAGCGAAGAGGAGGTAATCAATGCAGAGATTAGCTCTGAGGGAGAGGAGATCACAGATAAGCATCTGGACTATATCCAAAAAAAAATCGATGAGCTACACTATGATCGTCGCACGATCATCACGCTCACCAAACCTTATTATGAGGTGAACGGATCTATTGAAGAGTCTCCCAAGAGCCTAATTGCCTCGGAGTTAGTGGCGCATGTATCTGCCATTACCGTTAAGGAGCGTGTATATGAGAGTATCCGTGCGGTGGTGGAAGATCGTCTCAAACTAAAGCTTGCCGGCATCTTTGCTTCCCCACTTGCCGAGGCCTCTTTATCTCTTTCCGATACCCAGAAGGAGCTGGGATGTGTATTTGTGGATGTAGGGGGCGGCACCACTTCGATCGTTATTTATTTGGGGGGTGTATTCCGACGGTTGCGCGTATTGCCTTTTGGAGGTAAAAATATAACTTCCGATTTGATGGACATGCAGCTCTCCGAGGAAGATGCAGAAGAAATTAAATTGAACTATGCAGGAGCAACCACCAATGCAGATCGGGAGAAAACATTCGTTATCAACGATATAGATGGTGTATCGGAGCGTACCATACGCGTACTGGATGTCAATCGATATGCCTCAGCCCGAATGAAAGAAATCATTGCCAATGTAGTGGCTACGGTGAACCACTCCGGTGTGCTAAACCGTATGGAGGGCGGCTATGTAATGGTAGGTGGAGGGCTGTCACTGGCTCGTACAGAAGATTTGCTTCGTAGCGAGGTGCGTAATTTTAGCAATTATACCCAGCTGCTGCAGTATGCCGATAAGGATAATGCACTGAGTTACGAGAAGGAATACAGAAGTGCCCTGGCGCTTGCTTGGACTGCAGGGGAGAATTGCACCGAAGCGCTTCGCTACACTATAGAGGGGCTTACCGCCAAAGACCCGGCTACTCCCGAGGTGGAAGAGAGAGTCTCACCGCAAGCTGTAGCGCCTGAAGAGCCTCAGAGAGGGGTTAATAGTAGAAAGAAAAAGTCAGCGCGCAAAGAGAATAGTGGGCTCTTCTCTATCGGCAACTTCAGAGATTTTTTCAATCAGTTCTCCTCTACCGAGGATGAACTGGAAGCTTACGATTTAGATGATCAAGATCGAGAAGACGATTTAGACGACTTATGAGTCAGGACAATAAGAATATGCAGGTAGACGAAGGGAGCTCCATCAATCGAGCAGAGGACATAAAGAGTGGGAAAACCCTTGATTTTGATATGCCGCTTGCCACGCGTCGCGTGATTAAGGTTGTGGGGGTCGGCGGAGGAGGTGGCAATGCACTGAACCATCTCTATTCGGAGAGCTTTGATCAGATCTCCTATTTGTTGCTTAATACCGATGGTCAGGACTTGGAAAAGTCGCCCATACCCAATAAGCTTCTATTGGGACCTCATGTTACTAAAGGCTTAGGCGCCGGAGATGATGCCAATAAAGCTATGCGGGCCGCAGAAGAGAGTCGCGAAGAGATACGGGAAGCACTCTCGGACGGACAAACCGAAATCGTCTTTATTACAGCGGGAATAGGAGGCGGTACCGGTACCGGTGCTACCCCTGTAGTGGCACGTATCGCAAAGCAGGAGTTGGGGCTACTCACCGTAGCTATTGTTACTATTCCTTTCCTTCGTGAGGGACGCAACAAAATAGTAAAAGCAATCAATGCCGTCGAAGAGCTTCGCAAAGAGGTAGATGCAACCTTAGTGATCAATAACCAAAAAATATTAGAGCTGTATCCCGAAGAGAGCTACACGCGCTCCCTCTTTTTAGCCGATCAGACGCTTGCCAATGCCGTGAGGAGTGTCTCCGACTTGATCTATCGCAATGGAGTGATCAATGTGGATGCCAATGATGTGATAAAGATCCTTAAAGATGGGGGTGTGGCTATTATATCGACCGGTATCGGAGAGGGTGAAAATCGAGTAAAAGATGCTATTGATCAAGCGATCAATTCACCTCTGCTCAATGGGAATGATGTTTATCGTGCCAGTCGCCTTTTGGTATTCCATTACGAGAGTAGTACCAGCCCCCTAATGAACAACGAAATGGAGCCGTTAGATGCACTTGCCCTCTCGATGGAGCGTAACTTCGACTCAATTACCGGTCATGGGGTAGACGATTCGTTAGGGGAAAAGATCAAGATCACCATCCTCGCTTCCGGCTTCAACTTCGCTACCACTAAAAGTGATATAACTACTTTTGATGTGGATGCCGTAACCAAGAAGGAAATAGCAGAGCGAGAAGAGAAGGATAATGAGCTGCTTCGCCTTTACTACGAAGATAATGATACTTATCTCTCCGGCTCTATGGCGCAAGCACGCCCCTTCATTCTGGAGGATGACGAATTAGACAACGAAGAGATCATTCGTATCCTTGATGCTGAACCGGCAGCCAAAAGAGACCATTCGCGCTTAGAGCGACTTTGCTCTCAGTTAAGGCCCAATAGTAGACGTATAGTAGAGGATGAAGATATATTCAGTCGTACTAAGGAGCCTACCGACAAAGCGCCTCGCGAAAACGAGACAGGAGGAAATACGATCAATTTCTTCTAAAAGATCCATTCGCATCAGTGTAGGAGGGGTGGTGAGCCATAAGCTCATTACCCCTTTTCTCTTTTGCCCGCCTGCTGATCGTCCCTCATTTGTTAAAATGACGCACCGGCATGGTACCGGCTGCAAAACTCCGCAGCCCCTCTTTGTCAATAGTAAGAAAGGAGCTCTTTATGTACGCAATAGGTATAGGGTGGTGCCGGTTATCCGCTTGCGAGCTTAATGTATCATAAAGGGTATAGTGTATCCCGTTGAACCTTGATCGGTATCTTGCACTCAATATATCCCTATCTTTCAAATGAAACATCAGAACCTTTCGATCGAAATATCAGAATCTTTCAATCCAAACATCTGTACCTTTTTTCTAATTCAAAATATCCATTGTGTGCGATGATGTGCGCTATCTCAGCAGTGCACACTTACATTATACTGTTTTCCCCGATTAGTTTGTACATTTGGGGTCTAAGACGTCGTGTGCTATGACGAATAGAGACTATACAGAGTTACGTAATAAGACCATATTTGACTTCTGCACGGATAAGAAAGTCCTAGAAGATATCGCCATCTTCGCAGATAAGGATACGTATTTGAAACTATCATCGTCGTGTGAAAATGTACGTTGGAAACACGTACTTGTTTTTGCTGAATACTCCGGCAATAAGGAGCTTGAAAAAGCTGTCAGAGAGGAGTTCAAAGAAGAAATTAGACGCTTATTTAACGAATAAAGCTATTCAATTACATTGCATTACCCAGAATGGAGTGTTTCATTCGTTATTTGACATTCTTTTCCTATTTAGTTTGTACATTTGGGGTGTAAGACGCTCTGTGTTATGAAAGATGTTCCATCCATAGTGCTTGAAAAGGCGAAGTTCTTGTTAGACATGGGGGGCTTCGTGAAATACATTGGACGTTCGAAAGATGGCGATGTTTACTATGGGGCTATTGAAGGATGTGAAACTGGATTCCCTTATGTGTTTATTTTCGATGGTCATTACGTTAGAGAGGTTAATGGCTTTGAGGTGTTTGCTATCTTAGAACCCTTTCTCGAAGATTGATAAGAACTTTGTCAAGAACTTCTAATTGTCCACCCTCAATACCTCAATTGACTTGGATTCTTTTACATAACTCAGATTTTGGATGTTCAGCTATACTCCTTATATCTATCCATAGTCGTTCATTATGTTGTTTTCCCGATTAGTTTGTACATTTGGGGTGTAAGACGCTCTGTGTTATGAAGAATAGAGACTATACAGATTTACGTAATAAGACCATATTTGACTTCTGCACGGATGAGGAACTGAAAAGAGGTGGTTTTGGGCAAGCGTTAGTTGATAAGGCCGGATTTATCCAACTTATGAAAAACAATCCATCTTCAAATGCTGGTGTTCTACTCCAGTTAGCCGTTGAGGTCCTGCACGATGAAGAACTCATAGACGCTATCGAGAGGGACTTCTCCGATGTAACTATCCCTCGCTACGAATAGTTTTGGCTATGCACTGATCTTCTGTGCTATCGGGTAGCTCGGCATGCTGCCGGCCATTGGATGGGTCAGTTTTGGTATTGTGTGGTTCATTGGGGCAAATCTCTTTTTTTGCTTTACACTCATAGAAGAATAGGGAAAATAGGCAGATTTTTATTACATTTACACATAAATGAGCAAGTTATGTTGGGCGCAATAATTGGAGATATAGTGGGGTCTCGGTTTGAGTTTGCCAATACCCACCGAACAGACTTTGAATTGTTTGCAGATGGTTGCAACTATACAGATGATACTATTTGTACGATAGCTGTAGCTGATGCGTTGCTGGGCAGAGGTGATTTTGCCGCATCTTTGCAGGCGTGGTGCAGGCGTTATCCCCATCCTAAGGGAGCCTATGGCGGTCGCTTTCATCAGTGGATCTATACGAATCCACCGGTTCCCTATCGGAGCTTTGGCAATGGCAGCGCAATGCGTGTTTCCCCTTGCGGTTGGCTGCCTGCCCGTGAGGAGGTTTTGTCGCAAGCAAGAGCCAGTGCTGCGTGTACGCATAACCATCCCGAGGGTATAAAGGGGGCTGTGGCTACTGCTGATGCTATCTATATGCTCCGCAATGGAATGACCAAGAAAGAGCTGGCCGGTCATATAGAAGCAAACTATCACTATGACTTGTCCTTAGATGTAGACGATATACGTGCGAACAACCACTTTGACGAGACTTGCCAAGTGACCGTTCCGCAGGCTTTCGCTTGTTTCTTAGCGGGAAGAACCTTTGAAGAGGTTATTCGCCTTGCTATCTCTATCGGTGGAGATAGTGACACCATTGGGGCTATTGCCGGGAGTCTGGCGGAGGCTTGCTATGGCATACCTCAAACGATTGAGGAAAAGGCGTGGCGCTTCCTCCCAGCGGAGATGCAAGCGGTTATTACTGCCTTTAGAAGCAGATACGCTATAACAAAAGACGAATTGATTAAGCAGTGCCGATACTACAAAGGCGAGGAGGAGAATCCGTTTGACGGAGGCTCTATTGATAGTCGTTTGTGGGGTGGAGAGAAGATGCTAGCTGATAATGTTTCCTACGATAAAAGTTTCTTCCCAAGGCTGGAAAGAACATTTCAAGATGCTTTAGCGTCCGGAGACTGCAGTGGAGTGCTTGTTGATAGTTCCATTCCGCTTGAAAAGAGGGTTATCCTATTCTATTTAGACCTTTGGTACAGCAAACACTTCCCATACGATGATTTTGACGTAATCGATCAATATTTTCGCACTCGGTGAAGTTAGGTAGGTCAATATCCCAATCGGTTAGCGTACACTGTAGTCGTTGGTTGTGTGGGGCGGTTAAATGATTACCTTTGCGGTGCAACTCCTTCGGGAGGAGCCGTTGGCTGGGCAACGTTAGAAAACTCTTAGGTGTGATTTCCTAAAGTAATTGGAGGAGCGTATTCGCTCGCAGACGATGGTCACACGCCCTGCAAGCGGGGCATTAAAAACACTTGTTATAGGGAGTGAGTTATCCTCGCTCCCTATTATTTTATGGGTTCTCCTCTCGGTGTGATAGGTGCTATTTAGGGAAGAAATAGTATTTTTGCACAGAAATAGAAGAAGTGAGCAATACAATGAACGAACCTAATTACGAAAAGAACCTGTTGGAGCGCTTCGAAGAGAGCTTCCGCGCGGCCTTTGCACAGCCGGTTTTCCGGGATTATACGAGCGGTGAAGAGGCTACTTACGGACTTACGGGTTACCGGATTATGCAGTTACACGAACAATTCCGTGCCAACG
>QWCK01004886.1_pt1 | contig 12705 bp, 16 predicted proteins | sample 1972571 | NCBI WGS metagenome assembly QWCK01 (sample SAMN09866710, study PRJNA288562) | Human gut metagenome isolate term2_stool, whole genome shotgun sequencing... | isolation source: gut | host: Homo sapiens | place: USA: California
ACTAAAGTAATACAATAAGCTGAAATTAATTTCAGCTTATGCTTGACTTTTGTTAGCAGGTTTTAATTCGGCTAAAATTTTCCAAACTCGCTACGCTCAGACAGTGGAAAATTTCTTAATGCCGAAAGCAAAAATCACTGCAGTGGCTTAGGTTACATATAAGTATGGATTACAAGTAAGGATTTTATGGGATAGATCGTAGGAAGGTTTTGTATCTAATAACTATGTAGACTTGATGGAGGGTTTAATTTTGTAGCGGAAGCAATCTGCTTCCATAAACCTTGGTACTAAACTTTCTTACCTTAGGCGAAGCCGTAAAATAATCATTAATTATATGTATCCCCGTAACGGAACCTTCTAGGTTCCACAGCCGAACGGCGTAAATTCTGTAAAACTTGCAAATAATTAACGCCTATCGAGCAACAATTCACCCAATTGGTCATCCTGAGCGAACGAATTGAGTCGAAGGATCTGACCTATATTTAACCCATCTCTTACAAAAAATTGCGAAGGGACCCTCCCAACTGCAGTCACCCTGAGCGAACAAAGTGAGTCGAATGGGTCTAACCATGGTGTGGTCAAACAATTATGATTACCCGTAGCGGAAGCAATCTGCTTCCATAAACCTTGGCACTAAATTCCTTCAACTCAGCCGTAAGGCGTAGTGAAGTCTTAGCTCCTATTGACACTTTTAATGAAAATTAAGTTTAGAGACAATGAAATCTTGACAACAGTTATGCACTGTTATACACTGTTATATAAGAGGTATAATTATGAAAATATTATTGTTAAACGGAATCAGCACTCCAATCTATGAACAAATAAAGAATGCGATTAAGGAAAATATAGTTCAAGGTCTTGTATCACCAGATGAGCAATTACCTTCCGTCAGGCAATTATCAAGCGATCTTAACGTCAGTATATTAACGGTTAAAAAAGCTTATGACGCCTTGGAAGAGGAAGGTTTTATTGTAATACGACAAGGCTTAGGTACTTTTGTGGCGCCTATGAATCCGGACATCTTAAAAGATGAAAAGCAAAAAGAAATAGAAACACACTTAGTTGCAGCGTGTCAAATTGCAAAAACAATCAGTCTTAGCCAAGAAGAGCTTATAGAATTGATAAAATATATTTATGAGGGGGATTCATATAATGAATAAAATTGAGGTACAAAACTTGTGTAAGGAATATCCTAAATTTGCATTAAAAAGTGTCAATTTTTCTATACCGACTGGATACGTTACGGGTTTCATCGGTAAGAATGGTATGGGAAAAACCACGACAATAAAATCAATTCTTTCACTTATTCATTTTGAAGGAAAAATCCTTTTCAAAAATAATGATACAATCACAGAACCTTTAAATCAAAAAATCGGTGTTATTATGGATGATTCTTTTCTCGCAAAAGATTGGAATATGGATTTAGTGAATAAAGCTATGGTGGTAGGATATAACGAGTGGGACGAAAATTTATTTTGGCAGAGTCTTAACAGGTTTGGTATAGACAGAAAATTAAAAGTTAAAGAATTGTCACGAGGAATGAAAATAAAATTAATGCTTTCAATCGCCTTATCTCATAAAGCTGAATTATTGATTCTTGATGAGCCGACAAGTGGCTTAGATCCGAGCATGCGAGAGGAATTTTTAGAAATCATTTCTGACTATATGAAAGACGAAAATCACACAGTTTTGTTCTCCACACATATCACACAAGATCTTGAAGCTATCGCGGATTATATAATCTTTATTGATGATGGGGAAATTGTGTTATCTATGGAAAAAGATGATTTTCTAAATTATTTTATGATATTAAAGAGTGATTCAAATAATCAAAAAAATATTGATGAAGATGTAATATTAGGAAAAAAGATGAGCGAATACAGCACGGAATATTTGGTGAAACGTGCGGATATAAATAACATACCTCCAGGCTATGTTGAAGATAAAATTTCGATTGATAGAATCATGATTCTGTACGGGAGGAAAAAATAATGGACATCATTAAAGTTTTAAAATTAGACCTATTGTCAGTTAGGCCTTACTTGACGATAAAGAACTTGATTATACTCACAGCCTTGGGAACTTTCTATGGAGTATTGTCGAAAAATTCCTTCACAGTACTGGCTATAGCTCAAATGTTTGCCATGCTTTTCTCAGGTTATCCTTTTTTAGTAGGAGAAGAATCTGGCATAGATCCTTTATATAAACTCTTTGGAATTAAATCAAAAGATGTTGTAATTGGGAGATACTTACTTGCTGCGATTTTTGTTGGAGTAATGCTTATAGTTGGTGTAATGTTGGCGCTGATTATAGCGAAAATATGGCCAATGGAGAATGGGAGACAGGGTTTATTGCTTGCAGCACTGGTTACAGGAGCTGTTTCCTTGTTTATAATTTTTATAGAATATCCGATTTATTTTAAACATGGGTATAAAAAGGGAAAAACCCTTGCGATGATTCCATTTTTTATTGTTGGTATTGCGGGTTTGATTGGTACATTTTTTGGCGAACAGTTTAAAACAGTTTTACGTATGGTTTTTATGAATAAAACTGTCAGTGCAATGGTTGCGCTTGTTATCTGGGCGTTTGTATTATTATTATCATTTCAACTTTCTAAAAAATTTTATTCAGAGAGAGACTTTTAAGAGGTGCGAACTTTTGGTTCCGCCTTGGAGTTTACTCTCAAACAAAATTTGGTTTATCATGAGTGTGACAACCACCAAGAGACGTTGTTCAAATAAAAGAACTATCAGGGACATAGCCCTTTAAGCTAAGGAACATGTTATAATAAGATTATAGAAATTACTGATAAAATAAAAAAGAAAGGAACGCAAATGTCAAAAGAAAAAAGACGAACATTCGCACCGGAATTTAAATATAAAATAGTAATGTTAAAATTTAAAAATATGCCAATCAAGGAAATATGCGAAAAGTATGATTTAGATCCACAAACTGTCCACAGATGGGTCAACGAATTTAAAGCAAAAGGCATGTCAGGCTGGGAAGAACAGGACAAAAAACTGAAAATGCAAAAAAGAATAGAAGAACTCGAAATGGAAATAGAAATAATGAAAAAATTCAATGAACATTTTGGAAAAAATAAGAAGTAAAAAAATGACAGAAAAAATCCACAGACTAAATAAAAAAAGATTGTAAGAAAAAATGGATAAACAAAAAATATTTCAATAGGATAGCTATTTAACTTAGATAAAATACATTTAACATTTATTTTTTAATGAGGTAAATAAAGTGACTTTAAAGATTAATTTATTTGATAGAGTAAAACTTAAGGACGGTCGAGAAGGAGACGTTATGGAAATATACGGAGATCAAGATCAGTTTGAAATTACTTTGGGTGAAAAAGAAAATTGGTATGATGAAACAGTGTCTTACCAAGATATTGATAGAGTAATTCATACAAGTGAATAAATCTAGAATAGCACATCCTCAGCTTGAGAGTTATGTAATTTCATATAGGACTAAAACAATAGAAGAGATAGAATGCATAATTATGAGTGTAAAGCAATAAAGCAAGCACTAACAAAGGGAGGTATATTATGAAAATATTAAAACACCAAAATGTATATGGGACTTTAGAGTATAACAATAAAGATAATCTATATTGTGGTAAAATATTGAGTGATAGAGGATATTTTTTATACCATGGAAAAACAGAAGAAGGTGCTATTGAAGATTTTAAAATTAGAGTACTTGATTATTTAGAATATTGCAAAGAAAACAATATAGAAAAAATGAAAATTGTAACAGTATAAGTTTGAGAGTTATGTAATTTCATATAGGACTAAAACAAAGGGGGCATTAAATGAAAAAATATTTAAAACATAAAGACTACTTGGCATGGTATGAATGGATAGAGGAAGAAAAAGAGTTCCATGGCAGAGTTTTAGGTGTAGAACCTATTATAGGTCTATATGGAGATACTGAAAAGGAAATCATCGAAGATTTCAAACAATCAATAATGGAATATGAAGAAGATTTTATAAAACGAGCAGACCGCCTATAGTTTGAGTGTTATGTAATTTCATATAGGACTAAAGACAAGTATCCATTGGATAGATTAAAATAAAAACATAGGTTGGTAAAACCTTATAAATCACCTTTGGAAGAAGGTGAAAAAATTGGATTAGAAAAAAGACAGAAAAAAAGCAAAATATAAAGACCTTGTTAAAACATCTTTGATAACTGTAATTATCGAGATATTTAAGGAAATTATAATTTACTTAATTAAAACTTTGATCAGTGGGATTTAAGCCTGCTAATCTCTTATCTATCTAACTTATAACACAGAAAGGAAGTGATTGCAATAAAAGAATACAAAACGAGTCCTGAGCAACTTGCTAAGAATAGGGAATATAAACGTAAAAATAAAGAGAGATTAAAAATACAGACTTACAGAAGTCATGGAATTTTATTTATCAAAGAGTACGCTCAACTTGAAGACCTAAATGAATTTAAAAGAATTATTGAAGATAGGGAAGATGAACTAAAAAATAGCTGATGATTTTATGAGTATTATTATTTCACGAGTTATTTTAAATTTTATATTCGGCGTTATACCCATTCGACTTCAGAGCCTTCGGCTCTTTCGCTCAGGGTGATTGAACCTCGATAGATTACAATTATACAAACAATTTTAAATTCTACATACAAAAAAACTATTGGTTTTTCGCCAATAGTTTTTTTGTGTTTCTTTGTTATTTTATTTTATTCTATTTCTGCTTTTAGTTCTTTTTCTTTTTTAAGTGATTCTGTTAGTTTTGGAACTATTGCGTTGATGTCTCCTACTACGCCTAGGTCTGCTACGTCAAAGATTGGTGCGCCTTCGTTCTTGTTGATTGCGATGATTAGGTCTGAGTCTTCCATTCCTGCTACGTGTTGGATTGCTCCTGAGATTCCTAGTGCGAAGTATACTTCTGGTCTTACTGTTTTACCTGTTTGTCCTACTTGACGATCTTTGGTTGTCCAGCCTGCGTCTACTACTGCTCTTGATGATGAGATTTCTGCTTCTAGTACTTTTGCTAGGTCTTGTAGGTTTTGGAATCCTTCTGGTCCGCCTATTCCACGTCCTGCTGATACTAGGATTGCTGCTTCTGTGATGTCTTTCTTCTTTGATTCAGCTTTTACGATGTCAACGATCTTTACGTTCATGTCTGAGTCTGCGAATTCTACTTTTTCGTCTATTACTTCGCCTTTTCTACTTGTGTCTGTTGGTAGTGATTGCATTACGCCTGGTCTTACTGTTGCCATTTGTGGTCTGAAGTCTTCGCATAGGATGGTTGCCATTAGGTTTCCTCCAAATGCTGGTCTTGTCATTAGTAGGTTCTTAGATTCTTCGTCTATTTCTAGTCCTGTACAGTCTGCTGTTAGTCCTGTGTGGATTCTAGCTGCTAGTCTTGGTGCTAGGTCTCTTCCTATTGATGATGCTCCGTATAGTGCGATTTCTGGATCATATTTTTTGATGATATGTGCGATAGCCTTTGCGTATGGTTCTGTCACATATTCTTTTAATATTGGATCTTCTACTACTATTACTTTGTCTGCTCCGTGGTGAATTAGAAGTTCTGCGTGTTGTTTTACGTCGTCACCGAGAAGCATTGCTACTACTTGTTGGCCTAGTGCGTCTGCTAGTTCTCTTGCTTTTCCTAGTAGTTCGATTCCAACTTTTTGTAGCTGATTGTCTCTTTGTTCTATAAATACATATACGTCTTTACTCATGATTCACCTCTTAGATTATATACTTTTCTTGAAGTTTTGCTACTATTGCTTGTGCTGCTTCGTCTGCTGATAGGTCTTTTAATAGTTCGCCTTTGCCTTTTCCTTGTTTTGGATAAGATTTCTTAACTTTTGTTGGTGAACCTTTTAGTCCAATGTTTGCAAGGTCTAGCTTGTCTTTTATTTCTTCAAGTCCCCATGTAGTTATTTCTTTTTCATATGCGTCATAGATTCCACCTACTGACATGTATCTTGGTTCTGCTAGTTCTGTTAGTGCTGTGATTAGACATGGTAGTTTTACTTCTAGTACGTGGTGTCTATCTTCGAATTGTCTTTTTACTGTTAGATGATCTCCGTTTAATTCTAGGTCTTCTACATATGATACTTGTGGGATTCCAAGGTGTTCTGCGATTTGTGGTCCTACTTGGGCTGTATCTCCGTCGATTGCTTGACGTCCTGTTATGATTAGATCATAGTCTAGGTGTTCTAGTGCTGCTGCGATTGTGCATGATGTTGCCCAGGTGTCTGCTCCTCCGAATGCTCTGTCTGTTACTAAGATTGCTTTGTCTGCTCCCATTGCTAGTGCTTCTCTTAGTGCTAGTTCTGCTTGTGGAGGTCCCATTGATACTACTGTTACTTCTACGTTTTCGTGTTCGTCTTTTATTTTTAGTGCAGTTTCAAGTCCTGATTTGTCGTCTGGGTTTATGATACTTGGTACTCCATCTCTTATTAGTGTGTTAGTAACAGGATCTAGTCTTACTTCATTTGTGTCTGGTACTTGTTTAATACAAACAACTATTTTCATTATTTACCTCCTATTTAACTCCCATCCAGCCAGATACTACCATTCTCATTACTTCGGAAGTACCTTCGTAGATTTCTGTTATCTTTGCATCTCTCATCATTCTTTCGATAGGATAGTCTTTGGTGTATCCGTATCCGCCGAATAATTGTAAGCATCTTCTGGTTACGTCAGATGCAGTTTCTGAAGCAAATAATTTAGCCATAGCTGCGTAGTGTGAGTATGGTACTTTGTTTTGCTTTGCGTCTGCTGCTCTATATACTAATAGTTGAGCTGCTTCTGCTTTTGTCTTCATATCAGCAAGTTGGAATTGTGTATTTTGGAATTGAGATATTCTTCTGCCGAATTGTTTTCTTTCTTTTGTATATTTTATTGTTTCGTCGATTGCTCCTTCTGCAATTCCTACTGCTTGTGAAGCGATACCGATTCTACCACCGTCTAGTGTCTTCATTGCAAGTCCAAAGCCTTTTCCTTCTCTTCCAAGTAGGTTTTCTTTTGGTACTTTACAGTTTTCAAATATAAGTTCGCATGTTGAAGATGCTCTTATTCCCATTTTGTCTTCTGGTTCTCCAACTCTGAATCCTTCGAAACCTCTTTCTACTATAAATGCTGAGATTCCTTTAGTTCCTTGGCTCTTGTCTGTCATTGCTATTATGATAAATACATCTGCAAATCCTGCGTTTGTAATGAATATTTTGGTTCCGTTAAGGATGTAGTGATCTCCATCTAGTACAGCTATTGTTTGTTGTCCTGCTGCATCTGTACCTGCTCCTGGTTCTGTTAGTCCGAATGCTCCAATTTTTTTACCAGATAGTAGGTCTGGAAGATACTTTTTCTTTTGTTCTTCTGTTCCGTTTTCGTAGATTGGTGCTGCACATAGTGATGTGTGTGCTGACACGATAACTCCTGTGGTTGCACATTTCTTTGAGAGTTCTTCAATAGCCATAGCGTATGCTATGTAGTCAGCTCCTTGTCCACCATATTCCTTTGGGAAAGGAATTCCGAAAAATCCGTACTTTGCAAGTTTTTTGATATTTTCAGCAGGTGCTTCTTCTGTAATATCAATGTCTGCTGCTATTGGTTCTACTTCGTTTTCAGCAAAGTCTCTATACATTTGTTGTAATAGAAGGTGCTGTTTGTCCAAATTAAAATCCATTATAGTCCCCCTTAATAATTTAAATGTCAATAAAATAACATTGTTAATTTAATTATACCACTAAAGAAAAAAATTTTGTGAAAATTTGCGAAAAAGTATTAGCATGATAATGAATTATTAAAATTGTAAAATAAAACGCTTCTGTATTTCTAGCGTTTTGTAGTGTTTTAAAGATTGTTTTAAATAATAATGCAATTATTTTAAAATTTTTGTAAAATTCTTGTTTTATTTTGAAATATTAAAAAAAGCGCCTCTTGGACGCTTATTACATTACTTTTAGCAGTACTGCTGTCATATCATCTTTTGGTTCTTTTGCTGTGAAACTTATTATGTCATTTCTGATTTCATATAGTTCGTCGACGCTGTGCCTATTTAATATATCTCCGAGCCTTTTGATGCCGTAGTCTTCTCCTTGTGCATTTTTAAGTTCTGGGATTCCGTCTGTTATAAATAGTAGTTTATCTCCACAGAATAGATCCACTACATTGTCTTCGTAGGTTGTGTCTTCAAACATCCTAGATATTGGCAGGCCTGCTGTTACAAGTTCATAGCTCGTCCTATTTCTTGTTAGGATGGGGCAAGGGTTGTGACCTGCGTTTGAAAATTTGAATGTGTTTTCTCTTCTATTGTATACTCCATAAAAACAGGTGAAATATATATTTATATCCAGGTTTATGGAGTTGAATTTCTTTTTTATTTCTTCTAATGCCATGGACGGATTGAGAAGTGCCTTTGTGGTTAGATTTTTGAACATAAAGTTTACAAACATGGTTACCTGGCTGCTGGCAAATCCGTGTCCTACTGTATCTGATATATAGATTCCCAAATTGTCTCTATTTATTTCAAAGACGTTGAACATGTCGCCGCTTAGGATATTGGAAGGTCTGTAGATATAGTCTATCATCGCTCCTCCGATGAACCCCTTTTCTGGCAAGAGTCCTAGTTGAATCTTCTTTGCTTCATTCATTTCTAGGTCGAGTTCTTTGTTCTTATTTATTATTTCTCTTTGGAGTTTCTTCTCCATGGTTATATTTCGAAAGACTTCTACCACCGCTACTATGTTATCATCGTCAAAGATTGGGGAACATTTTACTGAGTAGTAGTTGTTTTCTATATATTCTTCTCTCTGTATGATTTCTCCTGTTCGAAGAGTTCTCTCAGCTATGGAAAGATTGCAGAAGTATCTTCCGTCTGGCTCGCAGGTCATCTCCATTGCAGATGCTCCCATAAGTTCTTCCATGGCAGAGTTTACAAAGACAACCTGGTTGTTTGAATCCAAGACTCTTACGAGATCTGCTATTCCATTTAAAATATTTAAGTTAATTTTAGAGTTAAGCATAACTACCCCCTAGGTTTTGGTCCTAAGTATTGATAATAATAGGTTTTTATTCCTCCATTATATAACTTTCTATTTCTATCTGCCTTTTTGCCGAAATTCTTTTCGAAGTCCTCATCGCCGGAGATTGCATAGACGCTCCAAGTTGGACATGATTTTCGAAGAAGTCCAAGTTCTCTTTCAAGTTCAGCCACATCTTTTCCGATTCTTATTCCATAAGGAGGGTTCGTGATTATGACTCCGTATTCATCTCCTATTATAAGATCTCTTATGTCTTTTTGGAAAAATGTTATGTCTTCTTCAAGTCCAAGAAGCTCTGCGTTGTCCTTTGCAATTTCTATGGCACCACGCTCAATGTCGGAGCCGTAGATCTTAAGGGTTCTGTCGTAGTCGATTCTCTCATAGGCGAGTTTCTTTTCCTCTTTCATAAGATCTTCGTCGAAGAATTTAAATTTTTCGAAGTCGAACTTACGCATAAGACCTGGAGCAATATTCTTGCCGATCATCGCAGCTTCTATAAGGATAGTTCCAGAGCCACAGAATGGATCGTGGAGAATTCTATCTGGATTCCAAAACGAAAGCATAACCAGTGCTGCTGCAATAGTTTCTGATAGTGGAGCCTTGTAATTTCTAACTCTATAGCCCCTTTTGTGAAGTCCGTCGCCAGAAGTATCAAGTGTCACGCTTGCGATATCGTCGCGAAGAGCGACCTCGAGCTTGTATCTTTCTTTTGACTTTTCAAAGTAGTCTATCTCGTAATGCTTTTTCATCACGTCGATTATTGCTCTTTCTGTAATACTTTGACAGTCGGAAATAGAAAATAGTTTTGAATTTTTGGAACGACCCTGCACGATAAAGTTGCCGTCGATGGATATATATTCATGCCAAGGAAGACTTAAAACTCCTTGGTAGAGATCTTCAAATGTAGTCGCCTTGAAATTTAAAAGCTCAATCAAAACTCTATCTGCACATCTTAAATTTAGATTTAGCTTTGCAATGTCTCGTAGATCTCCTTCGACGATACATCTTCCATTTTCTGTAGTAACATCATATCCTAAGGCAATCAGTTCTCTTTTTAACACCGCCTCAAGGCCAAATGTAGTAGTAGCTATTATTTTCATTATTTTTTCTCCTTTGCCCATTTAAAAATATAGAGAGCATATAGACCTATTGTGAAAATTCCAAATACAATATCATTAGCTACAAATACATCTTTATGCATAAAATATCTAAATGCCATCCGGGCAAGTAGATAAATCACGACGATATAAGAAAATTTATAGAGTTTTTTAAAACGCATCTCTTTCGATAGATTTTTATTCTCTTCTCTTAAATCTTCTTTATATTTTGCTTGTCGTTTCCTAGCGGCAATGCGGACTTTCTTTTCCTTTTGCCATCTTTCTTCAAGATTATCAAAAAAACTCTTTTTATTCATCTTACACCTCTACTATATTCTATCTAAAATTGATAAAAATTAAAAGGATTAATAGCCTTTAATAAATTTAAGAAAATTGCTTCTACATAGTGAAGTAGGGTATAATAGACTTAGATATAAAATATGGAGGTATTTATGAATATATTAGTATTTGCAAAAGTAGTGCCTAAGGTTTCTGACTGCAAAATCGACAGAGAAACGAATAACCTAATAAGAGATGGCGTAAAAAGCATAATCAATCCGCCAGATCTAGCGGCTATTCACACTGCTTGCGAACTCAAAAAAGAACATGGTGGCAAAGTTGTAGTAGCATCAATGGGTCCTGACTTTATTAAGGGCGAGCTAGAAGTAGCTTATTCAATGGGAGCTGATGAAATTTACATCGTTTCTAGCATGGCAGTTAGAGGATCAGATACACTTGCAACCTCCTACGTACTTTCAACAACAGCTAAACATTTAGGAGAGTTCGATCTTGTACTAACAGGAACTCAAACACTCGACGGAGATACTGGACAAGTAGGACCACAACTTGCAGAAAAACTTGGACTTAACTCTTTAACATATACAGAAAGTGTAGAAGTTAAAGGCGACGAAGTCATAGCTAAGAGAAGAATAAATGGAGGCCTTCAAGAAGAAAGCGCAAAGATGCCAGCTCTTGTAAGCGTTCTTAGAAAAAATATAAATCCTAAGGTTAAAGAAGAAGACAAAGGTCGTGAAATCACAGTGCTTACAGAAAAAGACATTGACTTCGACCTTGATAAGATGGGCATGAAAGGATCTAGAACAGTAGTTGGATCAGTATTTGCACCACCAGAAGCTAAGAAGGGTGTAGTCATCGAAAAAAATAGCGATGAAGAAAAAGTAGAAGAAATCATAAAAATACTAAAGGACAACAAAAGGATCTAAGGTGAATTATGAATATGAATAAAAATATTTGGGTAGTTTGTGAAACATTTGAAGACAAAATCACAAACCTTACAATGGAACTACTGGCAAATGCAAGACACCTAGCAGATGGACTTGAAAGTGAAGTAGTTGCAGTACTACTCACAGCGAAAAAAGACGGACTAGTAGAAGAAATAGAAAAGTATGGAGCAGATAAAGTAATCTTAGTAGAAGATGAAAAATTTAAAAACTTCGATTCAAAAGTAGCAGCACATGCACTTGATAAATTAATCGACAAGTATGAACCATACGCAGTCTTAATAGGATCATCTGTAAACGGAAGAGACCTAGGCGGAAGAATCACAGCTAAGAGAGAAATCGGACTAGTTGCAGACTGCCAAGAAATAAAACTAACAGAAGACAAATCAGACATCATGTGGATCAGACCAACCTTCGACGGAAAACTTCTATCAGATATAAGAATCACAAGCACACCTAAGATAGGAACAGTTGGCAACAAGACTGGAGTAGAACTATTCCACGACGTTCACCACAAAGCAGAATTAATAGAAGAAAAACTAGAAGTCGAAAATCCTGTGAACAAGATACTTTCATTTGTAAAGGACGAAGAAAAAGAACATCTAAACATAGAAGATGCAGAAGTGATCGTCGCAGCAGGAATGGGAGCAAAAGACGAAGAAGGACTAAAAGTTGTAAAAGACTTTGCAAAAGCACTTGGAGCAGAATTTGCAGTAACAAAACCAGTAGTAGATAATGGCTGGGAAGACAAGAGCCTTCAAGTAGGAGTAACAGGCAAGACTGTAAAACCAAAACTATATATAGCAGTAGGAATCTCTGGCGCATTGCAACACGTAAATGGAATGAAAGAATCAGAACTAATCATAGCAATAAATAACGACAAAGATGCAAATATCTTTAAAGTTGCAAACTATGGAATAGTTGGAGATCTATTTAAGATACTTCCATTATTATCAGAGAGAATAAGAGAAGAAAAGAAAGTCAACTAGTAAGACTAGTTTATAAGACCCCTGGACTAACAGGGGTTTTTTTATATTAAACATAAAAATTATTCCCAACTGCAGTCACCCTGAGCGGAAGAGCCGTAAGGCTCTGGAGTAGGCAGTCGAGTTCTGCACATCAGCCTTTGAAATGCTCGTTTTACTTAGAAAATTATTGGAATACTCTCCCAACTGCAGTCACCCTGAGCGAGCGTCAGCGAGTCGAACGGGTCTAACCTCTGGATAGGCTACACTAAATAGGACAAAATAAAATCGAACATGATATACTAAACAAAATAGTAAAACCCAAAGAAAAGGAGACAAGGAAATGGTAAAACA
>QWCK01008939.1_pt1 | contig 12704 bp, 10 predicted proteins | sample 1972571 | NCBI WGS metagenome assembly QWCK01 (sample SAMN09866710, study PRJNA288562) | Human gut metagenome isolate term2_stool, whole genome shotgun sequencing... | isolation source: gut | host: Homo sapiens | place: USA: California
CAGCTTCTCTAAGAGGATGGGTGTTGAAGAAGGTAAGGAATTACTTCACCCAATAGTTGAGTTCTCATACAAGTCAGATCCACTTGATGACCCATTCATCAACGATGATTATGCTACAGCGCTTGGTCTTGCTACAAAAGAAGAAGTAGAGACTATAAAAGACTACGCAAGAAAGGTAAATGACTACCTTTGCAAGCACTTTAAATCTGTTGGCATAAGATTAGTTGACTTCAAGCTTGAATTTGGTAGATATGATGGCAAGATCATCTTAGCCGACGAAATCAGTCCAGATACTATGAGACTATGGGACTACGAAACTAACGAAAAGCTTGATAAAGACAGGTTCAGACGTGACCTTGGTAATGTTGAAGATGCATACCACGAAGTCATGAGAAGACTTGGACTAGAATAATGATTGATAAAATACATGAGGAGTGCGGCGTTTTCGGAGCTTATTCACTTAAACACGAAGACGTCTCGACTCTGATTTACTACGGACTATTCGCTTTGCAACACAGGGGCCAAGAGTCCTGCGGCATTGCTGTAACAGATACGCATAAGAGCCAAAATATCCAGGTTTATAAAAACATGGGTCTAGTTAATGATGTCTTTAATAAAGAAAATCTTGCTAAACTCACTGGCAATCTTGGTGTTGGTCACGTTAGATACTCAACTTCAGGCAATTCTACTGTTTCTAACGCTCAGCCACTAGTTATAAACTACTGGAAAGGCACTTTAGCCATCGCTCACAACGGCAATATTGTTAATCAAAAAGCACTTAAGGAAGAACTTTCACAAACAGGAGCCATCTTTCAAACTACTTCTGATTCAGAAATTATTCCTTATCTTATAGCAAGAGCGAGACTTGAGTCAAAATCGGTTGAAGAAGCAGTTGTTAAGGCTATGCCAAAGATAGTTGGTGCTTATTCACTAGCTATAGCAAGTCCTAAAAAGTTAATAGCAGCGAGAGATCCTAACGAATATATTTATTTCGCAAGACCTGACTCAGCCATTGACGGCATCAGTGTTTACGAAGCAAGACTAAATGCGGGTAGGATGCTTCACAAGAGATATCCAGTCGATGCAGACGTAGTCGTTGGCGTTCCAGACTCAGGTACACCAGCAGCATACGGCTATGCACAAGCAGCTAATATACCATTCTCCATAGCTTTCATCAAGAATAATTATGTTGGTAGAACTTTTATCAAGCCTAGCCAAGATCAAAGATCACAAGGCGTTTCTATCAAGCTAAATATTCTTAAGGATGAGGTTAAAGATAAAAAGATAGTTTTGGTCGATGACTCCATCGTTAGAGGAACGACTATGAAAAATATTGTAAAGCAGCTTAAGGAGCTTGGTGCAAAGGAAGTTCATGTCAGAATATCCTCGCCACCATTCTTATATCCATGCTTCTACGGTACTGACGTGCCGACAAATAAGGAGCTAATCGCGTTTAAGTACACTCAAGATGAAATCAGAGACTACATTGGCTGTGATTCGCTTGGTTACTTAAAGGTAGAGGACCTTAAGGAGCTTGTTGAAGGACGCTGCGACTATTGCAACGCCTGCTTTACTGGTAATTATCCAACAGAGGTGGAAGATGGACAAATATAACAAATATATATCGCCATTCTCAGAAAGATACTCTTCTAAAGAGATGCAGTATATATTTTCAGAAGAATATAAATTTAAAACATGGAGAAAGATGTGGATAGCCCTTGCAGAAGCTGAAAAAGAGATGGGTCTAGACATATCAGATGAAGCCATCGAAGAGATGAAGGCTAATAAGGACAATCTTAACATCGAAGTTGCAAAAGAGAGAGAAAAGCTTGTGCGTCACGATGTTATGAGCCATGTCTACGCCTATGGTCTTCAAGCGCCAAAGGCAAAGGCAATCATTCACTTAGGAGCAACTAGCTGCTACGTTGGTGATAACACTGACCTTATCACTATGCACGAGGCTCTTAAGCTTATCAGAAAAAAAGTTCTTACTGTTATGAAAAACCTTAGGGACTTTGCCATGAAATACAAGGACCTTGACACACTTGGCTACACTCACTACCAAGCAGCTCAACCAACTACTGTTGGCAAGAGAGCATCGCTATGGCTTCAAGACCTATACATGGACCTAGAAGAGCTAGATAAATTGCTAGCAGATTACAAACTACTTGGCTCAAAGGGAACTACAGGCACACAAGCCTCCTTCATGGAACTTTTTGACAATGACGAAGAAAAAGTAAAGAAAGTCGATGAACTTATAGTGAAAAAACTTGGTTTCGACAAAGTTTTAACTATAAGCGGACAAACATATACAAGGAAGATAGATGCCAAGATACTTAATGTACTTAGCCTAATCGCTCAAAGTGCATACAAGTTCTCAGGCGACTTAAGATTATTAGCAAATTTAAAAGAAATAGAAGAGCCACTAGAGAAGAATCAAATCGGTTCATCTGCAATGCCATATAAGAGAAATCCAATGCGTGCAGAAAGAATCGCATCTATTTCACGCTATATCATAGTAAACTCACTTAATCCGCAAATAACAGCCGCAACACAATGGTTTGAAAGAACACTTGATGACTCGGCTAATAAGAGGATAGCTGTGAGCGAGGCCTTTCTAGCGCTTGATGGTGTACTCGATATATACATCAACGTTAGCGATGGACTTATAGTTTATGAAAATGTTATTAAGAAGCACTTAAACGAAGAGCTTCCATTTATGATAACAGAAAATATATTGATGGAATGCGTTAAACGTGGCGGTGACAGACAAGCCCTTCATGACAAGATCAGAGTTCATTCAAGAGAAGCACAAAAGAGGATCAAGGAAGAGGGCAAGGACAATAATTTATTAAAGCTAATTTCTGACGACAAAGACTTTAACTTGACTATGGACGACATAGAAGAGATAAAGGCTGCTTCAAAGATTAGCGGAAGAGCATCTTCACAAGTTGAAGAATTCGTAAGTGAAACTATTGACCCGATACTTGAAAAGAACAAAGAAAGCATCGGTATCAAAGTTGAACTCAATGTTTAGGAGGTATATATGATTACAGCTATAGTAGGAGCTAACTGGGGCGACGAAGGCAAGGGTAAAGTAACTGATATGCTAGCATGTGATGCAGATTATGTCGTTAGATTTCAAGGCGGAGCCAACGCTGGCCACACTATTATCAATAATTATGGTAGATTTGCACTTCATCTATTGCCATCCATTAACGAGCTTAAATCAATAGTGGACGCGGGCGTTAAAGAGCCAAAAGTTTATGTATCTGACAGAGCACAAATAGTTATGCCATATCATATAGACTTTGATAAGTACGAAGAAGAAAGACTTAGCAAGGCATCCTTTGGCTCGACTAAATCAGGTATTGCATATATATTTGCAGATAAATATCAAAAGATAGGCTTTGAAGTGAATGAGCTTTACGACGAAGAATATCTTTCAGAAAAATTAGATTTGATATTGCCAATCAAAAATGCGATACTTAAGGAGCTTTATCATAAAGAGCCGCTTAAGAAGGAAGACGTTTTAAAGACACTTCTTGAATATGGCGAAATGATTAAGCCATATGTTAAGAACACATCCAAAATGCTAAGAAAAGCTATCAAAGATGGCAAGAAAATCTTATTCGAAGGTCAATTAGGTACACTTAAAGACACTGATCATGGCATTTATCCAATGGTAACAAGCTCATCAACACTAGCAGGCTACGCATCCATAGGAGCTGGAGTGCCGCCGTATGAAATTAAAAACATCATCGCAGTAACAAAGGCATATTCATCAGCAGTAGGCGCAGGCGAGTTCGTAAGCGAAATTTTTGATGAAGAAGCAAATCAATTGAGGACTCATGGCGGCGATAAGGGTGAGTTCGGCGCAACAACAGGTAGACCAAGAAGAGTTGGTTGGTTCGACGTAGTCGCAACAAAGTACGGCATCGAAATGCAAGGCGCAACAGATATCGCCTTCATGGTTATAGACGCGCTTAGCTACCTAGATGAAATACCAGTTTGTGTTAGCTACGATATAGACGGCGAGATCACAGATGAATTCCCTAACACGTCCAAGCTTAAAAAAGCAAAACCAGTTCTAGAAAGACTTAAGGGCTGGAAATGCGATATAAGAGGCATAACTAAATACGAAGAGCTTCCGAAAGAAGCAAGGGACTACATCGAGTTCATCGAAGAAAAACTTGGCAAAAAATTTAAATACATTTCTACAGGACCAAAGAGAGAAGAAATGATAATAAGATAAAGATTAACTACGCTTGTGTATATGAGCGTAGTTTTTTTGTTGCAAATGGGGGGGGGTACTTGTGATATAATAATTATGTTAAACTACAAGGGAGGATTTAATATGGAACTAAAAAAATCGAAAAAAGAAATGTTAAAGCTTGTTAATATACCTAGCTTTATCTTACTACTTGCACTTTGCTTACTATCAGCAATATTATTTGTCATAGCACCAATCACCTTAAACACTGTTATCGAAAATGTTGGCAGGATTGGCGTTTATGATATACTTAAAGTTATATCGATATTAGCACTTGGATACATAGTTGATTTTATCTCTGTTTTTACAAAGAATCAGCTGGTACAAGATTATCATACAAAAGGTGCCGGTCTTATTTATAGCGATATATTTAAATTAGACTACGATAAATACATAAACGAGGGGCCAACAGCACTTCGCGAACTTGCTTACAACGCGGTTGAAGCATATGCTAGTTTTTATTTTGACGTCATACCAAATCTTCTTGTCAATGTTGTAACCATAGTCGTAACGATAGCAGTTGCTTGGTCATTTAATTATATCGCAGCTCTCTTCATGCTTGCAATCATCCCAATTCACTACTTTGGATTTAAGGCACTTAATAAAAAACTATCTAAACTATCAATAAATTTGCAAAGCACAAGTAGTGAATCATTCAAAAATATTAATTCACTTATTTCACAAGTTGATTTTATTAAACAAAACGCTGAGAATGAAAATTTATTACCAGCGATTGAAGATAATATTCATAAATCAGAGGGAGTTAGGAAAAAAGTTAACTATGTAGCCAACGGTGCATCAGGCTTACTTATTGGTTTAAACCAAATCATACAAAATTTGGTAATCATATTCTTAGCTGCTCTTGCACTTAATGATAAGAACAATTTTGGCTCAGTAATATTTGTTATGCTAGTTTTTCCTTACTTTTCTAATGCTATTAGAGGTTTATCTTTTACAAATTTAGGTTTTGCCAATGTAAAAGCAGCTGATAATTTTTTGAAAACACTTATAGATTTCAGAGCAAAAGATGGTACAAAGCCTATGCCAGAGAAAATTGAAAGCATAAAATTTGATATAGACAAGGTCAATATACTTGATAAAAATTTACTTAATAATGTAAAGATGGAGTTTAAAAAAGGCGATATTGTTGGTGTTATGGGCGAGAGTGGTACTGGCAAGAGCACTCTATTAAAACTTATACCAAAATTTAGAGAAACAGATGGTATATATATAAATGATATTCCTATAAGTGAGATAAAAAATAAAGATTATCTAAGAAAAGTTTCTTATTACTCGCAAAACACACCAATTATTACAGATACTTTATATAATAATTTAAATTTTGGACGCAAAAAAGTTTCTAAAGCAATATATGAGGCAATGCCGTTCTTAGCTAAGTTTACAAATCTAGATGAAATGATAGTTGAGAATGGAGCAAATTTATCAGGTGGAGACAAACAAAGGATAGCTCTTTCTAGATATTTTACAGAAGACGCTGACATAGTTATACTTGATGAGCCGTGTATATGAGCGTAGTTTTTTGTTGCAAATGGGGGGGGGGTTAGAAAAAGTTAGCAAAGGGATAAAAATAATCTTGCAAGCTTTTATTTATTGCTTGATGAAGATCAAAAGATTTTTAAGTTTTGATATACACACAGAAAACTTATTATATCAATATTAGTATAATAAATTAATATCAATATATATGTTTGATATTAATTTAACTTGATATAATAGTTAATATATGATATACTACTAGTACAGAGAGGGTGTAAGTAAGTAAGAAAGAAGATGATATGGAGGTATGGTAATGAAAAAGAGAGTTTTAATCATATTATTAATTTTTTCTTTGTTTTTAATTTCTTGCAACAAAGGTGAAGATAAAGAAATTAATGATAATGATGAAAAAATGATAGCAAAAGAAGATAAGATTAAGAATTTAGAGGATAATATATTTAGTCTAAACATGGAAAAAGAAGAATATAGAAAGAATTATGAAGATATTGCAGAAAAATATATTGCTTTAGAAGAAGTAACAAATTTTTATAAAAGAATTGCTGGCGAATTTACAGGAAAAGATGCTATAAAAAATAAATTTGCCTCAAATTTACTTGGCATAAGCTTCGGCGTTGGCAACAATGAACTTGAAGATGGATATAAGGTGTCTTTAAGTGGACTTTTAGGTCAGCCGTTAAGAATTGTTGTTTCATATAATATAATTTCAAATACAGTAAGACATGAATATTCAAGTTATTTTGGAGAGTCTTTACCATCAATTAATTTAGCTTCTATGCTTGATATTAAGACAAGTGGAGACTACGTTATAGAAGGAGAAAGCATTGATAAAACACAAAGCGATAAAATTATAATCAAAAATTTAAAAGCTGGTGATAAAGTAATTATAAAAATGAATAAGACTTTACAAAATCTTACTGATTATAAGTCGGACACCATCACCATAAACATAGTAGAGTAAATAAAAATGAAGCGAGGCGTTTGTCTCGCTTTTTACATATCTATAAAGAAATCTTATAAAAAGATACACTTTTTTATAAAAAAAATCAATATTTGTGATTTAAATCACATCTTTAATATAAAACGGCCTGTATAATATCATACAATATAATTCATCCAGAGAGGCGGAGGGACTGGCCCTATGAAGCCCGGCAACCTGTTTAATCAAGGTGCTAATTCCAGCGGTTATACCGAAAGATGACGATTTTTTCATGATACTCTTTATCTTTTGGTAAAGAGTTTTTTTATTGGATTTTCCAAGGAAGGAGGAGCTTATGATAGAAGCAAAAAATTTGATTAAGACTTACAAGGTAGACGGCAAAGAATTTAACGCTGTTGATAATGTTAGTTTTAAGGCGGAAAAGAAAGACATCTTGGCCATCATAGGTTTATCTGGAGCAGGCAAGTCAACTTTAGTTAGACTACTCAATAGACTTGAGGAAGCTGACAGTGGCGAAGTAATCATAGATGGAGTGAACATCTTTAACTTAAAGCAAAAAGAGCTCTTAGCTTTAAGAAAGAGAATCGCTTTTATCTTTCAAACTTTTAATCTTTTCAGTCAATACACAGTTCTAGACAATGTGATTTTCCCTTTAAACTTAAATGGCTTCAAGGGAGACAAAAAGGCTGAAGCGAGAAAGTTTCTTGATTATGTTGGCCTACTTAATAAAGAGAAGGCATATCCAAGTGAATTATCTGGCGGACAAAGACAAAGAGTCGCCATAGCAAGAGCCCTTGTATCTAAGCCTGAGATTATACTTTCAGACGAAGCAACGAGCGCACTTGACCCAGAAAGCACTAGGATGGTCATAGATTTATATAAAAGAGCAAGAGATGACTTTGATACGACTACCATAATGATAACGCATCAGATGGAAGCGGCAAAGGATGCTTCGAACAAAATTGCTCTTATGGAAAATGGAAGAATTATAGAGGAAAACACTACTACAGAGCTTTTCAAAAACCCAAAGACAAAGCTTGCGCAAAGCTTTATCAAAAAGGCGGCTCCTGATACAGAGCTTGACTACAGCGCTTTCACTGGCAAATTGATTAGACTTTCTTATTCTAAAGACACAGTTAAGACCCCTGTATTAAGTAACGCGATGAAGACCTTTAACGTTGACATCAACATCATTGACGGCAACATCAGTAACGTTTTGGATGAAGAGCTTGGCTACATGGTCGTTGAGCTTCGCGGCTCAGACGAAGAGGCACAAAAAGTTATTTCTTACTTAAAAGCTAATTGTGCAGAAGTATCGGAGGTGATAGCATGAGGTTCAAGGAAATAATGGACATAGTTTTACCAGCACTTCCTGAAACTATAATCATGATTATAGTGCCGGCACTCATCGCTCTAATCATCGGACTTCCATGGGGTATATTGACTTATGTGACTAGACCAAATGGTTTAAGAGAAAATAAATTTGTATACACAATAACTAATGGCATAATAAACATATTTAGAAGCATGCCAGCCATCATACTAATCATAGTTCTAGCACCATTATCAAGATTTATTATTGGCAAGGCAATAGGAACTGAGGCGGCTTTAGTGCCACTAACATTCGCAGCGGCACCCTTCATAGCAAGATTATATGAAGGCTACTTCCTAGAAGTAGATGCAGGTGTCATAGAAGCAGCTAAATCAATGGGTGCAAGCAATTTTGAAATAGTCAAAGTATTATTAAAAGAGACAGTGCCAGCAGCTATACTTGGCGTAACAACTACCATAATCAACTTAGTCGGCTACTCAGCTATGGCTGGAGCACTTGGCGGAGGCGGTCTTGGCGACATCGCAATCAGATACGGCTACCAAAGAAATCAACTTGACATACTTTGGATTTCAGTCGCACTTATAGTTATCATCGTACAAATAGTACAATTCACAGGAAACACTATTTATAAAAAAGTAAACAAAAAATAAATTTATAAATTTAAGGAGAGAATAAAATGAAAAAAATATTTACATTACTATTAGCATTAACACTATTAACAAGCCTTGTAGCTTGCAATAACTCTACAGGAAACACAAATAAAAATGATGCAGAAACAAATACAGAAACACAAACAGATGATGATAACAAAATCATCATAGGTGTATCACCAGTACCTCACGCAGAAATTAGTGAAGCACTTAAAGACGAGTTTGCAAAGGAAGGCATTGAGGTTGAAGTAAAGGTATTTGATGACTATGTTCAACCAAACCTAGCTCTTGACCAAGGCGACATCGATGCAAACTTCTTCCAACACATTCCATACTTAGAAAACTTCTCTAAAGAAAGAGGACTTAATCTAGTATCACTTGGTTCAGTACACATCGAACCAATGGGATTATACTCAGACAAGATTAAATCACTTGACGAATTAAAGGACGGAGACGAAGTTTTAATACCAAGCGATCCATCAAACGGACGTAGGGCTTTACTATTATTTGAAAAGAATGGTTTAATCACACTAAAAGACGATACTAAGGAAGATATAACTGAAAAAGATATTGATCAAAACACTAAGAATTTAAAATTTACTCCAATTGAAGCAGCAAATATACCAAACGTTTATAAAGACGCAGCACTTGCAGCTATCAACACAAACTTCGCGCTTGGCGCAGGACTTAACCCATCAGCCGATGCGATAGCACTTGAAGATAAGGACAGTCCTTACGCAAACGTTATCGCAGTAAGAAAAGGCGAAGAGACAAAGGATAAGTTCCAAAAGCTTATCAAAGTATTCCAATCAGAAGCTTGCAAGAAATTTATCGAAGATACTTACAAGGGAGAAATTTACCCTGCTTTTTAATATATTTAATGACGAGATAAGTGATGGCTACGGCTGTCACTTTTCTTTTGTAAAAATTTTATATTTTTTAATAAATATATGTTATAATTAATATAGATGTTTATGCGCGAAAAAGATTTGCGCACGATGAATATTATAAATGCTTTTTTGAAAGGAAGATATTATGTGTGGTATAGTTGGATACTATGGTAAGAATGATGCGATAAAGTACGCGATCAAGGGTCTATATAGCCTTGAGTACAGGGGTTATGACTCCTCAGGTATTGCCTACATCAAAGATAATGAATTAAGTGTTTATAAAAGAGTTGGCAGGATAAAGGAGCTTGATAAGGCTTGTCCAAAGGAAGCTGCTGGCATTGCTATCGCTCATACAAGATGGGCGACTCATGGCGGTGTGACTGAAACGAATGCACATCCGCATCTTGATACGAAGGGTGATTACGCCATAGTTCATAACGGCGTCATAGAAAATTATCTTGAGCTAAAAAAGTCCATGCCTGACTTTACTCCAAAGGGCGAGACTGACACAGAAGTTCTTATCGAGTATATCGCAAGAAATATGAAGGAAAATAATGTAGATAGCTTTATGAAAGCACTTGAAGATGTCAAAGGCAGTTACGCGATTTTAGTTTTGGATAAAAAGACTAAAAATTTATATTTTGCAAAAAAAGGCTGCCCTCTACTAATGAGTGTTAAAAATGATGAATATTTATTTGCAAGCGATATCTCGGCTGCCATTGACCTAAGTAATGAAATTATTTACTTTGAAGATGGTGATATGGGCGTTTTAAATAGTGACGGCATCAAGATATATAATTCTCATAAAGAAGTACAAAGAGAAATTCAAAAATCAAATGTAAATATAGAAGAAACTCAAAAAGATGGCTACGAGCACTTTATGCTTAAGGAAATACATGAAGAACCAAAGAAATTTAAGGAATTACTTGATAGACACATTCGTGACGGAAAGGTTTACTTCGATGAGTTAGAAGGACTTAATCTAAATGACTTTGATAATATCTATGTAACAGGCTGCGGAACAGCTTATCACGCAAGTTTACTAGCGAAGAACTATCTTGAAAGGTTCATAGAAAGACCAATAATTGCTGAAACATCGAGCGAATTAAGATACTCGTATAACTTCATTGGCAAGAAGACGCTTCTTATAGCGATCAGCCAATCGGGCGAAACAGCCGACGTCATGGGTCTTGTAAAAGAAGCAAAGGCAAGTGGCGCGACAGTACTTGCCATTACAAACGTGATTAATTCATCGCTTGATAGAATTGCTGACTACAAGGTACACATCTTTGCTGGACCAGAAATTTCGGTTGCATCGACCAAAGCCTTTATGATGCAAATTTTATCTATATATTTACTAGGAATATACTTTAGAGATGGCCTTGCAGGATACGACTGCGGCATGTACAGCCAAATTGTAGATGAACTAGTAAAAATATCTAGAGAAATGGATTCGGAAATAACAAGGCTTGAGCCTATTGCAAAGGAAGTCGCTGAGAGGATTAAGGATAAGGAAAAGATATTTTTCATTGGCCGTGACCTTGATTATATCGCGGCTCTTGAAGTTTCGTTAAAACTTAAAGAAATAAGTTACATCAACTCAATCGCCTTCAAAGCAGGCGAGTTAAAGCATGGCAGCATCGCGCTTATAGATGAAAAGTCATCGGCTATTGCCTTTGCAAACGAAGGACAAATATTTGATAAGACAAGAACTACTTTGGAAGAGCTAGTTGCGAGAGGAGCTGATACCATACTCGTGACAAATCAAGACGAGGGCGCTGGCATAGTGAATCTAAAAAGAACATTCACGGTCTTCACGCCTATATACAGCGTTTTATTTGGCCAGCTAATGAGCTACTACACAGCGCTAGTTTTAGGACGCGATATTGACAAGCCGAGAAACTTGGCAAAGAGCGTAACAGTAGAGTAGGAGGATATATGATTAAAAAAGCAATAATACCCGCGGCGGGACTTGGAACGAGGATGCTTCCTCAGACTAAGGCATCGCCAAAGGAGATGATACCCATCTTTGATAAGCCGACGCTTCAATACATAGTTGAAGAGGCTTACGAATCGGGCATCACGGATATACTGATTATAACGGGAAGGAATAAAAATTCTATCGAGGATCACTTCGACAGAAACATAGAGCTAGAGAAGTCTCTTGAGGAGTCTGGCAAGTTTGAGATACTTAAGGAGATTAACAAAATCTCTGACATGGTCAATATTTATTACATCAGGCAAAAGGCGCCGCTTGGACTTGGCCACGCAATTTTGTGTGCTGAGAGCTTTGCTGGCGGGGAAGATGTCGCAGTGCTTTTAGGTGACGACATCGTTTACTCGAAAGAGCCTTGCTTAAAGCAGCTGATGAACGCTTATGACGAGACGGGCAAATCCATCTTGGGTGTTGGACTTGTGAACAAAGAAGATACATCGAAGTACGGCATCATCGCCTATGATGAAAAAGTGAATGATAGATTATATAAGGTCAAGTCCATAGTCGAAAAGCCAGACATTGACAAGGCTCCGTCTAATATAGCTGTGCTTGGTAGATACATCTTGAAGAATGATATCTTTGAGCTTTTAAAAAAGACTAAGCCAGGGAAGAACGGCGAGATACAGCTAACTGACGCTATTGATATGCTTTTAAAAGAAGATGATATCTACGCTTATGTCTTTGAGGGTCATAGATATGATCTTGGTAGCAAGCTTGGATTTATACAGGCTAATCTTGATTTTGCTCTAAGAAGTGATATTCGTGAAGATGTTTTAAAATACATCAAGGATATAGTGAAAGATGAGGTTTAAGGACTTTGAAGCAGCCATCTTTGACTTGGATGGAACTGTTTTTGACTCAATGAATGTATGGAAGAACGTTGACCTAAGATTTTTTACGAGGCACTCGCTCTTCTTAACTGACGACTACTTTGATAATATCATGCACAAGACACTTGTTGACGCTGCAAAATACACTATAGAGCGCTATGCACTTAATATGACGACAGAAGAAGTCGTTAGTGAGTGGACTCATCTAGCAAAGGAAGAGTTTGAGAACAATGTAGTGCCGAAGAAGGGCATCATTGATTACTTAAAGAGACTTAGA
>QWCK01004897.1_pt1 | contig 12684 bp, 7 predicted proteins | sample 1972571 | NCBI WGS metagenome assembly QWCK01 (sample SAMN09866710, study PRJNA288562) | Human gut metagenome isolate term2_stool, whole genome shotgun sequencing... | isolation source: gut | host: Homo sapiens | place: USA: California
TTGGTTGTTTTCTATTTGACTAGTCACAAGTATAGCTTAAATTGTAAAAAAGAGTAGTGGACCATATTCTTTCTTTGAGCAAGTCTCACTCATCACAGCCTTTTCCCATCCAACATCTCCAAATTCTCAAAAACTTCATCAAACCAACGTATCTTTTTCAACTCATACCCAACCTTTCTCGCTTCTTGAAATATGTATTTATTGAAAGGCAACACTTGATTTAATTCAAACTCTTCCTTATACTCAATATAGCTATTTATTAGATAAGCCAAATCCAACTTCTCGGCAGCAAAGAACGATGAAACTGGAAGTATATACCATTGACAACCAGTCTTAAGCTTATAAAGAATGCATGGAAATACCTCTGACAGTCTACTTTGACCAATATATCCACGTTTTGCAACTGATAAATGAGGTAGAATTTCATTTTTATTGTATCTTTGTCTAGTACTTTGTACAAGAGAGGAATTTGAGGCTTGGTTTGCTAATACAAAGATAAGAAATCCTCTCGATTTTAACAAAATAAAAAGTCAAGACAACTTCAATATAAAAAAGTAATGGGAATCGTTATAGAGCTTGCCATCTGCTTCTTCCTGTGTATCGACGATCTGATAACCCGTCTTTCCGGGACCTTCGATAAGACAAGGTAGCAGCTTTACGATGGAAGCGGCAACGTGATGCGCAGGGTGGAGAGCTTGAAGGGACTCGGCATAACGCCGAAGAAGCAAACCAAGGGACTGGAAGAAATTAATACATTGGACCGATAAATGAAAAATAAGGGCTTATCATATTTCCTAAGATTACAGGTTGATTTCCTGTGGCTCTTGTGCATGATGCTGTGTTCGCAGCTCCATGCTCAGGAACATTTGACCCGCAATATGCTGATGTTGTCGAATCTCAATACGGACAATGGGCTCTCCAGTGCTCGTGTGTATTCGATAGTTGAGGCTGAGGATGCTGCTATGTGGATCAGTACCAAGCGAGGCGTTGACAGGTACAATGGTCAACAGGTACGGAACTATACCTTGGCTACGGATATGCAGTTTAGTGATGCCAGTGGTAGAAACATCAAGTTGACTAAGGATAGCCAACAGCATATCTATGCCTATGATAATAAAGGAAAGATCTATATATATGATAAGGTGAAAGACACATTCCAACTCCAGGTCAATCTGATGAATGTACTTGGAGGAAGTGTGGTGCTCAATGACTTGTTGGTTGATGACAAGGGATGCTTTTGGATGGCGTTAGATAGGGGCGTGTATATGATGGCTCCTCTATCTATTGCTGGTAGCAAAGACAAAACAGCGTATAGTTCGCCGAACAAAGGAAAATACATTCTGAAGAACACATATGTCAATCATATCCGATTCTTCGGCAAACAATTATTGATAGGTTCTCCTTCGGGACTCTTCGTCTATTCACAAAATGCAGCACAGCCTCGATTGCTCTTGCGAGGGTATTCCGTGCTTTCGTCTTATCACGACGTGAAGGCTCATCAGATATGGTTGGGAACTTTCCATCGTGGCATTCTCTTGCTCGATGACAGAACATGGAAACCACTGTCTTCTCTCACGCAATTCTCATCCTTATCAGATATTCCGCTCATCCCTGTTCGTTCCATTATCCCCTACGATGCAGCCACCATCTTGATGGCGGTGGATGGAGCAGGTGTCTATGCCTACGACAAGAAGACTTGTAAGACGAATCTACTTTTGAATACGGATGGCAGACCGGAGAATGCATTGCATGGCAATGGCGTCTATGCCCTTTGCAAGGATCATCTTGGCGACCTTTGGATTGGCTCTTATTCGGGAGGTGTGGATATGGCTATTCCGATGGAGCATACCTTGGAGTTTGTGCGCCATGAGTATCTCAACAGCCAGTCGCTTATCAATAATGGTGTGAACGACATCATGCAGAGCGTGGATGCACAGGGGCGCAATAGCAAGATATGGTATGCTACCGACAAGGGAGTGAGCATCTATGACGAGCAAACCCAACAGTGGCATCATGCCCTATATAATAAGGTGGTGCTTACCCTTTGTCAGACTGCCGACGGCAAGGTGTTGGCGGGAACCTATGGTGATGGCATCTTTCAGGTTCATGCCGATGGAAGCAGTAGTCGGGCTTACTCTGTGTCGAATGGCAAGTTAAAGACCGACTATGTATATAGCATATTCAAGGATAGCGAAGGAGGCTTGTGGATAGGTTGTTTGGATGGAAACTTGGTACATATCCCCTCATCATTAGAAAAGAATGGAAATGTGGATAACTCTGTTAACTACTTACCAATCAATGAGGTTCAGAGTATCGTGGAGTCTCCAGACAAGAAGAGTATTGCGGTGGGAACGACCCATGGATGTTATCGTATCGACAAGCGAAGCCTTCGTGTCAGTCGATTCTTCTATCCATCGGAATTTCCTACTTTCGATTATAATTTCTTTGTCAATGCGATGGTTTTTCAGGATGCACGGCATATTTGGATAGCCACCGATGGAGGAGGCTTGTACCTCTACGATAGGCATAAGCATCAGCTCAAGAACTATACTATCTCGGAGTCTTTGCCTTCCAATACCGTCTATGCCTTGGTCAAGGCTCCAAAAGGCAAGGTGTGGATGAGTACCGACAAGGGACTGGCCTTCATCGATCATGGAAAGGTGACCAATCTCAACTTCTTCAAGGGATTGGAGCGGGAGTACAGGCGTATGGCTGTGGCCCAAACCCAAGACGGGCGAATGATTTTCGGAAGCAATGATGGTGCTGTGGTCTTGGCATCCAAGTTTGCCAGGGGATTGAACTACAAGGCTCCTCTTCATATCACGGGTGTTGAGGTGGAAGGAAAGACTTTCGATGAGGCTGACCAACTGGAAGATTGGCATGCAGAACTCTTCGAGATGTTGCAAGAAGGAAAGATGAGTTTCTCTCATGATGAGAAAACCCTCATCGTGCATTTCGAGAGCATCAACTATCCGTATCAGCATGACATCCAGTATCAGTATTATCTGGAGGGGTACGACCATCAGTGGAGTGTGCCTTCTGCCTACCAGCAGGCTCGTTTTGCCAACTTGCCTCCTGGCAGTTACATCCTGCATGTCAAGGCAATGGGTAGGAGTAACGGACGCATATTGGGAGAATCCACCTTGCGCATTCATATCGCCCAACCATGGTGGAACTCTTGGTGGGCATGGATTCTCTATCTCTTCATCTTAGGTGCTGTAGTCTATTTCGGCTGGGATTACTACAGGGAACGTTTGCATCGCAAGTACTACGATGAAAAGATCAACTTCTTTGTGAATACCGCCCATAACATCCGTACCCCTTTGAGTCTTGTGCTGGCTCCTCTTGCCGACTTGGCGAAGGATGCTACATTAGGCGATAAGAGCCGAAAGTTCTTGGAGATGGCACAGCGTAATGGTGATAAGCTTCTGAAGATGGTGACCGAGTTGCTTGATTTCCAGAAAATTGCCGTAGCGAAGACACAAGTTCGCTTGCAGAATGTGGAACTGTCTGTTCTTTTGCGTCAGCAGGTGGATAAGTTCCAGATGTCAGCCCAGGAGAAACATCTCAATCTTCGGTTGGAAACCTGTGGACAGCATACCTTCTCTACCGATCTTTCTATGATGGATCTGATATTCGAGAATCTGCTCTCCAATGCTGTAAAATATACGCAGGTGGGTGGAACCATCACCGTCTCTGCTTCGCTTGATGAGGTTGCCAAGCAAGTCTGCATCCAAGTAAACGATACCGGCATTGGTATCCCGAAAACCGAGGCCAAGCATATCTTCCAGAGTTTCTTTCGTGCCTCCAATGCTGTCAACTCTCAGGAGATGGGCAGTGGCTTGGGCTTGATGCTCACTCGCCAGCTTGTGCAGAAACTGGGAGGAAAGTTAACGTTCGAGAGCGAGGAAGGCAAGGGAACTGCTTTCTTGGTTGTATTGCCTGATAACGGAAATGTTGATGTTTCCGTTTCTTCCAAGCCATCAAGTCTGCCGGAAACTTCAGATAACTCCATGTCTACTGATGAAAAAATAAAATCAGAAGAATCACTTAAGGACACGCTCCTTTTTGTCGATGATAACGAAGACCTCCGTCAATACATCCGTATGGCTTTCACCGACCAATACCATGTGGTGGATGTGGAGAGTGGTGAGGCTGCCTTGAAGTATCTGTCTGAGAATGGTGAGTGTGACATCGTGGTATCGGATGTGATGATGCCGGGTATGCAGGGCGACGAACTCTGCCGTCGCATCAAGGAAAACAAGGAGACCAGTTGGCTGCCTGTCATTCTCCTAACAGCGAAGGCAGGGCGCGACTTCATGATAGAAGGTCTAGACCTTGGAGCAGACGATTACATTGCGAAGCCATTCGACTCTGCCATTCTTGCCAGCAAGATAGCGAGCATGTTGAAGAACCGTCGCCGTCTGAGTCAATACTATATAGAGCAAAGTCTCGCCATCGTCAGAGGAGAGGACTCTGGGCAATCGTCTCAAAAGAGCCTGTTGCCAAGCTAACCTTCTCTGTCATCCGCTTCCGATGAAAAGAATAAATCATCTGATGAAAGAGAACCGGATTTGGATCCGATGGACCAAGCTTTCGTTGAGAAAGCAACCCGTCTCGTCCTCGATAACCTGAGCGATACCGACTTCACCATCGACCGCCTTTGCCGGGAGATGGCGATGAGCCGCACTCTCTTTTATGGCAAGTTGAAGACTCTGACGGGGCAAGGACCGCAAGACTTCATGCGACTCATCCGTTTGGAGCAGGCTGCCCAGTATCTGAAGCAAGGCGATAGCGTCTTGGATGTCTCTGTGAAGACAGGATTTGTAAACGTAAAGTACTTCAGTACAGTCTTCAAGAAGCATTTCGGGGTGTCACCGAGTAAGTATGAATAAAATGAGTCATGTAAATTGCTGGTAAAGAAAGTAGGATTGCTACCTCTGATATTCAGTTAGTTATATACAAATGTAATGTAAGGTTTCAAACCTGGCGATAAGTTAGATTTGAAACCTTTTTTGTTTGCTTTCTAACCTAGCTTTTTCCTCTTTTCTATATTTTTGTAGCCAGGTTCAAACAATCACTCGCAATAAATAAACAATTAAGCATAAACAACAATAAACCTAATAATGAAAAGGAACCTTTTGAAAATCTGCTTGCTATTTGTAAGTATGTTTACTGTATTTTCTTGCAGTGCTAGTCCTTCGGTGGTGGATACGCCAGAAACAAGCGAATCGATTCCTACCGCCAAGCAATGGAACAAGGATGTAGTAGGTTGGAATCTCGGCAATGAATTCGAGTGCTCAGCTCCTGGACAGGATAGCGAGTCGATGCAGATCGGCAACCCTGACGGTTCCATCCATGCAGAGACAGCTTGGGGCAATCCCGTTGTCACCAAAAAGATGATACAAGCCGTGAAGAAGGCTGGTTTCAATGCCATCCGGATTCCAATCCGTTGGCAGTGCCACATTACCAATGCTCAGGCGATGAGCATCGACAAGGCTTGGATTGCTCGTATCAAGGAGGTAGTGGGTTGGTGTTTGGATAATGACCTCAAGGTTATCATCAATGCGCATCATGAAAAATGGCTAGAAGGTCGTCCTACCTATCAATATAAGGAAGAAAACTGCCAGAAGCTTGCGCTCCTCTGGATGAATATCGCCTCTGAGTTTGCCAATTATGACAGCCGCTTGGCTTTCGCCGGTACCAATGAGGTTCACGTCAGGGGCAATTGGAGCAAGCCTACTGCCGAGAACCTCGAAGTGCAGAATGCTTACAATCAGACATTCGTGGATATGGTTCGTGCCACAGGCGGCAACAATGCCAAGCGCCACCTCATCTTACAGACTTACGTTTGTAACCCTTGGTTTGGCATCGAGAATGGAGATTTCATCATTCCGAAGGATGCCGAAGGCAATGGCAACAACTATATGAGTGTGGAATTTCACTACTATCAGCCATGGAGCTACGCCGGCGATTGCACCTACGATTACTGGGGTGATGTCTACAAGGATGCTGGCAAGATACCTGTAGAAAACGAGAAGACGATGACGGATTTCTTCGACAAGGTGGTGAATACCTGGAGCAACAAAGGACTGGGTATCGTTATAGGAGAATGGGGAGTAACCAATCACTATAAGTCAAACTCAGAGAAAGTGCATGAAAACATGACCTACTACTGTAAGTTCTTGACTACGGAGGCTCGCAAACGAGGTTTCTCTACTTTCGTTTGGGACAACAACCACTTCGGCAACGGCTCTGAGAAGTATGGCATCTTCGACCGTTTCAAGAGTATGAAGGTGAATGCTCCTTGGATTCTCGAAGGAATCTTTGGGAAAGAATAATGTTAAACTAAAAACAAAATATCTATTATGAGAAAGAAAACCATGTTACTCGGCCTGCTCGGTGCAGGTTTGATGTGGATGCCTGCTTCTGCCATTCTCGCTGCCCAGATGAACAACGCTGCGATGAGCGTTCAGCAGAACCAAGGCATCAAGGGTACAGTGGTGGATGCCACTGGCGAAACCTTGATTGGCGCTAGCGTGAAGGTGGCCGGTACAACCAACGGTGCCGTTACCGATCTGGATGGTAACTTTACGTTGAACTGCAAGCCTGGAGCTACACTCGAAGTGAGCTACATCGGTTACAAGACGATGACCGTGAAAGCTGCTAATGGCATGAAAATACAGATGCAAGAGGATGGTAAGGCCTTGGATGAGGTAGTTGTCACCGCCCTCGGTATCAAGCGAGACCGCAAGGCCCTGGGCTATGGCTTGGAGGAAGTGAAGGGTGAGGAACTCACCAAGGCGAAGGAAACCAACGTCATCAACTCTCTTTCTGGTAAGGTGGCTGGTCTCGTTGTGCAGAACACCGCTGGCGGTGCTTCTGGTTCTACCCGCGTGCTCCTTCGTGGTAATACAGAAATGGCAGGCAATAACCAACCTCTTTACGTGGTGGATGGTGTGCCTTTGGATAATACAAACTTTGGCAGTGCCGGCGAAAGTGGCGGTTATGATCTGGGTGATGGCATATCTGCCATCAACCCTGATGATATCGAGACGATGACCGTATTGAAAGGTCCTGCAGCCTCAGCCCTCTATGGTAGCCGTGCTTCCCATGGTGTTATCTTGATTACGACCAAGAAGGCGGAGAAGGATAGGATTGCCGTGGAGTACAATGGTTCTTATACTGTCGATACCCAGTTGGCTAAATGGGACGACATCCAGGAGATATATGGCGCTGGCTACAATGGCGAGCTTCCTGCATCCAGCACCTCTGGTACCAATGCCAGTTGGGGACCTAAGGCCGATGACTTCATGTTCAAGTATTTCGATGGCGAGGAACGTCCATTCATGATGCATCCTAACAACGCCTCCGATTTCTTCCGCACGGGTTTCACCACCCAGAACTCTGCCATCCTCTCAGTTAATTCCGGTAAGACGGGTATGCGTTTCTCTGTTACCGATATGCGCAACAAGGATATCTTGCCAAATACCAATATGAGTCGTGACAACTTCAACCTCCGTGTGAATACCTCTGCAGGTCCTGTTGACTTCGACTTCACCGCCAACTATACTCGTGAGAAGGTAAAGAACCGTCCTGCCCTTGGTGACTCCCAGAGCAACGTGGGTAAGAACCTCATGACCCTGGCGGGTACCTACGACCAGGCTTGGTTGAAGCGCTATGAGGATGCCGACGGCAACTATTCCAACTGGAATGGTAACGACCAGTATAACAAGAACCCATACTGGGATCTCTATAAGAACAGCAATACATCCGACAAGGACGTGTTCCGTTTTACGGGTAAGGCCATTTGGAACATCGACAAGCACCTCAAGTTGCAGGGTACCATCGGTACCGACATCAACAGCATGAACTTCGAGGACTTCATCGCCAAGACAACTCCAGGTACTCCTGCCGGAAAGCTTACCGACCAAATCTTCAACAACCGCACACTCAATGCCGAGATACTCGCCCTCTACAACAACTCATGGGGCGACTTCGATGTAAATGCTACCGCTGGTGGTAACATCTTCAAGGTGAACAACAAGACCACTACCAACGTCGGTCTCAACCAGCAGATGAATGGAATACAGAACATCATGAACTATCAGGAGCAGAATACTCGTGAGAGTATGTACAAGAAACAGATCAACTCTCTCTATGCCAGCGCGAGCCTCGGCTACAAGCATACTTACTATCTGGAGGGAACCATCCGTGGAGATAAGTCGTCTACGCTCCCTTCGGGCAATAATACATATATATATCCTTCTGTATCTGGTAGCTTGGTTTTCTCCGAGTTTATCAAGAACAAGAAGTTCATCAATTACGGTAAGATTCGCGCATCTTGGGCAAAGGTAGGTAGCGATACCGATCCATACATGTTGGCACTCAACTATACCACGGGCAAGTACAGCTACTCGGGTTATACCATCGGTATGATAGCCAACTCAACACAGCCAAACAAGGATTTGAAGCCTACAATGACAGGTTCTTACGAGGTAGGTTTGGAGATGAAGTTCCTCAATGGGCGCTTGGGCTTGGATGCCACCTATTACAACCAGAACTCCAAGAACCAGATTTTGAGCTTGGCTTCAACCACCACCTCTGGCTATGCTTACCGCCTCATCAATGCCGGTGAGATTCAGAACCAGGGTATCGAGATTGCCCTCAATGCCCGTGCCTTGCAGATCAAGGACTTCGCTTGGGACTTGGGTGTCAACTTCTCGAAGAATACCAACAAGGTGAAGTCGCTCACCGATGGCATGGACTACTTCGAGTTGGCGAAGGCATACTGGTGCGGTGTTTCTGTAGGTGCCAAGGTAGGTGAGAACTATGGGGCTATCCGTGGACACGACTTCCTCTACAACGACAAGGGTCAGGTGGTTGTCGATGCAGCTACTGGTCTTCCAAAGATTGACCAGAAAATCAAGACCATCGGCAACTCTACTTGGGACTGGACAGGTGGTTTCTACTCAACCTTCAGCTACAAGAACTTCCGTCTCTCTGCTGCATTCGATGTTAAGGTAGGTGCCGACATCTACTCTATGTCCATGCGTTCCGCATACCAGACAGGTAAGGCAAAGGGAACATTGGCAGGCCGTGAGGAGTGGTACACTTCCGAGGAGGCTCGCAAGGCTTCGGGTATGGATCTTGCCGCATGGCGTGAAACAGGTAACTGCAAGGGATTTTTCGTAGGAGGTGTCATCGACAATGGCGACGGTACTTATCGCAAGAACGACATCGCCGTAAACCCTGAAGATTACTGGAAGCATGTGGCAAATGGCGTGCAGAGTGCCTTCGTTTACGACAACTCTTACGTGAAGTGTCGTGAGATTACTTTCGGCTATACCTTCCCAGAGAGCATCCTGGGCAAGTATGTCAAGGGCTTGACCGTATCCTTCGTGGCTCGTAACCCATTCATTGTTTGGAAGAAAATTCCTAACATCGACCCAGACTCCAGCTACAACACCTCAGGTCTCGGTCTGGAATATGGTTCCCTGCCATCTCGCAAGAGTTATGGTTTGAACGTGAACGTGAAGTTCTAGTCTCGAAAAAATGAATCAATTTCTTTAGAAAAGTTCTAATATATAATAAGGTAAGAAAATGAACAATATAATCAAGAAATATATAGGTAAGAGCAGCCTGATGATGGCTTTCGCCCTGATGGCAACCGGCACTGTGATGACTTCTTGCTCTGATGATACCTTGAGCAACATCAATACCGACAAGACCAAGGTGAGCGAGCTCGACCCTAACGCACAGTTGACAACAGCTTTGTTGCAGACTTACGGTGACTTCAGTCTGATGGATACCTACCGTAACTATATATCTGGTTTCCCACAGTATTTCGCTGGTGGTTGGAATGTAACCAATTACGCTGGTTCTAATTTCAGAGAAGATGATATGACCCGTCGAGTTTGGGATCGCTATTATGAAATCGGTATCAAGAACCTTGTGGATGCCATCCACAATTCTGCTGACAAGGCAAACTTGAATGCGGCACTTCGTATCCATCGTGTCTATCTCACGGCAGTTTTGGCAGATACCTACGGTGACGTGCCTTGTTCGGAGGCAGGTCTGGGTTATATCTCAGGTATCTCCACCCCTAAGTATGATACCGTAGAGGAACTCTACAGCTGGTTCTTTGAGGAGCTTGACGCTTGCGAGAAGCAGCTTGGCACAGGTACCGACCGCATTTCTGGTGATGTCACCAGCATGGGTGGTGATGTAGCTCAGTGGAAGAAGTATGCCAATGCACTCCGTATGCGCTATGCCATGCGCATTTCCGATGTTAATCCACAGAAGGCAAAGGAGGAGTTTGAGAAGGCTGTAGCTGCCGGTGCTATCGCCAGTGCAGCAGATGATGCTTATATCAAGTATACTGATTCTCCATTTAACTATTATGATGGAGCCAACGACTACGATTTCCGTGCCAATGCATTGAGCGAGAGTCTCTATGGCCAGGATGCCACATCGCCTACCATGGTATGCTCTACCTTGTTCTATCAGTTGCAGAATACCAACGACCCTCGTCTCTATCGCATCTGCCGTCACTACTACAATATCAAGCGTAGTCAGGTGAAGCCAGATAAGGAGCAGAACATCGACTTGACCGATGATTTTCTGGCTTACTTCCAGAGCAAGGACCTCGGTGAGGAGCCTTGCAACCCTGGTGCAGCTTGGTACACAGACTGGATGAATCCAGCTACGGTGGATGACCTTCCTACTTTGAAGAAGTATGCAGAGATTGACGAGAACACTTATGCCAACTCTGATTATATAGCCCGAGCTGGTCGTCCTTGCTTGAACATCGACTTCGAGATGCCTTCTTGTCCTGGCGACTTGATGAGCTATGCTGAGGTGGAGTTCCTCAAGGCTGAGGCTGCAACCAAGGGTTGGAATGTAGGTGGTGGTGATGCCGAGAGTCACTACGAGGCTGGTGTTCGTGCCAGCATGGAGTTGCTCAACAACTACTATCTTACATCCAACAAGATTTCTAAGGAAGAGATAGATGCGTTCATTGCCAGCAATCCGTTGGGTGACAATCCTAAGGAGACCATCAACACCCAGGCTTGGATTCTCCACATGATGAACCCTTCTGAGGGTTGGGCTAACATGCGCCGCTCTGACTATCCTGCCATCTTGAATCGTGATCTCTTGACCAAGAATGGTTTCACTTATACGGATTCCGATTGGTCAATGCCTGTCCGATTGCAGTATCCTGAGTTGGAAGCTCAGTACAACAATGCCAACTACAAGGCTGCCATCGACCGCATGGGTGGTACAGACAACTGGCACAAGCGCCTCTGGTGGGACAAGGCTGATGTAAACCTTCAGCCAGACTTCAATCCTCCATTCGGAAAGGGATATAGCGAGTAGTGTTTAATGTTAAGTGTTAAATGTTAAGTCTTATAGGACAATAGATAGAATAATTAATTATGAATAAGACAATGAAACAATATAAGGGAAAAGTCTTGAAGGCTATGATGATGCTCTTAGCCGTGAGTTTCGCACTGGCTGGTACATCTACCTTGTCTTCTTGCTCTTCTGACGATGAACCATACTTCACTGTCAGCGAAAATGACGATCCACGTATCTTGAACACCGACTTGGCTGATTCCAAGATAGACCGCAAGACTAATTATAAGTTGGAAATCAAGGTAACTCCTGTTCACTACACCACTGTGACATGGTTGCTCGACGACACTCAGATTGCTGAAGGTACTACCATCGACCAAACTTTACCTATAGGTAATCATGAACTGAAGATTGTGGCAACCACCACCAAGGGCAAGACCACATCCCGTACCTTGAACGTTACCGTGACTCCTGCTGCCGATGATCCAGCCTTGGGTACCAATGCCATCGAGCTTTGGGTAGCTCCGGGAGAAACTACAACCATCCACAAGTGCAAGAACCTGGGTGTCGTTCAGAAAGTTCTCATCGCTGATAAGGAGGTTGCCTTCGAAGTTCTCGATGAGGGTACGACATTGAAAGTTACTGCTCCTTCCGACCTCGTCAATGGCGATTACGACATTACATTGGTAGATGGCAATGGTGTACAGTTTGCTGGCGGTACCATCAAGGTAACCACCGAGGCTCGCCCATCTATGGAGAACACCATCTGGGAAGGTGAGTTTGCCGTGACATGGGGTACACCATTCGATGTCTTGAAGGATACCTTCCTCTCAAAGGTGAAGGCTGGCACCATCCTCCGTGTCTATGTGGATGGAAATGGTCAGGGTACTGCTGCTACCTCTTGGTGGAACAACATCCTTACTGGTAAGGGCGACCCAGAGCGAGGCGATATCATGGTGAATGGACCTGCTAAATGGGAGTTTGAACTGACCGACCTCTCTATCCAACTCTTGACAGAGCAGAATGGTCTATTCCTCGTGGGTGACGGTTACACCGTAAAGAAAATAACTATTGAATAAAATATTAGAAAGACTTTCGTTTTTTATCATAAAACGTCAAACCTTTGAACTTATGAAGAAAATATTATTATCAATTTCAATGTTGGCATTGGCTTATACAGCCAGTGCCAATGTTCCGGTTATCAAGAGCGACCCTAAGATTGAAGCTCAGGTAGAACAAACCCTGAAGAAACTCACCTTGGAGGAAAAGATAGGTCAGATGATGGAATTGGTGACCGACCTCTTTGGTGCCAACGACAAGAACGGT
>QWCK01009727.1_pt1 | contig 12669 bp, 8 predicted proteins | sample 1972571 | NCBI WGS metagenome assembly QWCK01 (sample SAMN09866710, study PRJNA288562) | Human gut metagenome isolate term2_stool, whole genome shotgun sequencing... | isolation source: gut | host: Homo sapiens | place: USA: California
GTCACGCCGTTGGTCACGTTGGTGAACTTGTCCGGGTAGACGTCGGAGAAGTTCTTGAGGGTGACGTCCTTCAGGAGCTGGGAGTGCAGCTCGGCCACGCCGTTGACGTGGGAGCCGCCGTAGGTGGCCAAGTAGGCCATGCGCACGGCGTCGCCAGTGTAGATGGCCATGTCCTTGATGGTGTTCTTGTCGACGCCCTTGGACTTGAGCTCGTCCTCGAACTGCGCGTTGATCTTCTCGATGATCTCAAGGTGACGCGGCAGCAGCTCGCCGATCAGGCTGGCCGGCCAGACCTCAAGGGCCTCCGGCAGCAGGGTGTGGCAGGTGTAGTTGAAGGTCTTGGTGGTGATGGACCACGCGGTATCCCAGTCGTAGCCGTACTCATCGATGAGGATGCGCATGAGCTCGGGGATGCCGATCACCGGGTGGGTGTCGTTGAGCTGGAAGACGATCTTGTTCGGGAAAGTCGTCAGATCCGGCTTGTCCTGGCCCGGGTAGAAGACGCGGATGGCGTCGTGCAGGGAGGCGGAGACGAAGAAGTACTGCTGCTCAAGGCGCAGTTCCTTGCCGACCTTGGTGGAGTCTTCCGGGTAGAGAATCTTGGAGATGTTCTCGGCCTTGACCTGCGGGGTCACGGCTTCCATGTACTCGGAGCGGTTGAAGGCGAGCAGATCGAACTCGTCGTAGCTCTTGGCGCTCCACAGGCGCAGGGTGTTCACGCGGCCGGACTTGTAGCCGGGGACCAGGTAGTCCACCGGCACGGCGCGCACGGACCATGCGGGCTGCCAGGTCTTGGTGCCGTCGGCGTTCTCGACGACCTTGCCGCCGAAGGAAACCTTCTGGTCGCGGTTGTAGTCGATGCGGCCCCACGGCTCTTCGTTGGCCAGCCAGTAGTCCGGGGTTTCGACCTGCTTGCCGTCCTTGTCGAACTCCTGCTTGAAGATGCCGTACTTGTACTGGATGCCGTAGCCGAAGGCCGGCACGCCCAGCGAGGCGAGGGAGTCGATGAAGCAGGCGGCCAGACGGCCGAGGCCGCCGTTGCCGAGGCCCGGCTCGTATTCGGCGTCGACGACGTCCTGGACCTTGAAGCCAAGGGCTTCCACAGCCTTGTCGAACTGCTCGGTCAGACCGGCGTTGAGCAGCGCGTTGCGCAGCTGCTTACCCATCAGGAATTCTGCGGACAGGTAGCCGACGGCCTTGGTGTTGCCGTTCACGGTGTCGGCCTGGGTCTTGAACCAGGAGTCGGCAAGGTGGTTGCGCACGGCCTTGGATGCGGCGACATACACGTCAGCAGGGGTAGCCTGCTCGGTGGTGACGTTCTGAGTGTATTTCAGTTGTTCACGAATCTCGTCGGCGAATTGTTCCGCCGTGACAGGAGACTTCGGTGCGGTGATTTCGGTCATTCTGACTTTCCTTCCGGGATAAGTGCCCGTGTTTATTATGCCGCGCGATAGGTATCGTCGCATCGCTGTTCCTGCTGGAGCGGCGCGCGCCCGGCCCTGGCGTGGAGGTGCGCGTCGCGCCGTGGGGTGCGGTCAAAATCTTGGACGGCCCGGAATCGGACCCGCATAACCTGACCCCGCCGGACGTCATCGAGCTGGACCCGGAAGTCTGGCTGCGGCTGGCCTGCGGCATCACCACATGGGCAGAGGAAAAGGACGCCGGCCACATCAGCGCGGTCGGCGAGCGCGACGACCTGAGCGACCTGCTGCCGCTGTGAGGCGCGAAGCGTAAGTAAGCCACCAGCGGCGGCACCATCAGCCATAACCACAAATCCCCTTGTGCTCAACCAAGCACAAGGGGATTATTACGAGAAGACCGGCGTTCAGCTCTTCTTGGGCTTGAGCGCGGAAGGCATGGGCATCGGAATCGGCTTGCGCGGGGCCGGCTTTGGCGTACTCGTCGAGGTCATCCTCCTGCGTAGCGGGAGCTGCCTCGGCGGCACCGGAAGCGTGGTCATCAGCAGCGGAATCCACATCCTTGTCCGCATACTGGCCATCGATGTCGGCGAACGGGTCAGGAGAGCCCATTCCCGGCTCCTGCTCGCTCAGCTCTTTTGCCAGCTCATCGTAGTCGGTATCGGTGGTCAGGTACTTGAGCTTTCGGGCAATTTTCTGCTGTTTTGCTTTTTGACGTCCGCGGCCCATCTGACCCCCTGCGATTACTGTGCTGTTCGATTCATCAACAATAGAGAGTACCACTAATAGTGGCTTGTTCGTTGTCGGCTCACACTTTTACCATAAAAAGCGTTTATTTGAGGCATATTCAAAGGATTTTCGCATGACCGACGAGCAGCAACTGACAGCGGCAGGCAATGAGATGAGCGCGAGCTTCCTCGCGGCCAAAAAGCGTTCGGACGAAACGCTCGCCAAGCTGGAGGCCAAGCCGTCGTCCTTCACCATGTTGACCGGCGACCGCCCGACCGGCCGGCTGCACCTCGGCCACTACTTCGGCTCGATCCGTGAGCGTGTCGCCATGCAGGAGCGCGGCGTCAACACGAACATCATCATCGCCGACTACCAGGTGATCACCGACCGCGACACCACCGAGCACATCCAAGACAACGTGCTGAACCTGGTGCTCGACTACATGGCCGCCGGCATCGATCCGAACAAGACCATGATGTTCACCCACTCCGCCGTGCCGGCCGAGAACCAGCTACTGCTGCCGTTCCTGTCCTTGGTCACCGAGGCCGAGCTGCACCGCAACCCGACCGTGAAGTCCGAGATGGAGGCGTCCGGCCACGCGCTGACCGGTCTGCTGCTCACCTACCCGGTGCATCAGGCGTGCGACATCCTCTTCTGCAAGGCCAATGTCGTGCCGATCGGCAAGGACAACCTGCCGCACGTGGAAATCACGCGCACCATCGCCCGCCGTTTCAACGAGCGTTACGCCAAGAAGAACCCGGTGTTCCCGGAGCCGGCCGCCATTCTGTCTGAGGCACCGGAGATTCCGGGTCTCGACGGCCGCAAGATGAGCAAGTCGTACGGCAACTCCATCATGCTGGGCGCCACCGCCGAGGAAACCGCCAAGCTCATCAAGAAGAGCCCGACCGATTCCGAGCGCCGCATCACCTTCGACCCGGTTGCCCGCCCGCAGGTCTCCGCCCTGCTGACCACCGCCGGCCTGGTGACCGGCCGCGACCCGAAGGACATCGCCGAGGAGATCGGTGATTCCGGCGCCGGCGCGCTCAAGGCATACGTCATCGAATCAGTCAACGAGTTCCTGGCCCCGCACCGCGAGCGCCGCGCCGAGCTGGCCAAGGACATGGATTCCATTCGTGACATCCTGCACGACGGCAACAAGCGCGCCAACGCCATCGCCGAGGAGACCCTCGACCAGGTGCGCGAGGCCATGGGCATGAAGTACTGATTTTCCCGCCGCTCGTAGCAAGACGCCGTGTCAGCCCCAACTGGGCAACTGACACGGCGTTTTTGTATTGCGGCGTCTGCTGTGTCCTATCTTCACTTCGAGGGGCGGATTTCTTGTTTTTCCGTGCAACGCGGCTATCAAGACGGACCTCTGTTCACTTCATGCCGATGGCTTGCATCAATACGTACGCTCCCCGCACAGCAATGTCATTACGACGTGTTGCGGCATAGCGCGCATGGCTTCCGGAGTATCGGCGGCGTATGGGTCGGCGTCCAACAACACCATATCGGCCGGGTCGCCGGATGCAAGGCGGTCACGGCCAGTGGCGGTCGAGGCTGCCAGCGAGGTATGCACATCGAGGCACTGCTCGGGCTGGAACGGCTCGCGGTCAGAGCTTTCGGTGCCGAGCACGGCGGCGGAAATGGCCAGCCACGGGTCCAGCGGGGCCACGGGCGCATCCGAGCCCATGCGCAGCGTGGTACCGGCGTCGTGGAGGGCCCTGAACGGATAAGGGATGCCGGCCGGGTTGGCCCAGAAACGGGTGATGACGTCGCGGTCATCCATGGCGTGCTGCGGCTGGATGCTGGCCGTGAGCCCCAGCTCGGCGAAACGCGGGATATCGACGGGTTTGAGCATCTGCGCATGCTCGATCGATCCATGTGCGTGCGTGGCGGCGACTGCGTTGAGCGCAATGGTGTTCGCTTCGTCGCCAATGGCGTGGCAGGCAATGTCGAAGCCATGCTCGGTGGCTAGGCGCATATAGTCTTCGATTTGCTGCGGCGTGTAGCTCAGCGTGCCATACGTCAGCGGCTCGATGCCCGAATACGGCGTGGAGCAGTAGGCGGAGCGGGTGTTGAGCGATCCGTCCGAGATGAGCTTCATGGCGCCCACATGGCCAAGCCCGGCGCTGCCCGGCAATTCCTTGCCGGTATGCCAACCCGCGTCAATGGCGGCTCGCAACCGCTCGGGGTATACACCGGCGTCCACGCGCAAACCGTTAATGCCAGCCGCGAAACGATTGATCCATGTATCGATGTTTTCGGCCATTTCATAATCGCGGATGCCCACCACGCCCTTGCTTGCGGCGTCCTGTTCGGCCTCGCGCAGCAGACGGTCAGTCTCTTCAGCAGCGCCCGGCGCCTTGTCGAAGGCGGTGTAGGCGTTGAACCATTCGAGTTCACCGACCAGACCGGATTCGTCCACATGTACGCCAAGCCTGCGGGCCGCGGCGGAATTCACCCATCCGCAGTGCATGTCCGCGCTGGAGAGGGCCACCGGCTGTTCGCCGGTCACGGCGTCAATTGCGGCCAGTGTGGGCTGCTCGTCGTCGGCCCACAGCGAGTGACGGAATCGCATGCCCACCACGAAGGCATCTGGGTCAAGCGTGTCGGCGGCGCGGCGCTCATCCAGATGACGGCGCAACATGTCCATCGCTTCGGCGGCGGAACGGGCATTGATGAGGTCCAGTCGGCCCAGCGTCTTAGCCCATTGCGTGAAGTGCGTGTGGCAGTCCCACAGGCCGGGAATAACCCACAGGCCGTCGGCGTCGATGGTGGTTTCGTCGGCGGGTGCGGCGGCCGACGTTGGGATTGAGACGCTGCCAGAAGCAATGGCATTCGTCGCGTATTCCAACGATGTCGTATGCGCCTTAGTCTGCATCGTGCTGTCCGAAGCCGAGACCGTTCCAGCAGGGCCGACAGACGCAACACCCCCATCGCGAAGCACCACATCCACGCGGTCCTGAGACCCCGGAACACCGGCATTGACAATACGCACCAAGCTACTCATACCGGCCATCATGCCACCTTTGCATGAACGCCATGGAGATTCGTCCAAGTTGAATCGCGCCGTCGACGGCGATTCCCGCTGGCTGCCTGCAAACCCCTACGTTCCATGTAATTGCGGGATGGCCTGCAACTGCGATGAACACCCATAGTTTATCCACCGACTTATCCACATTTATCCACCGAAAAATTGGGGCGGTAGACAGGGCCGGTAGCCGGACTCTACACTGCGAGGACAAAGCGAACATCACGAAGGGGTGATCATCATGGGTAGCTCAACGGCATTGACCGAGCTGACAATGCAGAAGTACCAACGAATGCAGACGTGCGCAGATGTTCAACGACGAAGCGCATGGCGCCCACCCTATGCCCTGACAACAGCGTTGGAGCTTTTGTCAATTGAAGTACCCCGCATATCAAGCAAACACAGAGGCCTTGCAACTACAACCATTGTTGCGGTTCCACACGCCAATGACAAACGGCACATTGTGGGGGTCAAAGTGGTTGTATGGCCTTTTCCACTAGACACGGTCATAATCGAGGGACAATTCACATGCACTTCACCAGCTTGCACATGGGCCATGTTCTCCACGTATCTCGAACTTGAAGAACTCATCGTTCTCGCTGATTCCATGATGCGACGAGATCGAAGGCTCTGCAGAACAACCATCGACGCCCTTTCTCTGTATCTCGATGAGGCCGAGGCCCAGGTGCGAGCCGACAAAGAGAATGGCACCAATTCGTATTTGTTCCGCGGGTATAACAAATGCCGTCGCGCCCTACTTTTAGCGCGCGCGGGCACAGATTCCTCCATGGAAACACGAACTCGTTTGGTTCTCTTGAAATACGGTCTGAATTGCCCGCAGGTGAATTATCCAATATTCGTAGGAAACAACACCAGACCCATATATCTCGATCTTGCATACCCTGAATTCAAGATATGTATCGAATACGAAGGCTCTCATCATGCCGGGCAATGGCTGAATGACGCGAGACGCCGCCAGATGATCGAAGATGCTGGCTGGAAGTACATTCAAGTCACCAAATTAGATATTGGCGACGAAGCGGGAGAAGAGGCCCTTGCCCGAAGAGTTGCCGAAAGGATACAGGAGGTTACGGGCAAAACGGTCCAGCTCACGATGCGGCAAACTACCCAGCAAATTAGCGATGTCCGAAAGCTACGCCGTATTCCACTGTACAAACGGCTGAAATTCGAGCCTCTGCTGCCAATTATTCCGACGACGCAGGAATAATAAGCCCGGTAGAGTCAGTCCGCACCGTCCGCACCGCGCTACGGTATTCAAAACCCATTTCAAGGGGCTGATTTGGCCTCCGCCGGAGGTCTACTTCCGTTTCAAGGGGCTGATCATCCGGTAGACCACGTGTATCAATGCCCTTACGTCAACGCCATTCCGCCGTTTTGGAGCCGCGTCTACTCAGGCATCAGCCCCTTGAAACGGAAGTAGATCTCTCCAGAACGTCAAATCAGCCCCTCGAAGTCCGTTTTGGCCTCAATGGTTCCTGCCGAACCACAAAAAAGCCACTCCTCTGCCATACGAGCCGACCGCACAGCAGGCACGTGTCATTTGCCGCTGCGGACCTCGGACTCCATGGCTTCCATGGGCTCGTCGACGAGCACGGTGCCGGACGGCAGGGTGCCGGGCAGCGGATCGTCCATGTAGTGGTCGAATTCGTAGAGCATGCGCTTGTTCGGCTTGGCGGTCAGCAACGAAACCACCACGATGAACAGCAGCGAAATGATGAACGCCGGCAGCAGCTCATAGATGGCGAATACGCCGCCCAAGGGCTTGACGAAGTTGTGCCAGATCAGCACGGCCGCCGTGCCGGACAGCATGCCGGCCACGGCGCCGGCCTTGTTGGCGCGACGCCAGTATAGCGAGCACAGCATCAACGGGCCGAATGAGGCACCAAGCCCGGCCCACGCGTAAGACACCACCTGGAAGATCGACGAGTTCTGGTCGTATGCCACCAGAATGCCGAACAGGAACATGACCACCAGCGTGACCCTGGCCACAATCATGACCTGCTTGTCGGTGGCCTTGCGGTGCAGCAGCCCGCGGAAGATGTTCTCGCCCATGGCCGAAGCGCCGATGATCAGATACGAGGAGCTGGAGCTCATCGAGGCCGCGAAAATGCCGGAGACCACCACGCCGCACATGAAGCTCGGCAGCAGGGTCTGCGCCAGCACGATGAAGATGGTTTCCGCATCGGTGGAGGTCAGCAGTTCGGTGGGCATCATCGCACGCCCCACCAAGCCGATGCACACTGCGCAACCCAGCGAAATCACGCACCAGGAGGTGGCGATGATTCGGGACTTGCGCACTTCTTCCACGCTGCGGATGGACAGGAAGCGCACCAGCACCTGCGGCATACCGAAGTAACCCAGGCCCCACGCCAGCATGGAGATGATGGTGATGATGCCGTAGTCGGAGGGCGCGCCGAACACGGCCTTGCCCGCCTCGACGAGCTGCTGGCCGGTGGCCGGGTCCAGCTTGGGCGCGGCCACCTGCGTGCCGGACAGGTAGCCGGGGATGGCACGCAGGAATTCCACGGTGTTGTCGACACCGCCCGCGCTGGCCACGGTGCCGATGAACACCACCGCGAGCGCGAAGAACATGAGCATGCCTTGAATGAAGTCGGTCATCACCACCGACAAGTAGCCGCCCACCACGGTGTAGACGAACACGACCACCGCGCCGATGATCATCATGACGTGGTAGTCGAAACCGAACAACGTGGCGAACAGCTTGCCCACGGTCACGAAGCAGCTGCCCACGTACACGCTGAAGAACACCAGGATGATCACGGCCGCGATGGTGGAGATCACCCCCTTCTTGTCATGGAAACGCTTGGCGAAGAAGTCAGGAATGGTGATGGCATCGTCGGTCACTACCGAGTAGCGGCGCAGTCGCCGGGCCACAAGCTTCCAGTTGAGATAGGTGCCGAGCGCCAGTCCGACGGCGGTCCACATCGGGTCGGCCGCACCAGTGAAGTAGGCCAGGCCCGGCAGGCCCATCAGCAGCCAGCCGCTCATGTCGGAGGCTTCGGCGCTCAGGGCCGTGAGCCACGGCCCCACGCCGCGCCCGCCCGCAAAGTATTCCTTGGAGGAGGAGTTGGAGCGTTTGGAGTAGATGAATCCGATGGACAGCATGGCCGCAAAATAGATGACCATGGCCAGCAGAATCCAGAAATCGTTGGCCAACTGCGGACGCTGTTTTATCCGAGCTCCCCCCACCTGAGGAGAGCCAAGATGACGGTCAGATGTCGTAGCGCCAGGACTTGTCGGTCACCACGCGGGCCATCGCCAAGCCGATCGGCAGACAGATAATCACCATGAACGCACGGAACGCCCAGTCCAGCGCATTCATGGTCTGGAAGCTGCCGAGGTACCACATGGCACGATACATATACAGACCGGGCACCATGATCACGATCGACGGCACGGTCAGGCAGATGCGCGGGTAGCCGAGGTGCGGCGGTAGCCAGCCACGTCGCACGGATGAACGCCACACCGATGCCAGAATGCCCGCCAGAAACGCGCCGATGAAGGTAGCCATCTCGGGTGCCACGTTGAAGTCTTGCAATTCCAAGCGCAGCGTGTCCGTGATCGCACCGATCAGGGCGGCGGTCAGGCACATGCGCTGCGGCGAATTGAACAGCACGGAGAAGCCCCACACGCCGACGAACGCCGCCACGAATCGCAGCAATCCGTTGACCCACGGGTCAAGCCCCAGTGGCTCAAAGCCTTCCGGGTGCAGGTGCACCATCACGGCCACGGCCCAGCCTGCCAGCGTGGCCATCAGGATGATGCACAGCACGTACGCCACGCGCTGGATGCCCGAGGGGAAGTCGATTTTCGCCATGTCGAGTCCGCCTGTGATGAGCGGGAAACCGGGGATCACGAACAGCATGGCGCCGATGTAGGCCGTATCGTGCGAGAGCGCGACTGGGTCGAAAATGCCGATGAGTCGCAGGGTGCCGGTGCAGGCGAGCGCCGCCGCGGCCACACACACAAAGGTGACGAAGAACTGGTTCAGATGGTATGCAAACAGCCGGCGACGCATCCACTGGCCAAGGCCCGCGCCCACGAACGCACCGATCATGTCGTATGGGCCGCCGCCGAGCAGGAACACGAAGGCCGCGCAGGCTAGGGCGGAGGCCAGACCGGAGAACCACGGCTTGTACAGCGGCTTGCGGCGCTCAATCAGATCGAGTCGCTCGTGCGCCTGCCGCACGGTGATACCGCCCTTGGCCTTCTCTTCGTCGGAGCGCTCGTTGAAGTGTTCGGCGTATTCCTTGGGCACGCGATTCTTACGCTTCGTACTGCTTGCAGCAGGGCTTTCGGCGGTTGCGCCGTTCGCCGCGTTCGCCGATTCAACCGACTCATTGGAGTCACCGGTAAACACTTCGGCATCGTCGTAGGCCTTCTCTTCGGCCGCTTTGTCTTCGACCGGAGTGACTTCCGCGCTGTCCGCCAAAAGTCGGTGGGCTTCTTCATTGTCATCGTCCAAGGACTTGGCCACGGAGGTCACGAGTACCTTGGTTTTCAACGCAAGATCCAGCGCCTCGTCCACGCTGCCGTTGGCCGCCTCAGCCTCGGCCTTGGCACGTTCGCGCAGGCGCTTGGCCAGATCGGCAGAATACTGCGAAGCGTCACGTTCGTCCAAATGCTTGACCACGCCATCGGACAGTTGCGAATCGACGTGATACATCGACCCCTTGCCGAGATTCACGGAGAACCAGTCGGCGAAATGTTCCAGCAGCCAGATACGTTCGGTGTTCACGCCGGTGGTCGGCAAATCCACGACTTCGGTGATGCGGTTACGACCATCCGTGCAGGTGGCCTCGATATCCGTCAGGTTCACGTCGGCGCGTACGTGCACGCCCAGCGGGTAGGCGATGCGGTGCATCATCTCACGCACGCGGAAGGAGCCGGTGCCGGCTCCCAGGTCCAGCATGCCGACCCGTACAATCACGCTGGCTTTGGCGGCGATACCGGCGTCCACCACCGGTTTTTCCCAATCGCGTGCAATATCTTCCATGTCCAGCGGAATGGAGTGGGTGTGGAATTTACGTACAGCCGTTGCGCCTTTCGCTTCGGGCGCACTTTTTTTCTTCTGTTCGCTCACATCCTTCATTACTACTCCCTGCCTTCCCCGCCAGCAATCGTAAGGCGCTCAAATCTTCCGCGAATCGGACAGTGTCTCATATGCTGTCCGATATTCGGTCTCTATAGGTGGACAACTTGGCGCACTATATGGACTTCGTAACGTAAATAGCGATTTCGCGGGGATACACTATTGCCCACACAACAACCACGTTGAATATGGGCTGTGGGCTCGCAACGACTGGTCTCAACAACTGCGGAGGAGCCGCAGACGACCAGTAGACCGAGCAACCTGTTATTCGGCAAAGGAGGTTATATGGCAACACCTGAAGAACAGATCACTCCCGCTGACGCCGCCATCGTCACTACCGGGACCGGCCGAAAGGGCCCGGAGGAGCATGATCTTCCCGAAAGCCTGAAGTACGACATGGATCTGTGTCTTGAGATCCTGCGTAACGTACTGGGCGAATACAACCCCGAACTGCTGTCTACGTTCGACACCGTGCGTCATTACGCGGTGGAGGCCAGCGCCGAGCATTTCGCCGAGCTGAAGGATCCGAACCCCGACCAGGATGGCCTGAAGGAGGCCGTGAACGTCATCGACAACATGACGTTGCACGACGCCCAGCTGCTGGCCCGCGCGTTCGCCACGTATTTCCATCTGGCAAACCTGTCCGAGGAGAACTACCGCGTTTCCGTGCTCCACGAGCGCGAGAACAACGTGCCCGTTGACCAGGCGGTCGACCCGATCAACGAGCTCACCGTCGCTTACCACCAGCTCATCAATGAGACTGGCCCGGCCAAGGCCAAGGAACTGCTCAACCAGCTCGAATTCCACCCCGTCTTCACGGCGCACCCCACTGAGGCCCGTCGTAAGGCCGTGGAAGGCAAGATTCGCCGCGTTTCCGAATTGCTTGAGGAGTACAAGCGCCTCGGCGGCTCGGATAAGAAGGAATGCCTGCGCCGTCTCTACAACGAGATCGACGCCCTGTTCCGCACTTCTCCAATCGCGCTGAAGAAGCCGACCCCGGTTGAGGAAGCGGACACAATTCTCGACATCTTCGACAACACGCTGTTCAACACCATCCCCAAGGTTTACCGTCGCTTCGACGACTGGGTCCTGGGCGATAAGGCCGGTCTCGTCGAGCCCGCTTGCCCCGCGTTCTTCCACCCGGGCAGCTGGATCGGCTCCGACCGCGACGGTAACCCGAACGTCACCGCCAAGGTGAGCCGCGCCGTGGCCCGCAAGTTCTCCGATCACGTGATCGCCGCCCTTGAGCAAGCCACCCGCACCGTCGGCCGCAACCTCACGATGGAAGCCGAGACCACGCCGCCGAGCGCCGAGCTCAAGAACCTCTGGAGCCACCAGAAGGAAATGAGCGAGCGTCTGACCGACAAGGCCGCCCTGATCTCCACCAAGGAGATGCACCGCGCGGTCATGCTGGTGATGGCCGACCGTCTGCACTACACCATCGAACGCGATGCCGACCTCATGTACCACTCCTGCGACAACTTCCTCGCCGACCTCAAGGTGGTCCAGCGTTCGCTGGCCGCCGCCGGCGCCAAGCGTTCCGCTTACGGCCCGCTGCAGGATCTGATCTGGCAGACCGAGACCTTCGGCTTCCACATGGTGGAGATGGAGTTCCGTCAGCACTCCGTGGTGCACGCCCGCGCCCTTGCGGATATCCGCGAGCACGGCCTGCACGGCGAGCGCGGCGAACTGCAGCCGATGACGCACGAGGTGCTCGACACCTTCCGCGCCCTCGGTGCCATCCAGAAGCGCAACGGCCTCAAGGCCGCCCGCCGCTACATCATCTCCTTCACCAAGAGCGCCCAGAACATCAAGGATGTCTACGAGCTCAACCGCTTGGCCTTCTCTTGGCCTTCTCTCACCCGGAGGACGTGCCCACCATCGACGTGATCCCGCTGTTCGAGCAGCTTGAGGATCTGCAGAACTCGGTGGATGTGCTCGAGGAAATGATCAAGATCCCCGAGGTCCAGGCTCGTCTGAAGGCCACCGGCAACAAGCTCGAGGTCATGCTCGGCTACTCCGACTCCTCGAAGGACGCCGGCCCGACCTCCGCCACGCTGGCCCTGCACTCCGCTCAGGAGCGCATCGCCAAGTGGGCTGAGTCGCACGACATCGACCTGACCCTGTTCCATGGCCGCGGCGGCGCCGTCGGTCGTGGCGGCGGCCCCGCCAACCGCGCGGTGCTCGCCCAGCCGGTCGGTTCCGTCAAGTGCCGCTTCAAGCTCACCGAGCAGGGCGAGGTCATCTTCGCCCGCTACGGCAACCCGGTGCTGGCCATCCGCCACGTCGAGTCCGTGGCTGCGGCGACCTTGCTGCAGTCCGCGCCGAGCGTGGAGAAGCGCAACACCGAGATG
>QWCK01007536.1_pt1 | contig 12668 bp, 11 predicted proteins | sample 1972571 | NCBI WGS metagenome assembly QWCK01 (sample SAMN09866710, study PRJNA288562) | Human gut metagenome isolate term2_stool, whole genome shotgun sequencing... | isolation source: gut | host: Homo sapiens | place: USA: California
ACAAACGCCGAAAGTACTTGGCCGGAAGCGGCCCGGGAGGATAGGAAGCTGCTGATACACAAAAAGCACTTACAGAGATGTAGGTGCTTTTTTCTTGTGCAATAATGATGTTTTGCAAAAGTATTCTTCTTTACAAGAAAGAGTGGCATTCATTCTATCTTGCGAATTTGAGTTATTAAAAAGCATTATGATTTATTCAGATTATTACAAGCAAGAAAAAATTCCTTCTGATTTAAATACTGAATGTATTGGTGATATAATAATAAAAAGGTCATTTCTAGGGGAGGATATCACTATCTCCGCTTTTTGAGGAAAGGGGAAAGTATATTATGTTAAAGAAAGTTATCATACTGGTACTACTTTTAAGCGTAGGACTTACTGTAACAAATTTTGCTGTACCAGCACCATATGTTGAGTGTCTTTATAATGATAAGAATTATCCAATAGTAAGTGGAAGGCAAGGTGTTGGTTACTATTTGGATTTGACATCTCTTTATGTTATTAGAGATGACCAATTTGGTCTTGAATTTGAAGTAAACGTCTTATCAGTTAATCATAATAGAGAAGATAGCAAACCTATAGTTTGGACGTTTCATTACTTTAAAAATTATTTAGAGCCGAACTCTATTTACTATATCGGAAATAAGAAAAATAAATACTCTCCAATTTCTTGGAACCGGAAGAATCTGACTGACAGAGTCGGGTCACAAGAACTGTCAAATGGCACGTTTCAAACTTGTATGCAGTATATTACTGGCAGGCAATATCGCTATTGATATTTTATATCGCATAAGAAAAGCACTTTTTTGAAAAAGAAGAAAAGTGCTTTTCTTATGCGATATACAGAGAAAAATTACTGATATACAAGATTTTAGTGGATAAGATACTTTTATATTGAGCTTGAGGGTCATGAAGATAGATGTTTTAGTTTTATAGCTTTTATCTTTCTATCAATATTAGAAAAATGATTTATGAAAGATATTTAAAATGACTACTATCCCTGATTTAAATATAGATATGAAAATTTGAGACTAATTATTTTATCTATGTTATTATTTATTTGTATTTAATATATAAAAGAGGACTCTATGCGTTTGGAATTTATTGTGCCTGTTTCGCAGGACGGGCGGAAATTGAAATCTTGTATTCGTTCTTATAAGGGGATTTCTGCTTCACTTTGGAAACGAATTAAATGGGATGGACGGGTTACGATTGACGGCGTGGAAAACAGGAATGCGAATGTGATTCTTCGTGAGGGAAATGTTGTGGTTTGTGAATGGGAAGAGCGTGCGGATATTATTCCTTCCGACAGACCTGTCGACATTTTGTATGAGGATCCTTTTCTTCTGGTGGTGAATAAGCCTGTGCAGATGTTGATTCACCCTACAAGTCGCGGAGTGCAAGATACGTTGGTGAATGCGGTGGCGGGGTATTTCCAAAGGGAAAGTATAGTATCCGGGATTCATCCTATCTATCGTTTGGACAGAAATACGACAGGCGTGGTGGTGGTTGCTAAATCGGCGAGAATCCAACATGCACTTTCTAAAACCCACGACCGGATTTATAGGGAATATATAGCGATTGCAGAAGGAAATATCACAGAAGATTCAGGGATTATTGATGAACCTGTCGGGCGCAAAGAGGGAAGTATTGTAGAGTGGACGGTCCGTCGTGACGGTAAATCAGCACGGACAGAATTTGCGGTAATAGGGAGAAAAGAAAGCTTTACGGTTCTCCGGTTACATCTTTTGACGGGACGAACACATCAAATCCGCGTGCATTTGTCCCATGCCGGGCATCCTCTCCTTGGAGATGATCTGTATGGCGGTGATACCCGTTTGATAGACAGGCAGGCACTTCATGCGTTCTCTGTACGATTCACTCATCCTGAAACAGGAGAAACGCTCTATTTTGAGGCACCGTTGCCGGAAGATATGCAAAAATTGATTACTAAAGAAACGGAAAAATGATGAAATACAGCGAGTAAGGCTTGTAGGAAATAAAAAACTGCGGTCCATTTTCTGAAACCGCAGCTTTTGTATTTATAGGGTTTGTTTTCCAAAAATTGGATGAGATGTCAGGTGAAGACTTCGTTTTTCTATAAGCTCCAATGCATTTTCTATGGAAATATCCTGACGCTTTTTTTCGCTTTCATAAATCAAAACAGGACTATCTGCGCCGACTTCACTGCCCGGGAGATAGATATATTCTTCCGTTGCAGGATCGCCGTAAATAAATCCTGCCAGTAATTGGCTTTCTGCTAATTTGTGCATTTCATTTCCTCCAAGTCACAAATGGGGAGCGGTTTGAAGTCCAGATAGTCGGCGGAAGTCAGATGAAGTTTGATGCCCTCCAGTTCATCAGGCAGGTTCATGAAATTCGGTTTGCCGTGGATATGTCCGTAAATGCAATCGGTCACGCCGTATTTCTTCATGATAGCCAGCATATGTGTCGGCTCTTTTTTTTCATCAAATGGGGGATAGTGAAGCACGGCAAATATTTTTTCGGCATGGAATTTTTGAGCCGCTTGCAGTGAGCGTTCCAAACGTCCTTCTTCACGTAAAATAATCGGTTTGTCGTCTTCAGTCAATTTTTTTGACGTTTCCGCAATCCAGCCCCGTGTGCCTGCAAGTGCAATGTGTCCGGCCAGCAGGGCGGAGTTGAACAAAAATTCAAAAGCATGACTGGTCATTTGATGCATTTTTGTCACGGTACTCCACCAGTAGTCATGATTTCCGCGAACGATGATTTTTCTTCCCGGCAGTGCGGCTACGGTTTCCAAGTCCGAGAGAGCATCTTCCAAATGGAGAGCCCAGGAAAGATCACCGGCAATGATGACAGTATCTTCCTCATGAATCGTGTCATGCCAGGCAGTCATGATTTTTTCTCTGTGATTTTTCCAATTTTCGCCGAAAATATCCATCGGTTTCGTCGGCGGATTTCCCGATAAATGGAAATCGCTGAAAGCATAAAGTTTCATTGATTAAAAGCTCCTCAGTTCCCGAAATACGCTGGAGATTTCAAAGTCCGCAGCATGGTGCGGATACTTTTTTCATCAAGGATATGAGTGACCCGGTAGCCTATATAAAGCGGACTTGCGGAATAACGGGGACATATTTTTACATGAATGTTTTTCATTTTATAAAAAAACAGATTATAACTGTTGCAGGAAAGAGGAAAGTCTTCCAAGACGAAACGGGCTGCTTTTTGCAACGTATCGGCAAAAGTATCAAGCTGCCCGTCCGATTTCAGCGTGACATTCAATTCACCCATTCCGCAAATGGGATAAGAAGAAATGGAAGCATAGCAGTTGCTGTCCTCATGAAAGGCGGTGCCTAAAAAGTTCTCATCGGAAATATTGTCATGGTAGTCGTATTCTTTAAGGCCGATAATTTGTGAGTGAGGATGACGCTGGGAACCGCCGGCACCGGGACCGTAATTTCTGAAATAAATCACGGACTTGAAATCCGGATTTTTTTCCATAGCTTCCCATTTTTCCAAACCGAAAGAAATGACATCATGCAATTTGAGGGAGTCATACCGAGTGAACTCCGAATTGTGTTTTTCCGTTTCAATAATCAAAGTCGGACAGGTTTTTTCAAAGATGGGAAATTTATTCATCAGCCAGAGCATATCTTTTTTTTCATCCAGAATATCCGTCAGTGTACTCCGTTCACAAAAGGGACAGGATTTCTGTTTTCCCGAACGGGGTTTTTCTTTGCCTATAGATACATCATATACAAGGGGTGTTTTCATAATGAACCTTCTTTCTGATTCATTATATCATGGAGAAATACAAGCGGTTCTATAAGAACGGAACATGAAAATTATTTTTTTTGGAAAAAAGATTTGACAAAAGAGAATCAATAGGGTAATATTATGTCATAACATCACTTTAGCAAGATAAAGAGTTAAAGAAAAGGAGATAAAATTATGAACTGGAAAAAAATGATGATTGTCGGTGCATTGGCAGTGGGAACTGTAGGATTTATGACCGGATGCGGCGGAGATAAAAAAGCGGACGCCCCGGCGGCGGACAAAAGCGGCAAGCCTGCGAAAATTGTAGCAGGTATGGACGATACTTTTGCACCGATGGGATTCCGGGATGACAAAGGAGAAATTGTAGGATTTGATATTGATATGGCAAAAGCAATTTCTAAAGAAATCGGAGTGCCTATCGAATTTAAGCCGATTGACTGGGCAAGTAAAGAAACGGAGTTGGAATCGGGACGTATCGACTGTATCTGGAACGGGTTTACCATGACGCCGGAACGGCAAAAAGTACTGGCATTCACAAAACCCTATATGGATAACGTACAGGCCTATGTAGTTCTGAAAGACAGCCCTGCTAAAACAGCGGAAGATTTGAAAGGGAAAAGATTATCCATTCAGGAAGCAAGTACGGCAGAAACGGTTCTGAACAGGGAAGAGAACTTGAAAAAATCATTCAGCGATATTAAAGCCTATCCGGATCTCACCGCCTGCCTCATGGATTTGGAGTCGGGCCGTGCCGATGCGGTTTTGGCGGATACCGTTCTGATTGAATACTACATGACAAAGAAACCGGGGGTATTCCGTGAATTACCGGAAGAAGTGGCGAAAGATACATTCTCTATCGGTATCAAAAAAGATAATGAGGCTCTTGTAAAATTATTGAATGACGGCATTGAAAAAATTATCGCCAACGGAGAGGGCGCTAAAGTATCCGAAAAATGGTTCGGAAAAGATGTCATGCTGAAATAATAGAAACGATAAAAAGGGCGGACCCCACAAGTCTGCCCCTTATTTTTGATAGTGACCGGGAACATGCTTGTATATGTTCATTCCAAAGAAGATGAAGTATAATAAATGACGGTTTACTATAACAAAGGATTTAAAGGAGTTTGTGATGGATTATATTATCCGCATATTACCGAATATGTTTGCCGGACTGGGTATCTCGGCACAAATATTTCTTCTGACAATTATACTGTCTCTTCCCATCGGAATGCTTCTTGCCTTAGTCAGAATTTCAAAAGTAGGACTTTTCCGACGTCTGGCGGAAGCGTACATCTATTTGATGAGAGGGACGCCGCTGATGCTTCAAATTATGTTCATTTACTACGGACTGCCGCTTATGCTGAATATACAAATCAATGATTTTCCGGCGGCGATTCTTGCTTTTGTTGCCAACTATGCGGCGTATTTTGCGGAAATATTCCGAGGCGGGATTCAATCCATCAGTAAAGGGCAGTACGAAGGAGCGAAAGTCCTCGGTTTCACTTATAAGCAGACCATGTGGCACGTCATTTTGCCCCAGGTGGTGAAGCGGGTCATTCCGCCCTTGGGAAACGAAACAATCACCTTGCTGAAAGATACGTCCTTGGTGTATATACTCGCCATGAATGATCTCATGCGCGTGACTCGCGCCTTTGTACAGAGAGATTTTGATACGACGCCGTTTTTAGTGGCTGCCGTATTCTATCTGGTGTGTACTGCCGTTTTGACAAAAATTTTGACGTATGTGGAAAACCGCTACGCCGTTTATGAGGAGTGAAGATATGAGCTTTATTGAAATGAAAAATATCCGGAAAGATTTCGGAAAGAATACCATTCTTCACGGCGTAGATATGAACCTGGAAAAAGGGCAGGTCATTTCCATCATCGGTCCGTCCGGTGCCGGGAAAAGTACATTGCTCCGCTGTCTGAACCATTTGGAAATTATTCAAGGCGGTTCTATCTGTGTAGATGGAGAGTATTTGGCAAAAGAAGAAAACGGAAAAGTCGTCTATGCGGAACATAAAGAGATACGGAAAATCATTTTGCGAATGGGCATGGTATTCCAATCCTTTAATCTATTTCCTCATATGACGGTGATGGAAAATATTCTGGCAGCACCTGTTTATGTAAAAGGGAAAAAACGGGAAGAAATATTACCGATGGCGGAAGCGCTTTTAGAAAAAGTCGGGCTTCTAAATAAAAAAGATGTCTACCCCGGGCGATTGTCGGGCGGACAAAAACAGCGTGTGGCGATAGCCAGAGCCTTGGCTATGAATCCGGACATCATGCTTTTTGATGAGCCGACATCGGCGCTGGATCCGGAGCTGACGGGAGAAGTTTTGAAAACGATCCAGCAGCTTGCTGACGAAAATATGACCATGGCGATCGTTACCCATGAAATGGCATTTGCCAAGTCCGTTTCCGATAAAATTTTATTCATGGTGGACGGGAAAGTCGAAGAAGAAGGAACGAGTGAAGATATATTTGAAAAACCCCGGAGCGAAAGGACAAAATCGTTTTTACAATCTATTTTGAGATAAAGTTGTGCAAAAAAAATACAAGCCGTTGCATGCATCGGTTTGTATTTTTTATTATCAAAAAGAGAAACAGGAAGACATGTACCTATAAAAAAAATTAATTAAAAGCGGATAAAGAAAAATACCCATAATCATGCCTGGCATGATATAGTTACAATGTATTTTATTATATGAGCAGAGGGGAACTGTGCTCACGAGGAGGTATAGCATGGAAGCTATTTTTCATGTCATAGATATCATTGTGGCGATTATCGGCCCGATATCTGATTTTTTTTGGGAATTTCCCACGAACTTTGAGTGGTACAGCAGTATTCCCGTACTGGGAGAATTTTCTTTCTCCACCTTTATTTTAGTCGGGTCGGGGATTTATTTCACATTCCGTCTCGGTGCAATTCAAGTCGGCATGTTTAGAAAAGGACTTCACATTCTGGCGCACAGCCGTACTCGTGAATTGGGGATTTCACCGTTGGCGGCGTTTCTTCTGAGCTCCGGAATCCGTGTAGGTCCGGGAAATATCATGGGCGTTACCGGTGCGATTGCTGCAGGCGGACCGGGAGCGCTTTTCTGGATGTGGGTGTCCGCTTTTTTCGGCATGGCGACGGCATACACGGAAAGTACATTGGCGCAGATATTTAAAGAAAGACAAGGAAATGAATATGTAGGCGGACTGCCCTACTATGCAAGAACCCTTTGCAATAATAAAGTCTGGGTTGGCGCCATTGCATCCGGTGCCTATATCATGTACAGCATGTGCGGCATTCCGGTAGACAGCTTCAATACTGTCACAGGCATTGCGGCAATGGGGCGGATTCTGACAGGTGTCGACTATCCTGTCCAGTCTGAATTTTACTACTATGTATCCGCTTTCGTGGTGACCCTGGTCGCTTTTATGTCCTTCGGCGGCGTGAAACGTGTCACCAGAGCCTGTGAATTTATGGTGCCTATTATGGCAGGCATTTATTTTCTCACGGTCATTGCGCTTATTCTGTATAACTCAAACAGTATAGGATATTTCTTTCATGCCGTATTCAGCGGAGCATTCACACCGGAAGCCATGTTCGGCGGTGCTTTCGGAATGACCCTTGTACAAGGCGTCAAACGGGGACTGATGTCCAATGAAGCAGGGCAAGGAACGATTACGATGGCGGCAGGCGCCGCTCATGCCAAACACCCCTGTGAGCAGGGACTTGTAGGAGCCGTCGGCGTATTTCTCGACACCCATGTCATTTGTACACTGACAGCTTTCATTATCATCATGGCGCACCAATGGGTACAGAATCCCGAAGTTTGGCAAGAAACAGAGACCTATAACCGCTTCCTTATGTCCGTTAGCTCCATGACCCCCGGCGGCATTGAAACCGTTATACTCTTCCTGCTCTCTATGTGCTTTGCCCTTTTCGCCTACACTTGCGTCATCGGTATGGTGGCATTCACGGAAGTGTCCGCCCGCCAAATCAGCAGCAACAAAATATTTGTCAATCTGGTCAGAATTTTCTGCATTTCCGTATCCGCCTTCGGGATACTCAGCAGCATTGCCGGCTACGATCTGGACCGTATATGGGCTTTTGAAGACTTAGGGAATATAACGATTGTTTATGTCAATATACTGATGCTTCATATCGGATTTAAATACGTAAAAAAAGCGACCGCCCACTTCAGGGGAGGAGCGGAAACATTCACATCCGATGTCATCGGCATAGATACACCCTGTTGGAACAAAGAAACGGATAAATAGCAGATAAATAAAGGAATACAAAACAACCGGTACATATCAAAGCCGGTTGTTTTTTCATGGAAAAAATAAGTGCTTCTCCGTGCCGTGCATAGTGCCTGTCATTCTCGAACGGTGGTAGAAGTGAAATGCGTTTTATAAATGGAATTACATGGGAGTTGTCACATATAAGAAAGAGTGATATACGCAAGCTGTCCCCGGACACGGGGAAAGTGGCGGCGTTAGCCGTCGAAAGGGGCAATTGTGAGCAGAAATGGAAAGAATGGAATATAAGCATGAGTAGACACGAAGAAAGCAATTTTTATAAAACGGTATTAAATACCTGCCTGTTATTCTTGAACGAAGTGATGGCAAGTGAACCATTTTTCGAGGAGCGGAGCGACGCTGTAAAAATGAGTGAAACGCCATACCCGACCAACGGGAGCGGTAAATATTATGTTTTTTCTATTATTGACATTCCGATTCTGCCCGCCGCTCAAGAATGACGGCAGAGTTGTTTTTGTTTTGCCAAAACGATTCTACCCTGTGTACGCACCCTTGCCCCTATCGCCTCGCAGGCTCGGCACTTCCCTCCGCGTGCGGGGGAAGCAACGGCTAAGGAAAAAAGAAATCATGATTTTTATATAAATAAAAACAAAAATATAGAAATGGCTTATATAAAAAAGCCGTTTCTGCTTGTTGGGAAATAAAGGAAAGAATGTAAGTTTCAAGCCGTCACCGCTTGACGGAAAGCAAGTGAATTGCTTCTCCGATATATAAAAGGCAAGAATGAAAAATTGTAAGCTGTCCCCGCTTGTCGGGGAAAGTGTCAGCGAAGCTGACGAAAGGGGCAAGTGTGAGCAGAAATGTAAAAAGCGGTCGAGAATACAATAATAAAAAAGTACGAAGTAGAGTGAAGAATCTGGGCAAAGAATGTGGGTGTTACATGCATTTTCCGATAACCTATGCCGGATTCTTCGCTCCCTCTGACAATCTATTTTTTCTTTTGTTATCATTCCTGTTCTGTCCACCGCTCAAGAATGACGGCAGGGGTGAATTACGTTTCGGTGTGGGATTAAATACCTGCCTGTCATTCTTGAACGAAGTGAAGAATCTGGCAAAGGATACGGGTATTACATATTCTGATCTGTGTACGCACCCTTGCCCCTATCGCCTCGCAGGCTCGGCGCTTCCCTCCGCGTTCGGGGGAAGCTGATGCTAAGGAAAAAGAAATTATATTTTTAAAATATATTACTTAATTATTGCCGTAAAACAATAAAATGCAAACTGTAAGCTGTCCCCGGACACGGGGAAAGTGTCAACCGTCAGGTTGACGAAAGGGGCAAGTGTAAGTAGATACGTAATTCGAGGAAAGTCAACGATAAGGAAAAAGAATTTTATTTTTGTCCGGGCAAAACCAAATCGATTAGACATCTCTAAATATCATAGAATCATGCAAAATCCGTATAGACGGGGGGGTAAATAGTGCTATCATTATAAATAATTCTTGAATATCGGGCGTAGAAAACGGAAAGGAGAGGCGGCAAAGAGAGGTTCCCGAAAAAAGAATTTATTTTTATGTCCGTTATCTTCAGTATCTGTCATTTATGAGGAAAGAGGTTAGGATTTGCATGAATAAAACGTATAAAATTATATGGAGTCAAATCAAAAACACGTCTGTAGTTGTTTCTGAGATTGCCAAAAGCCACAGCAAAAACAATTCGGGAAAATTGGTCAAAGCGGCGCTTTCCGCAGCGGTAGGATCAGCACTCCTTTTCGGCGGATTTGCCTATATTTCCGCAGCACCGGCGATGAACCCGGCAGGAACGGGTCCCGGTATAGCTATCGGAAAAGAATCTTCGGCAAGTCATCAGGGCGCAACGGCGATAGGTACCAAGGTGACTGCTAAATCATACGGAGCGGTCGCTATCGGTGACGAAAATACGGCAAATGCGGCGTGGGCCATAGCGGTGGGAACAAAAAACTTCGCTGCACAGACGAGCACGGCTCTCGGGTATAACAATGAAGCGAAAGGCTTAGGCAGTTTCGCTATGGGGAATACAAACAAGGCGGAAGGGCAGCATGCGTATACATTCGGCTTGCAAAACAGAGTCGTCGGTGACTATTCATTTGGTATCGGTCTTGGAAATCAGATTTCCGGGCTACGTTCGTATGCGCTGGGAGGGGGCAATAAGGTCGGAGGCAATAATGCGTATGTGCTGGGAGAAGGCAATATAGGCACCGGGGCGTATTCCATCGTGTTAGGAGCCCTGAATAAAGCAGGCGGAAAGCATGCTTTGGCGGCAGGGTATAACAGTACGGTCGGCTCTACTTCTGAAAATGCATTGGCAATCGGGGAAAGCGCCCGGGTAGGGGCTACAGGAGCTACCGCGACTGTTGATCCGGCGACCGGAGCTGTGACGGCGAAGTATAGCGGCGAAAAGAATGCCACCGAGGGAATTGCTGTCGGTTATTCTACACTTGTCATGGCAGAAGCCGGAGTGGCGATAGGAAGACGGGCTTCTGTCTCAGGAAAAGAGGGGATTGCTTTCGGTTCGTTCGCGGAGGCGAGTGTAGAGGGAGCTACCGCGATAGGTGCCAGGAGCGTGGCGTCAGGAGAAAAGTCCGTAGCGCTCGGTTATGGAGCCAAGGCATCTAAAACAGGCTCTATAGCTCTTGGGAACGGGGCGCAGACGGCACATGATGGTATATCCGTCGGAGGTACGATAGCTATGGGAATGAATGCCTTTGCCCATGTCGGCAGAGGCAGACAGGAAGCTTATTTCGGCTTTGATAAATCAAATTGGAAGTTCGGTTTTTTCGGCGGTGTGAAAGGGGTTAAAGATCCAACCCGTGTAGCTACGGGAATTGCTCTCGGGGTCAATGCGTTTGCCCGTACGGGAAGCATCCAGATCGGATCGCATACTTATGAAGGGAAAATGGGCGGCATCGAGGTCAAGAACGGTATTCGCGGAACGAATCGTCAAGGTCATCATGTAAACCAGGTGACTGTAGGAACGAACAGTTACAATAAAGGTGTTTTCGGCACGATAATCGGCGCTTATTCGATTTCTACCGGAGATTTTACAGGGCGTGACGATACAACCCTGTATGCCGGGCAGAATTTCGGCGCCAATATCGTCGGTTCTTTGAACAGCATTCGTTCGAAGGACTATGAAAAGTACGCAGGCGTTGCCAACAGCATTGTCGGCATTGCCAATATGACGGAAAATACGAACGGTTCTCTGATTTTCGGTGCGGGCAACCAAATTACCAATTCCATCGGGAAAATTTTCGAAGTGGGACGGATAGAGGATATTGCTAAAAATGTGAACTCCGCCGATGATATGGTGGACGAACTCCGCAAGGAAACGATAGCCCGTGAGTCCGGCGGAGCGACGATGGCGTTCGGCGGCGGCAATACGGCAGACTACACCAGAGCGTCCCAGATTATGGGCGTCAACAATACCCTGAAAGGAAAGAAAGATGCGGTAAGCGCGTACAATCTGATTGACGGTTTCAAAAATACAGCGGAGAATGTCAGTCATGTCAGTGTAATCGGTGCGGAAAACGAAGTCAAAGATACGACAGACGCTCTTCTTTTCGGGAATAAGAGAAAACTGTCGGGAGCAAGCGGCAGCATTGTTTTAGGCTCTTCCGACTTGAATGAAGAAATCAAAGTGGCAGATGCCACCGTACTCGGTCATAATGCAAATGTCACGATGGCGGGCGGGGTAGCTCTCGGAAGTGAATCCGTAGCAAGCCGCGGACAGGCGGAAGCGGATAACGTATATCTGAAAGAAGATGCCGGGGTAAAAGCGACAGTGAAAGGTGACTTGGCTGCTATTTCCGTAGGGCATGATAATGCGACACGGCAGATTACAAATGTAGCGGCAGGACAAGCCGACACCGATGCAGTCAATGTGGCACAGCTGAAAGCCGCTGCCAAAGAAATTACCGACAATATCAATGATACGACGCTCCAGGGAGATAACAAAGCTTTATCACTTGACGGAACGAAATTAAAACTCTCTGTAGCGGATACAGCAGGAAATAAAGTGACGGGAGAAGTTGACCTCAAAGCATTGCAGGGCGCGGTGGATACGGATACAAGAAATACCATTGTGGAAAGTGACACCGTAGCCGTAGATGATACAAATAAAAATGCAGACGGAAGCATAAACTACAAACTGAACGTCAAGACGGACGGAAAAGTAGAAAAAGACAATCAAGGTGTCGTGAACGGCGGAACGGTCTACAAAGAAACCAGAATTGAAAAAGACGGAACTTACATAAAAGAAGTCAATACTGCCGGGGAAAACCTCACCATATTGGATAAACAGGTGGGAATAAATACCACAAATATTCAAAAAAATACGGAAAACATCACAAGGATTGAAAATAATCTCTACGATATGGGAAACAGAGTGGGCGAACTGGACACAAGAATGAATAAAGTCGGTGCAGGCGCCGCCGCTCTTGCGGCTCTTCATCCTCTGGATTTCGATCCGGAAGACAAATGGGATATTTCCGCAGGCATCGGCAACTACAAAAATGCCACTGCCGCCGCAGTGGGACTCTTCTATCGTCCGAATGAAAGAACCATGCTGAGCCTCGGTTGGACAATGGGAGACAGCCGAAATATGGTGAACGGAGGATTC